>LUMG01000216.1_pt1 | contig 17245 bp, 16 predicted proteins | sample 729691 | NCBI WGS metagenome assembly LUMG01 (sample SAMN03860269, study PRJNA289734) | marine metagenome | biome: seawater column; feature: ocean; material: water; isolation source: Red Sea water column Station 34 - depth 50m | place: Saudi Arabia: Red Sea | collected 2011-10-15 | depth 50 m
AGCAATGACAGATATCTCCCGATCAGAGCTAGAGTCGTTGCTAGACCCTAAAAAGCTCACTACACCATAAGTGTTTAAAGCGGAATTTAAGTGGTAAAAAGTGCGTCTGACAATCGCACTTTTTTGCGTTTAAAGGGGAAAATTAATATAAGTGATTTTCGGAGCAAACTCGCAGAACTCCCCCTTGTTTAAAAACTGTTCGCTCATTGGCACGTTCTTGGCTTATTCTACGCGCGCTCTTGAGTATTGTAGGGGCAAAACGTGTTTAATCAGGCATAACAGTTGCTGTATGTGAACAGGATTTTTGATACAGTGATGCAATAAATTATTTGTATAGCTGCGTAAGACAGCAACAAACATTAGCGCTAATAGGTTTTACTTTTAGTCATGGCTTTGGCTATGGGAAAAGTAACGCCTTTTCGGGAAGAAAAAATGACAGAAACTTGCTTTCGCATGAAGGGCACTACGCTCACCAGTATTGTGTTAGAAGTATTAGATTTTGAGCCAGATAACTTCGAAGCTCAGTTATCTCAGAAGATCGCGAGCGCGCCGCAGTTCTTCACTCGTTCCTCACTGATTTTGCATTTAATAAAGCCTTTATCTGCCACTGAATTCGAGCTGCTGGTAGCACTTTGCCGTCAACTGCAATTACAACCGATGGCGGTGAAAGGCGAAGTCGCAGAGCTTAAGCCTACCATTAATGATTTGGGGTTGGCCGATGTAAGCCAAAGTAAATTCACAGATAGTGCACTTCGTTCGCAAAAAGCGAGCGCCGACGGCGGCAGTGAAACCAGTAACGGCAACAGCGCTGCTCAGACTCAACAGCAAACTGCCGCTGCACCGGCCCAAAGCGAGCCAGTTTCCACAGCAGCACCCACTCTTAAGCCCGCCAAAGTAATAAATCGACCTGTACGTTCAGGTCAGCAAGTTTATGCAGAGGGCAGCGACTTGGTAATTACGGCATCGGTAAGTGAAGGTGCTGAGCTTCTGGCTGATGGCAACATCCATGTTTACGGCACACTGCGCGGTCGTGCGTTGGCCGGAGTTAAAGGCAACACGGGAGCCCGTGTATTTTGTCAGTCGTTAGACGCGGAACTTATTTCAATTGCAGGGCAATTCATTATGCATGAAACCGTTAAAGGTGAATGTTGGAAGAAACCTGCACAAGTATATTTAGAAGAAGAAACATTACGTATAGAGCCGTTGGCTTAATGCTTTGTACGCACCAATAGGAAAGAATAGATGGCAAAGATTATCGTAGTAACCTCAGGAAAAGGTGGTGTAGGCAAAACTACATCGAGTGCAGCAATAAGTACGGGGCTTGCGCTAGCAGGTCACAAAACGGTCGTGATAGATTTCGATGTGGGTTTGCGAAATCTTGATCTTATCATGGGCTGTGAACGCCGCGTTGTGTACGATTTCGTAAATGTTATCAACAAAGAAGCATCCCTTAAGCAAGCGCTTATCAAAGATAAGAGAACAGAAAATCTTTTCATTCTTCCTGCATCGCAAACCCGCGATAAAGATGCCCTTACCGTTGAAGGTGTACAGGCAGTATTAGACGAGCTTAAAAAAGACTTTGAATACATTATTTGTGATTCACCTGCAGGTATAGAGCAGGGAGCTCAGATGGCACTGTATTTCGCAGATGAAGCCATTGTAGTGACCAACCCAGAAGTATCTTCAGTGCGCGATTCAGACCGTATTTTAGGTATTCTGCAAAGTAAGTCGATGCGCGCAGAAAAGGGCGAGCCGGTTAAAGAGCACCTTTTATTAACCCGATATAATCCAACCCGTGTTGAAAGCGCTGAAATGCTAAGCGTTGCAGACGTTGAAGAAATCTTAGCTATTCCGCTATTAGGGGTTATTCCAGAATCTGAAGCGGTACTTAAAGCGTCGAACCAAGGTCAGCCGGTTATCCTTGACGAAGAAGCTAATGCAGGACAAGCTTATGCTGACGCTGTTAAACGTCTGCTAGGCGAAACTGTTCCACATCGTTTCCTAGAAGCAGAGAAGAAAGGGTTCTTTAAGCGTCTGTTAGGAGGGAAGTAATGGGAATTTTCGACCTGCTCAAAAAGAAGCAAAAGCCGAGCACTGCGGCAGTAGCCAAAGAGCGGTTACAAATTATTGTTGCGCACGAGCGTAAAAAGCGGACAGAGCCTGATTACTTGCCCATGATGCAGCAGGAAATCATTCAGGTTATCCGTAAATATGTGACTATTGCTGACGACCAAGTATCGGTACAGCTAGACAACAATGACGATTGTAGTGTACTTGAGTTGAACGTAACGTTACCGGACAACAACAACTAGCGCGCATTCGCCAAATCAGTTTTGGTTGGCGTCTAATGGACGCGCGCTCTATTTGCTAATTAGGTCTTCATCCACATCAAGTTGTTTGGAGGCCAGCGCTATCAAACGCTCATTCAGTGGAGGTGGAGAGATATCTACGCCTTCACTGAGTCTCTCAATTACGGTATCGAGTACATTTACTCTTGCTTGCCATTTAAACTCACCGTTTATTACATGCCACGGCGCGTAGCTGGTGTGAGTATGCTTGAACATGTCATTCGTTGCTTCGATATAGGCTTTACGCATTTTACGGTTGTGCAAGTCTTCTTCGGTTAACTTCCAGCGCTTGAAGGGGTTGTGAAGACGCTCTTCAAATCGCTCGCGTTGCTCGCTTGACGATATATGCATAAAGAGCTTGATAATGCGCACCCTGCTGTCACTGAGCGTTTTTTCAAATGCGTTTATTTCGTCATAACCCCGCCGCCATACTTCTTCATCTACCAACTTATCTACTCTTTCTACAAGCACTCTTCCGTAGTGTGAGCGGTCAAATATTTTAAGAGAACCGGGAGAGGGAATCTGTTGCCAAAAGCGATAGAGAAAATGTTTTTCCTGATCTTCTTTAGCAGGCTTTGCCACAGGAAATACGCTTACGCCACGAGGATCAAGCTTTTCTGTAATACGTCTAATCGCGCCACCTTTTCCTGACGCATCCCATCCTTCAAACACAATGAGTGCACGCTTTTTCTGATGAAAGTAAGATTGCTGTACGTGAAAGAGCTTTTCTTGTTGTTGCACTAACGCATCTTTGTACTCTTCTTTGCTAGCAAAACGAGACTGTCCGAAATCTTCAAACAGAACAGGGCTAGAAGAAAGTATCTCTGTGTTATTGGGTTTGCTCATATTCGCCCCTTTATTCGTGTATCGCCGACACTTGGAAGCGTTGTTCACGCTGCTGTTTACTATCTGTCAGTGGTCAGTTAACTCAAACGTCATTACTGCGCAGTAACTTGAATCGTTAAGTTTTGCCCCAATAATTGCTAACTATCCGCAAGTATTAGATAATTGCGAGCAAGCACAAAGTGCGCAAGCACGAGGTTAATGTAGAGGTGGGTATGTCTGTAGAAACGGCGTTGCCAATTGAGTTTTCAGACGCTGCAGCAGCGAAAGTGAAAGCCCTTGTTTCAGAAGAAGAAAATCCTGATTTGAAATTACGTGTATACGTAACAGGTGGTGGTTGTTCAGGCTTCCAATATGGTTTCACATTCGATGAGAAAGTGAACGAAGGCGATATGACCATTGAAAAAGACAGCGTAACTATGGTTGTCGACCCAATGAGCCTACAATATTTAGTGGGTGGGGTTGTTGATTATGTGGACGGCTTAGAAGGTTCACGGTTTTTAGTGCAAAACCCAAATGCCACAACGACTTGTGGCTGTGGGGCAAGCTTCAGCGTTTAAACGATTTCGTTTGTTCGCTAAATCGTTCTTCAATAGACGATTGCAGCCAAAACGGTAGGCATACATCGCATCATTTTGTATGCCTGTCGGTTGTATCCAACGTTATACTTCCTTTTATTTTTAAATTCCGGCTACACTAATTTCAATATAAATCACTGCTTAGGATAGCGATTATGAAATTGTATGGCTCCACCACTTCTCCCTACGTACGTCGCATTCGCATTGTACTTGCTTCTACCGAGCACGAGTTTTTGAATCTTCAAATCTTTTCAGGCGAAGACCGCGAACTTCTGGCTTCTCGTAACCCCACGCTCAAAGTTCCTTGTCTTGAAGATGACGGCCAAATGATTTTCGATTCTCGGATCATCTACAATTACCTTGCTGACAAGCTTGATCACGATGGCTTGAGTTGGGAAGAAGAGAATCAACTCACCCTAATTGACGCAGCGAATGATTCATTTGTTCAGCTTATGCTACTTAAGCGTTCAGACTTTGATATTAACGAAGACAAAATGTATTACCGACTTCAAAATGAGCGAATTGAAGCGGTATTGAGCGCGCTGGCAGATCAGCTTGATGCGGGTGGTTTTAGTGGATGGACCTACCCAGAAATCTGTTTATACAGCATGATTGATTGGGTGCTTTTCCGTGAGTTGCACAACATGAAAGACTACCCTCAGTTATTAGCGTTTCATGAAAAGCATCACGATCGCATTGAGATAACGGCAACTGACCCCCGTATTTAAGCGGTGGCGTTTTAATTGGGCTTTAGCTAAGCACTAGCTGAACCTTGTACAGACACACTTGTTTTAACACAAAAAAGGGCTAGTTAACCTTTAATAGCCCTTTGCAAAATCAAACTGGTAATTGAGCGATTCACCGTTGATGTAACGCAGTGCATTTTCTAAAAACACGTCAGCTACATCGCTCGGTTGAGATTCCGCGGCAGTATGAGCGGTCACCGAAATACGAGGGTGCTGCCAAAATGGATGAGCGGAGTCGAGTGGCTCGTTGCGAAATACGTCCAATACTGCATGGGCCAATGTGCCCTTGTCTAAGGCTTTTAAAAGCGCTTCGTCGTTAACAGCACTGCCTCGCCCTGCGTTAATAAACACACTGTGGGGTTTCAGCGCACCGAAAAAATCGTGAGACAGTATATTTTGAGTAGATGGCGTGTCGGGCATTAAATTCACCACATGATCACACGCTCTAGCAAATGCTTCTATATTTTCGGGAGTATAAACAGCCGCTGCACCTTCTATCTGCTTTCCGCTTCTTGTTAACCCCACCACATTCATTCCAAATGCGTGGGCGACGGGAATTAACGCCTGACCAATACTTCCTAGCCCAACGATACCTAGCGTTTGACCATTTAGCGGCATTCGCTTTGACGCTTCCCATTTTGGCTGAGCGGCGCGCTGGTTTTGCTCAAATGCTTTTACGTTTCTGGCATGCCCAAGTAAGTAAGCAAAAACATACTCTCGCATGAGTTTTCCAAAAATGCCTTTTACGCCAGTAAGCGTGTAGTCTTTTTTGTTTGAAGTTAACAACGGAGCATTGCCAGCCCAAGTTGATTGACACCAGGTGAGTACTGAACATTTATCAATTATACGGGAGGCAAGGTCGGGGTCTGCAAGCATTACCGTAACCGTTTCTGAATTTACATCTTCAGGGCATTGAGTAATTTGTTTAAGCGTTAAAAGCGGGCGGCCATCAGCACCAACGAAGTCGTCGCTAACTGCTATTTTCTGGCGAAGTGCTTCAGCAATGTCGTTTGCCTCATCGCTTAAAATGGTGAGTTCAATACTCTTCGAACCCCTTACTGTCATTCGCTTAACACTCCTAAAGTAAACTTTTCTTTCCTCTGTCTAGCTGCACAATCGTCGGTCGAGTTGTTCTAAAAATGTGATTTAAGTTTTACATTTTTGTAAACAGTGTTGGTGTCATGTATATGCACCTGAAGTCAATTTGCAACGGAATCGCTATGCAGTCAGAAAACAAATTCCAAAACTCAACAGATGTTGATGTAACGCACGCTAAGGTGCTCTCACCTAAGCGTAACACAACCCAAGCTGAAACTACGCAGGCTTTAGTTGAGGAACAACTATCCCATTTCGGTATAAATGCTGAGAGCGACTACGGTAGAGCACTCGCTAACACCGCCCATCACTTATATGGTGCTCAAGCCAGCGTTATGCAGCTATGGGATATCACAAGCAATACCTTGCAAGGACTCGACAAAGAAGACAGATTAGCTTACTTCAACGCAAAAAAGTTTTTGTCTTTTCAAATTGCCAAAATATTAGACACGTTACAAAACCCATTTCGTGCCACGTATCAAAGTTTGTCGAGTGGCAATGGCTCACAAGGGCACTATCCACTGTTCGACAATGTCACGGCACTTTTTTCTGCAACACCGGTGGTGGTAAGAACAGCGACTTATGTGTATGCCTGTACTGAATGGGTAGATGACGCGTTTCAAGGCAAAGAGTTCACCCACCAAATTTATTCGCGCCTGTTAAACCCTACTAATATCTCTCTTGCTAACGCCATTGTGGACATGGAAGCGGGTCCGTATGCTGCCGAATATTTAGCGTGGAACTTCAACTCGGGCATGGCGGCAATTGATGCGTGTTTATCAAATGTCCTTAGTCACGGAGATGTTTTGATTGTTTCTAGGAATGTTTAAAATAGCGTGGTTTGATGGATACGACACCGCGAGCTTTGCTGAATTTATGCAGCAAACCAAGGCCGAGCATGCATCACGCTTAAGCAATGGCGCAAAAATTCATGTCTATCTAGAATCGCCTTGCAACCCACACGGCTACGTACTGGACGTGCCTGGAATATGTGAGTTAGCTCATGCACAAGATGCGTTGGTAATGTTGGACTCCACCCTTGCTACACCTGTACTGCACCAGCCACTTCAGCATAAAAACAAAGCTGCGCGACCAGACTATGTCATTCACAGCTACACCAAAGATTTGTGTGGCAGTGGCGCAACTACAGCGGGCGTGGTGATTGGTGAAGGACACCGTATGTTCCAGCCAAAAGGCAGTTCAGCAAATGGTGTTGATTGGTCACAGACCATGTTCTGGGATGTTTACTACATTAAAGGCGCGTTCTTAGATTCTGAAAAGGCCTTTGATGTACTAAACGGCATGAAGACCCTAGAGCAGCGTATGATGACGAAGGTCATCAATACCCAAGTGTTTACTGCATTTTTGAATGCTCACGACCAAATTCGCGTTAATTGTCACGCACTGCCTGAACACAGTAATGCCGGGTTGCGCGAGAAGCAGCATACACACGGCTGGCCGTGTACCTTATTCACTGTTGATATGGCCCCGGCAAATTTGCCTCGGGATGTATTCGTACGATTCTTCGATGCCCTAGAGCCGGCATTTAGCCACCAAGTGAGTATTGGCCAGAATAATACGATAATTTTATGCCCGGCACTGACGTCTCATTCGGAACTCAGTACCGAAGAGCAGAAGAAAGCCGGCATAGAATTGACGACTATGCGTATCGCCATGGGTACCGACAACGTTAAACAGCTCATTGCCCACTTCATGTTGGCCGCTAAACATTTTATCGAGCCTCATGTTCCAGGATTTTGTGAGAAGTTTATGGCAAATGCCGACATCGACAATCTGTATTTGTCGGTAAGTGAAAGAGTAAGTTCACAACACTTTGGCAGTAAAGCCAGCATGGATTCACTGATGAAAGGTGCATAGGTTCATTTTTTAGCTCAAGAAGTCGCTTTGAGCTGTCGATAAAAAATGTTGAGGATGTTCTCCTTCTCCCGGGCCTTTCCTTACGCGGGCTCGGGATTTTTTTATTTATAGCAAAGGTAAATGACGTTAGAGCGCCTAACCTTTGTTATAAGGTAAGATAGACACAGACCCTTAACATTAAAGAATATCTAAGGCGGCTTTATGCACGAGTTTAAAATTGATGTAACGCTAGATGCATCATTGCCCTTTGTTTTTGCAGCATTTCACGAGCCTGAATATCTTAGTGAGTGGTTTGCGCCGGGCGATTGTTCGGTCACACAAATCATGAGTGATTTCAAGGAAGGCGGTCGCTATCGCATAAAGATGATGGATCCCAGCGGCATTGAAATGTCATTGACTGGTGAGTACGTGACTATTTTAGCGAATGAGCAGCTGTCGTTCTCTTGGGCGTGGGAAGATGACATGGAAGAGTCGGTGATGACATCAGTCGACATTCACTTCGAAAAGACTGAAGAGGGGAATGTAAGGTTGGTTCTCATTCAGCAAGGCTTTGTAAATAAGCAAGAATGCGATCAGCACAACTACGCGTGGATGTCGTGTCTAGAAAAACTTGCCGTATTAGCCGCTAAGAAAAAGTCGTTTAACTAAGGCCACATTTAAATAGTGAGAACGCGTTAGCATTACGCATCGTGTCATTTCAAATAACGCTTTTGAAAAGGGCAGAGCGCTAAGCTCTGCCCAAACAACATCAGGTCAACGATGTCATCGCGTCTTTCCCACTTTTCTCACGGTAGGTTTCAAAATCGTTGTAGCCTTCTACACCACCGCCGTACCATGACGATGGATCGTCAAAGGATTCGAGAGGGTAATCGTGTTTAAATCGTGTCGGAAGGTCTGGGTTCGTGATCCAAGGTCTTCCAAACGCAATCATGTCACCATCGCCATCAGATAAACGTTTCTCGGCTTCTTCTTTGGTGTAGCCACAGTTTCCAATGATCATTCCGTCGAATAGCGCTCTAAATTCAGCAAGGGTCATGGCTTCGCCCCTTTCATGGAAACCAAAGGCCAAGCCATCCATTACGTGTAAATAACCTATCTCTAATTTATTTAGCTGTTGAGCTACATAGGTAAAGGTTTCACGAAAATCATCGGCCCCCATATCGTTAAATACACCGTTGGGCGATAATCTGACGCCAACGTGCTCTTTAGCCCATACGCTTAGCACTGCGTCCATCACCTCGGCTAAGAAACGGTAGCGATTGGCCGAACTACCTCCGTAGTCATCATCCCGTTGATTACTTCTGCTATCTAAAAATTGATTGATGAGATAACCGTTTGCCGCATGAACCTCCACACCGTCGAATCCCGCTGCCTTGGCGTTTATAGCTGCTTTTTTGTAATCTTGTACAGTGCGCTTTATATCGTCAAATGTCATCGGTTTTGGCACTTCGTATGGTTTCTTGCCTTTAGGCGTATGGATTTCATCCCCTTCAATTTTTATCGCTGATGCAGAAAGGGGCAAATTTCCATTGTGGAAGTCGCTGTGCGAAGCGCGTCCAGTATGCCATAGCTGTAGAACAATCTTTCCGCCTGCCTCGTGCACTCTATTGACCACCGAGCGCCAGCCCTCAACCATGTCGTCAGTATAAATTCCGGGGGTATCAACCCAACCAATACCTTCTTCTGAAATAGCTGTTGCTTCAGTGATAATTAGCCCTGCATCAGCACGCTGAACATAATGATCGCCCATAATTTTATTGGGTATGCGATCGGCGCCTGCTCTGCCTCTGGTCATTGGCGCTAACACCATGCGATTTTGCAATGTATTACCGGCCCAATCATACGAGCTAAAAAGTACTGACTCTGTCATTCGTAATCCTTATCTAACATTGAATAGATTGTTATAGCAGCGCCAAGCGTTACGGCGTGCATGCGTTTTTAGATAGTATTGAATACAGAAATTACGTGAAGTTGGATTGATTAACCTAGTTGCGAGAATTAAATAAACAAAAATGAATAAAGTGTACTAAACGATTAGCAAAAAAAAGCGCCCGAGGGCGCTGTTAAGTGTATTGCAGGGAGAATTAGTTAACTATCAAAGCCGCTAGATTTACGTCGAATCTCAGTCCTAGCACAATAGCGTCATCAAGCGCCTTGACTCTGTCGCGCTGTGCGAATTGGTCGGGGTTGATGATGTAGTGAACGTTCGGCTGAATTCTTATGTGGTCGTTGAGCTCATACCCATAACTCAGTTCTAACATAGTCTGACTGCTTGAGGGTGTTCCTACACCGCCGTTGGTGGCTCTTAGTATACGCTGGTCTTCCAACGCTTCGTCACTGTACTGTTGGCGGGTAAATACAAAACCAATGGTATCGTTAGGGCGTGAGGCCAGGGTACCTCGTAGTACAAAACCCGCTTTTATATAGTAGTCTTCAATCAGCTCACCCGATGTACCACCTAGCACTGCACCGAATAGGGTTAACCCTTCTTTCGTTAGCGGGTTAGGGCGGGTAACGGTTTGTTCAAAACGTGCAAATATACCCGAGCGACCGTTTCTAACTGCGTAATCATTACCTGACTGCGCCGCATAGTTGCCTTCATCATCAAAGACTGGGTCGGTGTAGTCTGCGCCATCGTACCAACCGCCAATCTCGTAACGTCTCGGTAATTCGTCATTGTCCCACGTGGTTTGATACCCCAGAGTGAAGGGGACAACAACACCTGTAGCCTCATTAGTTGCCCAATCGAAGCCGTGATCGCCCAAGTCTTGATGACTGGTGTTATCTTCGTAGACGCCGGTATGGAAGTATGTTTTTGGTGAAAGCCAGTATTTTGCATGGCCGCCCCAGCTTGAAACCGGCCACCAAGTAAAGTTACTGGTTCTAAATACAAAGGTTGGATTTCCACAAGCAGCATTGGTTTGAAAGTACTGACAAAGCTCAGAGCCTAAAAAGCTGATATTCGCTACCGTACGGCCACCTTCAAGTTCTAAATCACCATCTAAAAACGAGGAAGAAATCGTAAACCGTGCAAGACGAGTATTTTGACCACCAAAGATCTCTTGTACAGAAGTGCTGTTTCCAATGTAGTGCTCGGCTAAGTTTTTGCCGTGTCGGTTTGTCATAGCAATATGGATTGTAGTGTCATCCCAGCCTGCCAACGAATCTAAATCTAATTCTCCACCAACAAAGAGCTGACCAGCATAGGCACTGCCTCTGCGCTCGCCACCGCTAACATTGGTGGCTGACTCACCCGTATAACTTGCTTGAAAGTCGAACGCGTCTTGTAACTTACCTTGTGATGCCGACACAGTGGAGGCAAAAAGGAAGGGGCTAACTAAGAGCACTGTATGTAAGCTTTTCTTACATCCAGTGAAATAGCGTGCGGCGTTAGTTGTTTTCATCGTTCTTCTCTCAATAAAAAATGCTTATCAGTCTCCATTTGTCTTTAACGGGGGACTGATATCATCTGCGCGTTTGTTGCTAACCCCTTGTTGATGCTTGATAAATCAGTGTGTGGAACACGTTACAAGGCGTTAACATACGATTGTTTTGAACGAAATCTAACGAACCTTGTAAATTAAATCAACCTTGTTTATTTAATAATATTTTGCAACTTGTAGGTTTTTGGTTAATGAGATAAGGGTGAGATCCGAAGAATATAAGAGATTGAAAAAGCTTTGAGTTAACCTTGTTTGTGTTCCTATCTTATTGACTATTAGTGATTTTATTGCTCACGCGCAGACCTGCAAGGTAAACCCTTTAGCGATGTGTTAATGAGCGTCTAACCATAAAGTATAAATTTTAGCATATTTTGAATTAAGTAAATTAAATTGATTTATTGACAGGACAAATGAGCAATGCTTAAATTGGTTAACTAATTATTTACAAGCGAAAGGCCGTTCTTATGAAAAACAACGCCCCTTTGGTTTCCAAAGACACACTGATTCCCTTTGTATTGTTAACGATTTGCTTTGCTGCATGGGGTGTGGCTGCCAATATGACAGATCCCTTGGTTAAAGTTTTTAGTAAAATATTTACCATGTCATCTTTGCAATCGGCACTGGTTCAATTTGCCTACTATGGCGCGTATTTTTGCTTAGCCATTCCCGCTGCTTTTATAAATAAGCGCTTTTCTTATAAAACAGGTGTATTAACCGGACTGGGCTGCGCGGCTGCGGGGGCATTCTTGTTTTACCCTGCAAGCCAAACCATGACTTACGGCTTTTTCCTTGCGGCACTCTTTGTACTAGCCGGTGGTTTATCCATTCTTGAAACGTCGGCGAACCCTTACGTCATGGCGATGGGAAATCAAAAAAGCGCGACACGCCGTTTAAATCTAGCTCAAGCATTTAATCCTGTTGGTACTAATTTAGGTGTGTTTTTGGCCGCAACGCTTATATTGCCAAACCTGAATCAGGCATCTGCACAAGAGCGTGCCGCCATGTCGGTAAGCGAGCTTAAAAACGTGATAGGGGCTGAGCTTGAAGCGGTAATGCTTCCTTATGTAGGTATGGCGTGTGTACTAGTTTTGGTTTGGGTTGCAATCTTCCTAATTAAAGCGCCAATTCAAGAATCGGTTGAGTCTAGTGTGGAAGACGTAAAGTTGGGCGCATCGCTTAAGCGGTTAGTAGCCAACAGGCATTATCGGTTTGGCGTATTGGCTCAGTTCTTTAACGTCGGGGCGCAAACGTGCGTGTGGACCTTCACTATCCAATATGCAATGAAAGCGACAGGTGGGAATGAGGTAAGTGGTGGTGAAATCTTACAATACAGCATGATTGTATTTCTAATTTCTCGCTTCGTGATGACGTGGGTTATGCAGTACCTCTATCCTGCTAGACTGCTAATGATCATGTCACTGATTGCCATGGCGCTATGTATCTTCATGACACAGTCTCCTAATTTAGCGGGCGTGATAGCATTGGTATCTATTTCTGCCTGTTTGTCGCTAATGTTTCCTACGATTTACGGCATTGCGCTGGAAGGACTGGGAGACGACACCAAACTAGGCGCAGCAGGTCTTGTAATGGCTATTCTTGGTGGAGCCATTATGCCGCTGTTCCAAGCCGCCATTATCGATAGTGCAGGTGTAGTTGTATCTTATGTTGTTCCGGCCATTTGCTTCTTGCTTGTAGGTGGCTACGGCTATTTCGATATGCGCGCTAAAAAGAGCAGTGTTAAATCCCCTTTAGCAACAGGCACTGAAACGCTTAAAGAAATGGAAATGGGAATAGCTAAATAACTTTTAGATGTAATTTCTAAGGGCCAATAATTATATTATTGGCCCTTTTTTATTTTTTAAGAGCATTAGTTACAAGTGCAGGAAATCTCCCATCTCTTAAAAAATCCACTCAATTTATTAACAGCATTTTTTCACTTTATTTTCATCAGTTTAGTGCATGTTGAATATAACTGATTTATCCCCTTTTATGGCGCAGAACACCTGCTAATGCATGAACAGCAATCGTATAATTCACCCCTGACAATTTGGGAGTAAAACGTATGCTGGACTATGTGCTCATTGGCATAGCGGTAATGGCATTATTGGGCGTAGTATTTGAAGAAGTGCTACACGTGAATAAGGCCAAAACCACACTTTTTTTCGGAACATTCGCATGGATCCTTCTTTTCATAGATGCGAATAGGGGCCCTCACCTAGCAGAGCTTAATGAACACCTCATAGAAAACATAAGCGAAATATCCACCCTCTGGTTATTCCTTGTGGCGGCAATGACTTTCGTTGCTTACCTTAACCGCAAAGGTATGATTGAAAACATGTTAAACATTATCATGCCGCAAAAAATAACCCTTAAAAAACTCATTTTCTTTACCGCTATTTTTAGTTTTTGCTTCTCCTCATTAGCTGACAACATCACAGCGACCTTGGTGTCTATTGCCATGGTTTTATCCTTGGGCTTGCCCTTCAATCAAACTATGCGATTTGCGGTGCTGGTGGTGTTTGCTGTGAACTCTGGGGGCGTCTCTTTGATTACCGGCGATGTGACCACGCTGATGATTTTCTTAGATGAAAAGGTCACTATAACTCAGCTGCTCTTGCTGATTATTCCTTCGCTTACCGCAGTACTATTCTTAGCATTACTGTTGAGTATAGGTATGAATGGTACGGTAAAAATTAAAAAGACACGCCATGAACTAAGGCGAGTTGATTACGTTATTGCGGGAATATTCTTATCTACCATTGTGCTGACGTTAATTGCCAATGTACTTTTTGCCATCCCACCTATGCTGTCGTTTTTAGCGGGTATGGCGGTTATGTTCTTAGTCGCAACCTTTATGGGCGAAGAAGAGTATGACGATCCTATCTTGGACTATATTCGCCTAATAGAATTCGACACGCTTCTGTTTTTCCTTGGTGTATTGTTGTTGGTTGGTATGCTTGACCATATCGACGCGTTGGGCGCCCTGTTGCATGTATACAGCGTAATGCCTTCAACAGGCGCCAACTTTGTGATGGGTGTCCTGTCTTCCATGATAGACAATGTGCCGTTAACTGCTGCGTTGTTAAAAGCGGACATTGCCATGTCGACAGCCGAGTGGATGGCGTTCACGTATGCAGTAGGTGTAGGTGGCTCGTTACTTATTATCGGCTCGTCAGCAGGCATAGTTACCATGAGTAAGGTAAAGGGCCTGACGTTTGCCAAATACGGCAAATTCGTGTTGCTTCTTCTTGCCGCTTATAGTGTGGGGTACGCGTTGGTACTGGTGATGGCGAATATGTTTGTTTCAGCAAGTTAAAGTGGTGAAGTGGCATTTATAGACTGAGCCAAAAAAGCGTTTGAGGGCGATGTATTTTCGCCCTTTTTATGCTTTTTTATATAACGCTCCGAGTACTGTGGCTTTCGAAGCCCCTGTGACTTCAGGCACGTTGCCTGGAATATCATTCATATACGCATGTGCAAACCACGCAAATGCTGCGCCTTCAACGTGCTGTGGATGGATGCCCAGAGCATGGCTGTCTGTTACTACATAATCGCTTAATGCATTGCTCAGGTTATGCATCAATGCTTTGTTGAATGCGCCACCGCCACACACTATAACTTCGCTTTTTGCGCCTTCTCTATTCGTTTTAGGTAAATGCTTCGCAATTTCCTGAGCGATAGTGCTACCTGTTAGCGAAAGTAAGGTTGCTTGCACGTCTTTAGGGGCTAAATTATTGTTCTTTTCTTCGCTTTGTAGCTCTGCACTAGAAGGGAAGTAATCGGCAAGCGCATTGCTTAACCAATTGATATTGAAATACTCTCTGCCAGTACTTTTAGGCGCAGGCAAAGCAAAGTAATCATCCAGTAAGAGCCTGTCTAACAGACCTGAGTGACACTGCCCTGACGCCGCCCATGCACCGTCTTTATCAAAGCTTTTATTTAAATGAAGGCTTATCCACTGATCCATCAAGGTGTTACCTGGTCCGGTATCAAACCCTTTAGGTGGCGAAGCATCTTGTTTTGGCGCAAGCAGTGAAACGTTTGCTATACCGCCAATGTTAACGAGTGCTCGGTGTTGATCATCACTGGCAAATACTGCATTGTGAAAAGCGGGAACTAAGGGAGCACCCTGACCACCAAGGGCAATATCTTTGCGCCTAAAGTCGGCAATAACATCAATGCCGGTAAGAACGGCGATGGTATTGGGATCGCCTATCTGACAGGTGAAGCCGCGTATGGATGATTCTGCAAAGTGTGCTGACAATACATCGGAATTCGGGTGGTGACGCACGGTTTGGCAGGTGACCTTTGCAAAGGTTTCAGCAACCAGTCTATCAGCGATGGCCAAACTATTAAGTTCATCAGGACCTTCACTACATAGTGCATTGAGTGCAGTAAGTAATTCGGCAGAATAAGGAATTGAGTGGGCGGCGAGGGTAGTACAAGACGTATGTGAAATATCGCATAGGACGGCGTCGACACCGTCCATGCTAGTACCTGACATCAGGCCAATATATTTTGCCATCTAGTCGTCGCTATTGCATCGCAAGCATAATGCGCTTGTTATTATCTAGCTGCTCTTGGCGTATTGCGGCTATTTCCATAAATCTTTCTTTCTCTTCCTTAGCAATAGGAAGCGCCTTCGGTAGTTCTACCGTACGTGGGTTTCGGTGAACACCATCCACTAAAAACTCGTAGTGAAGATGGGCGCCAGTAACCATACCTGAACTACCTAAATAGCCCACGGTTTGGCCTTGCTTAACCGTATCTCCCACTTTCACTGCACGCTTCTTAAAGTGAAGATATTTGGTCGTGTATTTCTCGCCATGCTGAATGAAAACATGGTGACCGTTATATTTATCGTATCCCGCTTTAATTACTTTACCGTCACCCGCAGCCATAATTGGCGTACCAACCGCAGCAACATAATCTGTACCGCGGTGCGCTTTCCAACGCTTTTGCACGGGATGGAAGCGAGCTTTTGTGAAGTTAGAGCTTACATATCTAAAATTCACTGGCGCACGCAGGAAGCTCTTACGCATACTGCGCCCTTCAGGCGTGTAGTATGTGCCATCTTCGTGAAGAATAGCGCTAAAATGCTCGCCTTGGTTAGTAAATTCCGCTGCTACGATGTCGCCGTAACCGACAAATTCACCATCAATGTACTGCTCTTCGAATACTACGTTAAACGTATCGCCAGATCGGATCTCAATAGCGAAGTCGATATCCCAGCCGAAGATGCCAGCTAAATTCATAATTTGATTGCTGGTTAAACCTGCTTCACTGGCGGCATTCCAAAAACTTGAGTGAATTTCACCTTGGGCGAAGTTGTAGCGAATGTCTACATCTCGCTTTTCAAGCTCAGCGGTTAAGGCGCTATTCTCATCCGATGATTCTGGACGTACAAACAGGGTTTCAGTCGAAGACAATTTGTACTTCAACTCGCCGAAGCTGCCGTCTTTATTTGCTTTAAACGAAAGTTCATCGCCAGGCAATAAAGTAACCAGCGTTTTCGTAAGCTCACCTGCCTGCGTTACGTTATATACGTCACGCGACGTGAAGCCAGCACGCTTAAATAGTTTTGCTAATGTATCGCCACTGCGCACCTTGTACGTCTGCCATGAAGATTCTTCTTCACCAGAAAATACGTTGGTTGACGGTGCAATATGAAGCTCCACCGGATAGCGGACACCCGCATCCAGAATGTGTGCTTCTTGATGGCGACTGGCTTCTACTGGTTCACTTGGAAAAAGAATAAGCCCACCCAGAAATAAGCTAGCTACTGCTAACCCAGTTCTGTGCTGTTTCGGTAATTTTTTAAATAAATTGAGCGCTTTAGAAGCGTCTAATTTCTTTCTCATACTACTGCCCACCTGAGAAATGTTATGTGCACAACACTATTTCACATACGTTGCTCAAAAATGCAACTTTTCTCATTATATTGTTAGCGCAAATTGTTACACCCAATAGCTCTTATCGTCGAGATTATCTCTTGAGTCCACGTTAATTCAGTACTCTGAATTAACGTTAAAAGCTGTTGGGTTTAACAACATGACTGTTTGTAATCCGTTTTTTGACGCGCAAACCTTTTAATGGTTCCGTTGTACGCGTAAAATGCCCGCCAATATTGAATATACAGTTTTTTTAAGAGTGTGACGTACAAATGAAAGATTGGCAAACAGCGCTAGCTGAGATTAAACGGGGCGTTGATGAAATACTCCCCGAAGAGGATTTAATTGAAAAACTAAAATCCGGCAAAACCCTTACTATAAAAGCGGGTTTTGATCCAACTGCGCCTGATCTTCATTTAGGCC
>LUMG01000064.1_pt1 | contig 17110 bp, 20 predicted proteins | sample 729691 | NCBI WGS metagenome assembly LUMG01 (sample SAMN03860269, study PRJNA289734) | marine metagenome | biome: seawater column; feature: ocean; material: water; isolation source: Red Sea water column Station 34 - depth 50m | place: Saudi Arabia: Red Sea | collected 2011-10-15 | depth 50 m
TAGTTAATGTGTTGATTGGACTTGCTTTGGCTTGTGTTGTTTACTTCTCCTCAACTTTTTTGGTAATGAGTGCTGGTGATTTTTTAGCTTATTTCACTGCAATGGGTATGCTTGTTAAACCATCAAAAACGTTAATAAATATTAATAAACCTCTTCAGCAAGCAATTGCAGCGGGAAAAAGTGTATTTGATCTCATTGATGAAGCCGCAGAGGATAATCCAAGCACTCAGTTAATGGACAAAGTAACTGGAGATATAAAATTCGAAAAAGTTAGTTTCTCATATGGCAATGAAAAATCCTCTTTGAATCAAATTGACTTAACAATTAAAAATGGTGAAACCATTGCTCTGGTTGGCTCGACAGGAAGTGGCAAGACCACCTTAGTAAATCTTTTAACTCGGTTTTATAATCCTACAAGTGGAAAAATATCCATCAATAATGAAGATATCAATACTTTTGATTTAGAGTCTTATAGATCAAATTTCTCATATGTAGATCAAAATGTTCGTCTATTTAATGACACAATCAGTGGCAATATTGCTTTTGGTCAGAAAGATCAAATGCCTATGGACAAGATTACTAATGCAGCTAAAATTTCTAATTCAAATGAGTTTATCGAAAAACTTGAGAAAAAGTATGATTCAGAAATTGGTGAAGATGGTGTTACCCTGTCTGGAGGTCAGAGACAAAGACTATCGATTGCAAGAGCTATTGCAAAAGATAGTCCAATCTTAATTCTTGATGAAGCCACATCAGCACTTGATTCAGCAACTGAAAAATTGGTTCAGTCTGCTATCAATAAAATGCAAAAAGGGAGGACAACAATAATTATTGCTCACCGATTAAGCACCATTAAAAATGCTGATAGAATTATTGTATTAAAGGATGGGAAAATCATTGAACAAGGAACGCATAAAGAACTACTTGAAGTTTCTGGTGAGTATTTAAAATTGACTCAGCAACAAACATAAATGCTGCCAATTTAGTTTTCTTTAACTCTATTTATTGCCACTGCAGAGTCGAGAACTGCTCTTACTTTTTCTGATGCCTCTAAGATTGATTTTTCTATTTCCAAATGCCATAAAATCACACTTGCAGAATAAAGAAGTCCATCATAAAACATACCTCTTTCGCCTGCTAAAGCATTCATTCCAAGATTAGCAACATGCTTAGCTAAAATATCCCTATTGTTAACTCCCTCAAGTTTTTTAGGGATCGCTATAGCCCTTAGATCGCTCTGTATTCCAATTTCTTTTGGATCAATCTCAACTTTTTTCTTCTCAAGATTCTGATAATAAGAATACATAAGGCCTTTTTGCCTTAATGAAGGCACTACGCTTCCCTCAATTCCTCTAATCACTAGACTACTTTTAAATCCTGATTTTTGAGCTAATTTTGAATAGATTGGCGGATAAGCTTTATGGACATAACCCAAGACTGAATGAGTATTAACCCCTCTTAAGGGGCCAATCAATGACTCAACAGTATTCAGTACAGTCCTTTTAATGACTTGATTTCTAAGAGGCACCAATGCATGCAGCTCCTTACAGTATTGACTTTGATCGATATAAGACCAGCCAATGGTTTGATTTTCAATTCTTTTTTTAGCCTTATCAACAGTTAAATCAACCTCTAGATCTAATGCTTGGTATATTTGTCGATGAGTAAGTCCAAATTTTGGAGAAACTGAATCAAGGCCATGGATCACTGCTGGTAAACCAAGCTCTACTAGAAGAGGAGGCAAGAAAGATGAGACTGGGATTGAACGATTATATCCGCTGTAAGGATCACCAATATCAATTAAATCATCTACAGATACATTTCTGGACTGTGACCTTTCAATTAAAGCCATCAAAATTCCAATATTCTCATCCATAGTCTCACGCTTCATTCTCATTGCAATGAGGAATATTGCCGCTTGAACATCATCAATCTCATTATTTAAAATTGCTTGCATTCCCTGCCTTGATTCTTCGAGACTGATATTCTTACTCATCTCAGGACCGGTAGCAATCCTTTGAATTATGGAGTGGATTAATTCCTTAGAATTCATAAACTACCTTCTAATTGAAAGACCTCTAATGAGTTAAACCACATCGAGAAATAATAGTTAGAAAAGTGTCCAGATTCTGTTATTATCGAGCTGCTCTCTGCATTGGGATAACTGAGATTTATATGTATTTGACTTGTTTTCTACCTTCTTAGCTATCGAGATAAGCCAATCTTTCTTTTCATAACTCTTCTTGTTATAGCCACCATGACCTTCATGGTATGCCAAATATTGACGATATGCATCTGTTTTACTGATCTTTGACCTCAGATTAGATTGATTTGCATACCATCCAACGAAATCTACAGCATCAGCGAAGTTATCCCTTCTTGCATCTTTTTTTCCAGTTTTAAGTTGATACCACTCCCATGTTGCCTTTTTGGCTTGAGTGTATCCATAAGAATCTGTTGGTCTAGAGCCCGGTATAAATCCGAAAATCTTATTACGAGGTGGCTTAGCTCTTGAAGCAAAGCGCGACTCTTGATGTATGATCGCCATTTGCAAATGCATTGGGACTTTCCACTTTTCTTCACTTAATTTAGCCGCACGATACCAGCTAACCTTTTCATCGAGCAAAGTACAGATATTTGTAACCTCTCTTGCAGGCGTTGAAAAACATCCTGAAATTGAAATTGCAACAAGTAAACCTAAAACTAGTAGTTTTTTCATTTATCCAAAAAACACAAAGTATGCAATAATGATTTGAAATACTAGCAAAACACCAAACATTGCCTTAATATCGTTATCAGTCAATGGAGTTGACTCTTCAACTATTTTCTCCAACTTAACATCAACAGCGACTAGGCCTTTATCTGAAGTTTCAACCTTAAATTTAACTCTGGTATCACTCCTTAGTCGAGACTTATTAAAAACATTTTTTTGATGAACAAAATATTTTTCTCCATCGTCTCCAGTAATAAATCCATATCCTTTGGTACCAAATTGAGCAACTATGCCCGTCATTTTTTTTGCCATCACACTCTCACTTTTTGCAGCAAATACACTGCTTTTTCAACAAAATCTACTCCAAGATTTTGGAACATCGGTTCATTTTCAATATCATCAATACAATACAATTCTTGAAAATCAAAAGAACCATTAAATAATTCGCCAACCTCTTCTTTACTCACTGCAAAAGGTGGTCCAGATCTTTGATGCTGAGGGTAATTTAAAGTTAAGAGTAAGATCCTAGCATCTAGCTCTATTATATCACTTAAATGTTTGACATATTTTTGTCTTAAACCTTCGTTCAGGGCGATTAATGAAGCTCTGTCATATAGAGCTCTCACATGATGTAAGTGCTTTGATTCCAAATCAAAAAAATCTCCACAATACAATTTTATTTTCTCGCCCTCATATAGGACAAATTTATCAACTTCTGATACCGAATAATCCAGGTTATTCTCTGAAAAAAATTGCTCAATAGCAATATTGCTCAATTCAACCCCTATGACGTTTATATCATTTTCAAGAAGAAAAAGCATATCATTGGATTTCCCGCTAAGTGGAACAAAAATAGAATCTCCAGATGACAAGTTCAGCCTATCAAGATATTTAATTAGATGCCTATTGACTTGCTCAGCATGCCATCCAATTCTATTAGTCTCCCATCTGTTGATCCAATCGGTCACACCTAATCCTTGATATAATAGTACTTACAATGAATTTAGTAAAAAAATGATCAAAATAATTTATACATCATTTCTAAACATAATATATTTTTTGAGATTCAAATGCAATTAAACAAATATGACCAAATAGTTTATCTAGTCAAGTGCATTAGATGAGTCAAGATATTGGCGACTGGGAAGCCTACTTATCACCAGAAAAAAACAAAGATTATTTTAAATCTTTGCTCTCATTTCTTAACTCAAGAATTGGTTATGAGATTTATCCTCCAAGAAAGACTTGGTTTAGAGCATTTGAGTATTCAAGTTTTGCCTCAACGAAAGTCATTATTCTTGGACAAGATCCCTATCATGGAGAAGGCCAAGCAGAGGGATTAAGTTTTTCAGTTCCAAAAGGCATCGCTATTCCACCGTCACTCAGAAATATTTATAAGGAACTCAATCAAGATGATGTTGACTTTACTAATCCGGGTCATGGTCACCTAGTAAATTGGGCAAAGCAAGGAGTTCTCCTTTTGAATAGCGTTCTTACAGTTGAAAAGAACTCTCCAGCATCTCACGCAAATCGAGGCTGGGAAGTTTTCACTGATCAAGTTATCCAGTTACTAAATGAAAACAAAGATAATTTAGTATTTTTGCTTTGGGGCGCCTACGCAAATAAAAAATCTGACTTGATAGATCACAAAAAACATTTGATTCTCAGTGCAGCTCATCCTTCCCCATTCTCAGCTCATAACGGCTTCTTTGGTTGCAAGCATTTTTCAAAAACGAATGAATATCTGAAATCTACTGATCAAGAATTGATCGACTGGAGTTTACCCTTATGAGGTTAATGATTGATGATGCAGTATGGGGCTTTAATAAAATTTTTTCAGAATTTGGAAAAATAATTACCTTACCTGGAAAGGAAATATGCAATGAAACTCTCCGCGATTGTGATGCATTGATAATCAGATCTAGAACAAAAGTCAACGAAGAGCTTCTTAAGGGATCAAAAATTAAATTTGTTGGCTCAACAGTAGCAGGACTAGATCATATTGATCAATCCTACCTTGAAGAGAACGATATAGCGTTCTCATCTGCCCAGGGTTGTAATGCGAATGCTGTAGCAGAGTATGTTATTAGTGCAATTGCAAATTTATCGAATGAATATAACTTCAATCTATCAAGCAAAACGCTTGGAATCATTGGTGTAGGTAATGTAGGGAAAAGACTTGACATTAAAGCGAAGCAGCTTGGCATGAAAACGCTTTTAAATGATCCACCTCGTGAATCTGTCGAAGGAAGTGAGAACTTTGTTTCACTCAAAACGGCTCTTGGCGCTGACATTGTCACCTTTCATACCCCATTGACTTCCTCAGGAGCACATCCTACCCATAATCTTTTAGGTTCTCATAACTTTAAATATATTAATGAAGACACAATCATTATCAATGCTGCACGAGGTGGCATCATTGATGAAATGATTTGGCAGATGACTCCAACAAAAGCAAACATAATTGATTGCTGGGAAAATGAACCTAATATTAACTCTACTCTTCAAAAATCAGCATACTGGGCTACTCCTCATATTGCAGGACATTCAATTGATGCTAAATTCATGGGCAGCTTTATGATCTATAAAGAGCTCTGTAAATTTACAAGAAAGCCCCTTAATAGTGATATCGAAAATCTTATCAATCCAGAATCAAGAATTATCAAAGAGAATAATCTTCATGACACTCTTAATTCAATTTACTCATTCCAGGACGATGATAAAGCAATTAAAGACATTTCTAATTTTGAAGATTATCGAAGGAGTTATCCTGAGCGCTATGAATGGGAACACTTTAGCACTCAATATCCATTACCAAAAAATATCTAAACTCGCTGATTAATAAGCGAATTGTATGTGTCTAAAGGCACAAAGGAAAACCTCTTAATATTTAAAATATCTTTATAGTTTTGATCTAATATTTTGAGAGCGCTATTTAGTGCACTAATGAGACCACTTGAAGAGCATACCGGGTTATCTTTATGAGTGACAAAAGGAGGTGCAGGTGAAATGATTGAGCGCCCAATAATCCTTAAATTATCAATTATTTGTGGCTCAAATCGCTTTATATAGGAGAAGCTCATTGCATCAATACAAGCAATATCAACTTCATTATTGATTATTTTTTGAACGCTGTTTTTATGGGATCCGGTAATCACGATGTCTTTATAAAAGTCATTAAACAGTCCAAGCTTTTTTGAAGTCTCAATCTCGCTGCGAAAAACATTATTACCACTTTGTGAGTCATAGCTGTTAATAGCAGCAACCATCCCCTGAGTATCTTTTAGAGAATCAATTTGACTTGCCTTAGATACCACCAAGTAACTGAAGTAGTTTGGCCCCTCAAGCTCATCAAGATCAAAATGGGGAGTACAAAGCGGAATTAATTTTTTTTGAAATTGACTGACTAGTGGAAAACCACATATATGACTTAATCGAGTTTGATTTGAAAGGATGTCTTTCTCATGAACTGAATTCAAAAAGTTAACTGGGAGAGTTAACTCTGGATCTATTTTTCCAGCCAAAACAAATAGCTCTTGCCATGCTTTTTCAAACTCAAAATTTATTGAGTACATTCCAATGCCAATAAATTCTCTCTCCATAACTCAGTTAAAAGGCCGGATGTTTAGGGTTTTTGACAGATTTAAATAGATATTTTTTAAACCATTTAAAATAACCTTTTTCTAAGAAAAAACCATTGGATTGGTTATATTTTTCAGAATTTAGTTTGTATTCTCTCGGAATTAGATACCAACTCATACTTGGATTTTTATGATGAACGAAATGGTAGTTATTATTAAGAAACAAGATACGCAATGGAAAGAAGGTTTGCATTATTATCGAGCGATGATTTGGGTTAGAGCTTGGCTGATGTTCATAAAAACTTCTAACCATTGTTAATGCGTGTGCAAAGTATGCGCACAGAATGTAGGTTACAAAATGAACATTAAAATAGGACCAAATAAAATATAAAAGAATGACTACAATAAATTCGTGTGAAAACAAAACTAGGAAACTGATTGAAAAAGGCTTTTTCAAACTCATAAAAAGTTCTTTTTTAAGTGCAAAGAAATACCAAAGCGGACCAAGTGTCAATCGTCCTAGCAAAGTCATATTGAATTCAGCAAATTTTTGTCGATACCTGCTCAAGGTATCCCATTCATCCTTACTAATAAAATAACTCTCTGGGTCGACATTTGGTATTGTTAAATTAATATCCTCATGATGCTTGAGGTGGGAAGTCTTATAGACTAAGTAAGGTGACCAAAGAGCTAGCGGTGGGTAAGCCAGAAAATCATTAACTACTTGATATCTCGTTGGGTGACCATGAATGATTTCATGCTGAACTGATCCATGGAACGTTAAGATAAAAACAAGAAATAGAGCGGCAAAAGGGATAGCATTGAAATTACTCAGCACAATCCACCAAAGAAAATAAACCAAAAAAATGGCAATCCATGTTGGCAATTCAGTGAAAAGATTTCCTTTATGATACTTCATGAAACCAATGAGCTCATATACTTTGCCAACATTGATAGCGATGATATAACTATCAGTACTCTAATCAATTTAGGATTAGCTCTTAGTAAGTAATGAGTTCCCAAAAATGATCCAATCAATTGCCCCAACATCATAATCAATCCTATAGCAAAGGCAATGTGTCCAAATATAAAAAAGACTATGAAGCCTGCAATATTTGAAGCAAAATTAAGTGGCTTTGCCAATATAGTAGCTTGGATAATTTCAAGTTTTTTTAACATTACCCCAGTCATAACAAAAAAAGAGCCAGCTCCTGGGCCAAACATGCCGTCATAGAAACCTACGCATGGAACAGCATAAGATCCAAATCTCTTTTTAGACATTGAGCTAGAACTAATTGCTCGAGGCTTTGGAGAAACAATAAAGTAAACTGCAATCACTACAAGAACTGAAGGAATAACGAACGAAAGCACCTTGGTATCAACAAACTGAACAATAATTCCGCCTATAACTGAACCAATGAAAGCTGACAGCATTAAATGTTTGACTGTTTGCCAATCTAACTTTTTTTTACGAAAAAGCAAAAACGTCGCAATGCCAGTCCCCATACTGCCTTGAAACTTATTCGTACCAAGAACATAAATTGGAGGAATGCCGCTAAGCAAGAGCGCTGGAACTGCAAGCAAACCACCTCCACCGACTAGTGTATCTAGAAAACCTGCTATGATTCCAACAATGAATAAAAATGTCAGAATCTCTATTGAAAAGTTAGCAATATCCATAACAATTATCCACTCCAAAGCGTTGGAAACCAATCCTCTCTCATGCGCTCTCCAGTTTTTTGATTAATTCCAGGGAAGTTCGGTGAAGTTCTCCCAGGACGCTCCCTGAAAACAACATCATCACCCATCAATCTGAATGATAGAGTTCTACTAACCTTGTCAACTGTATTGGCATTGGCCCCATGAATTGTCTTGAAATTAAATACAATGACATCTCCAGGCTCTGTCTCCCACTCCTTTATTTCATATTGATCACTATCTGGCATATCCATAAACGCTTCGTTATCCTCATAAAAGCTCTCATTATTGGACCAGCTAGTTGGTCGAACTTCTTTATTCAGCATATGACTTCCAGCAAGTACCTTTAATGAAACATTTTTTTGTCTGGATTCTAATGGCAACCAAAAGCTGACTGTTTGATGCCCTGAAACGCAATAGTACGGAATATCTTGATGCCATGGCGTGGGCACTCCAGATTTTGCTTCTTTATAAAAAAAATGGTCATGGAAAAACTGTACAGAATTCGACTCCATTAAATCTGAAGCAATAGATGCCAAAGAGGAGTTGAATATAAAGTCTGTATATTCAGGAATACGCCTCCAATTGCAAAAATCTTCTAAGAAATATCCCTGAAGATGTTCTCCATGATGAACTAGAGATTGCTTACTCGGATTTTTAAGATGAAACTCAGCCCCATGGCCTAAAATATCAACCCACTCAGTAAAAACACCCCGAAGAATAACAACGCCGTCTTCTCTATAGCTTTGAACATCAGATTGGTTTATAAATTTTGCCATTAGACTTAAACTACTCTATTTTTATTCAAATTAAATACAGCTATGATAATAACTAAATTATCAAAACAAAAAGATACATTTTATTATTTATAGACTCTTTAAGAATAAGTAAAAACATCTGTATTATTAACCTATTTTTGATTTTACCTGCCGTTAATGAAGCTTCTATCAGAAACATTTACTATTAAAAAAATTCCTAATGTAGCTTGGAGCTCTGATGACCCCTTCAATTTAAAACCAAAACCATTAACCTTTATGTTTCTGGTTTTTGGTTTATTTTTGTTTGGTCTGGGAGAGAGCCTCTTAATCACCAGTGGTGCAGGTGTTGGACCCTATACTGTTCTTGCACAAGGAATTTCAAATCTCACTGATTGGTCTTTAGGTCTCTCTACATTTGTCATCAGCGTTTTCGTTTTAATGTTGTGGATTCCACTCAAACAAAAGCCTGGAATGGGCACAATATTAAATGCTTTTATTATTGCACTGACAATTGAGTTTTCAATCTATTTTTTGCCATACCCTGAATATTACCCACTCAAAATATTACAAGTCATTATTGGTGTTTTAACGATAGGTATTGGAAGTGGATTCTACTTAATTTGCAATCTTGGAGCTGGACCAAGAGATGGATTAATGATGGGACTTCAAAGAGTCACAAATATGCCAATTTACTCTATACGAACTACGATTGAGATTAGTGTTGTTGTTTTAGGTTCAATTTGTCTTTTAAATAATCTAGAGAAGCTATTGGGAGAGGTGGTTGGACTTGGAACAATAATATTCGCTCTTGGAATTGGACCTTCAGTTGCACTAGGTATTGCGATTGTTGGAAGATTATCAAAAAAACCTTAATTTGTTAGTCCATTAATTAGGTCACATAGTTTCTTATTTTAAAATTTGACGAGTCCCACTCGTTTGATTGCATAATGTTTTTAAGGCATATTATTGCACTCCAAACATCCTCATGCCTCATATAAAGAGGTGAAATTCCAAACCTCAAGATGTTTGGCTCTCGGTAATCTCCGATAATGCCTCTTGAAATTAATGACTGCATTATTGGATAAGCATTTTCATGCTTATATGAAATTTGACTTCCTCTATGAGCGGCGTCAATTGGAGAAAATAATTCAAACCCAAAATCTCCGCACTCTTGTTGAATTAACTTAATAAATAACTCTGACAGTTGAATGCTTTTTTCACGAACTTGCTCCAAAGATATTTCATCAAAGATATCTAGAGCACTCTCTACTGCTTTATAAGAGAGAATTGATGGAGTCCCGCAAATAAATTTATTGATATTATTTGCTGGAGTGTATTTTGTTTCAAATGCAAATGGATCACTGTGCCCAAGCCATCCTGATAATGGTTGTGATACGATTTCAATTAAATCACTATGGACATATAAAAAACCAGGCGCTCCTGGGCCGCCATTGAGATGTTTATAGGTACAGCCTACTGCAAAATCTACACCAATATTATGCAAATCCATAGGAATCACACCTACGCTATGACTTAAATCCCAAACAACAAGTGCTCCTTGCTGATGAGCATAATCAGTAATTTTTTTCATATCACTGATTCTTCCCGTCTTATAGTTGATATGCGAGAGCATAACTACTGCAGTAGAGGAATCAATATATTTTTCAAAATTGATATCATCATCGATTAATTGACATTCATAATGATTATTTAGCATTCCGTTGACACCCTCAAGAATGTATAAATCCGATGGGAAATTTGTTGACTCACTGACAACTTTCTTTCGATTTTTATTTAGCCTCAATGCCGATGTGAGTACTTTAAATAAATTTAAAGAAGTACTGTCCACAACAACAACTTCTCCAGATTTGGCTCCAAGAAGGGGTGCAATCTTATCTCCCAATGTTTGAGGTAAATTAATCCAATTGGCTTTATTCCAACTGTTAATTAAATCCTTACCCCATTCCTCATTAATCGTTTTGTTGAGATTCTTTATGGTTTTCGTAGGAACAGGACCTAATGAATTACCATCAAAATAAATTGTGTTTTTTGGAAGAAAGAATTCCTCTCTATATTTAGAGAGTGGATCTTGCTTATCAAGATGCTTGAGATCTGCAAGTTTAATTTTATTCATTTAGAGTGAATTGATTAATGTCACGATTAAATTATAATCCATATATAAAAAATCAAAGGTCATTCAGCTATCTTCAAAAGCGATAAAATCAATTGATGGATAAAATTGTAGTTCAAACTGAGGATTTTGACTTAACTAAAGAAGTTGAGTTAATAAAATCAACTAACTCTAACTTGGGTGCAGTTGTCAGCTTTATTGGGACTGTTCGTGACTTAGAAGGTGAATCTCTTGTATCTCTCACTTTAGAGCACTATCCCGGGATGACAGAGAAATCACTCTCCACAATAGCTGATAAAGCAAGAAAAAAATGGGAACTAGAATCTATAACAATTATTCATCGCGTTGGCACTCTTAGCGTTGGTGATCAAATTGTTTTAGTAATCACATCAAGTAAACATCGACAAGAGGCTTTTGACTCATGTAACTTCATTATGGATTACTTAAAAACTGACGCTCCATTCTGGAAAAAAGAGGTTTCTGACAAACAAGAAAAATGGGTTGGCAAAAGGGATCATGACGAAAAACAAAAAAAACGCTGGAAAAATTAAAAGTCTAGATCTTCTGGTTTATTAAGATTAGTTAAAACCTCCAAGCGATCTGAGACATCGACCCTCTCTAAATTCTGCTGGCGATACCAATGAGCCATCTTTCGACCACCATCATTAAGAAAATGTTCTAGACTTTTACTAAGATTTGACTTCATCAAAGCAAATGTCGCATGCATTATTGAGCCATCATGCGCTACGCAAATATCAGCGTCTTTTTGCTCCATTTTATTTATTAAAGAGTCAACTAACTCAGAATCAACTAGAGGACTATCGCACGGCAGCACCAATAAATAGTCAGTTTCACAAACCTTTAGCGCCTTTGAAATTCCAGCTAATGGACCTTGAAATCCTAATAAATCGTCTTTAATGACCTCTCCATAAGCTGAATATGCGTCAAAACTTCTATTAGCACTAATGTAGATCTTATCTACTTTTGACTCTATTACGCCTAGCACATGAGCTATCAAGGGCAAGCCTCTAAATTCAATCAAACCTTTATCCATTCCATCCATTCTCAGCCCTTGACCACCCGCGAGGATAACTGATGAAACTTCACTCTGTAAAATATTATTCAATTAATTCCTGTTCTTTTTTCAAGTTATTTGTAATTTGGAAAATTTCTTGCAATTGTATAATACACCCAATAAACCTTAAAATTAGAACATCATGAATGACAAGCTAAATAATTCAAGCTCTCCAATGTTTAGTGATTCTCTTATGAGCGCTGATGATGCGCTTTCATTCCTTATGGAATCAGCAGTCATTTCAGATCTTACTGAGCTCACCTCTTTAGATGATTCTATTGGGAGAATTCTTGCCGAAGATATTCGCTCTAGAATTAATGTGCCAGGATTTGATAATAGCGCAATGGATGGCTATACAATCGCTCTTGATGAGAATAATTTATCTAAGGAAAATCAAACCTTCAATGTTGTGGATAGAATTGCAGCAGGCTCCATAGGAAATGAACTTAAAAAAGGAAATGCAGCCAGAATCTTCACTGGAGCACCAATTCCAAAAGGAGCAAACACTGTAGTTATGCAGGAGGAATGCGAAACCTCTGAAGATGGCTCTCAAATAACAATTAAAAGGGCAATTGAATTGAATGAGAATATTCGTCCAACTGGGAACGATATTTTAAAAAATGGTGTTATTCTTAATGTTGGAAAAAAAATTGAACCTGAGGATATTTCTCTTGCGGCATCAGTTGGAATTGGAGAGCTTAAAGTCTATAAAAAACTTAAGGTTGGAGTTTTCTTTACTGGAGATGAACTGGTTGAACCTGGGCAATCTCTAACACCCGGAAAAATATATAATTCAAACCGATATGCACTAGTTGCTTTGCTAAAGAATGCTGGATGCAAAGTTGTTAATCTTGGCAACATTAAAGATGATTTTGATTCAACCTGCGATGCACTTGAAGACCTTGCAAAAGATTGTGATTTAATTATGACCACTGGTGGAGTTTCAGTGGGTGAGGAAGATCACGTGAAACCTGCGGTTGAAAAACTTGGTTCACTCAACCTTTGGAAAATTAAAATGAAACCTGGCAAACCACTTGCCTTTGGTTATGTAAGGAATATCCCCTTCATAGGGCTTCCAGGCAACCCAGTATCTAGCTTTGTTACATACTGTATTTTTGCGCTCCCATTCATTAAAAAAATGCAAGGGAACAGCAGCTTTAAAAATAAAGCAATAAAAGTAAAAACAAATTTTGACTGTAAGCGAGGGAAACCAAGGCGCGAATATGCTCGGGTCCAGATTGATTACACGTCCGAGATTCCAATGGCAAGTTTGTATCCAAAGCAAGGTTCAGATGTCATGAGTTCAGTTGTTTGGGCCGATGGAATTATTGAGATACCTGAAAATACAACATTTGATAGTGGTACCATTCTTGATTATTATCCATTGAGTGAATTAACTAGATGAGTAAACTAACACACATCAATTCAAATGGTGAAGCACAAATGGTCGATGTTTCTGAGAAAAATAATACTTCACGTGAGGCTAAAGCTGGCGCCAAAGTTCTTATGAAGCCTGAAACACTAGACTTGATTGTCTCTGGCTCTCATAAGAAGGGAGACGTCCTCTCTGTTGCAAGAGTTGCTGGAATTCAAGCTGCAAAAAAATGCTCAGAACTTATCCCACTCTGTCACCCGCTCATGCTCACTAAGGTTAGTGTTGAATTAACTCCAAACACTAAAGATAGCACTATTGAGATTGTGGCTGTTGCCAAACTTAATGGCAAAACAGGAGTTGAAATGGAAGCTCTTACAGCAGCAAGCATTGCTGCTCTAACAGTCTACGACATGTGTAAAGCGGTTGATCGCTTCATGACCATTAGTAATGTGCAACTTTTAGAAAAAAAGGGTGGTAAATCTGGTCACTGGGTTTTAGAGCCATGAATCAAATTATTGACCCTTTCAACAGAAAAATTACCTACTTGAGAGTATCAGTAACGGATCACTGTAATTATCGATGTCATTACTGCAGGGATGAGGATCACCAGACACATACTAAAAAATCTCAGGTCCTTACATTCGAAGAAATTGCAAAAATTGTTCGATTATTTGCTGAGCTAGGAGTGACCAAAGTAAGACTCACTGGAGGAGAGCCCCTTTTGCGCAAAGATATTCTTGATCTGACAAAAATGCTCGGTCAGATTCCTGGTTTGAATGATATCCCACTCTCAACGAATGCCCATCTATTGCCCAATATAGCCTCAAAATTAAAAAATAATGGCATCAACCGAGTCAACATTTCTATTGACTCGTTAATCCCTGAGCGATTTAAAGAGATAACTAGAGATGGGGATTTAGATACTGTAATTAAAGGTATTGATGCTGCAATTGCAGCTGGAATGAAACCCATTAAGTTAAATATGGTCGTCATGAAAGGTGTTAACGATGACGAAATTGATTCAATGATTGAATTTGCAATCAATAGAGACTTAGATCTAAGATTTATTGAAACAATGCCTATTGGTCTTGCAGGAATTGAAGCGGTAGATAGACATCTTAGCGAGAAAGATATTTTGCATAGAGTCAAAGCAAACTTCGGGAATAGACTTACATCGCTCGACTCCAAACCAACTGATGGACCTGCAAAAGCACTTAAGATTGAGGGAACTAATACTAGCATCGGAACAATTTCTGCAGTTTCTAATAATTTCTGTAGTAGTTGCAATCGAGTCAGACTCACAGCTCAAGGAGAATTAATTCTCTGTCTGGGTCAAAAAGATTCCGTCTCTCTTCGAGACGCTATTAGATCTGGAATGAATGATGATGAAGTGAAACAACTTATTCTCAATGCAATAACAAAAAAACCCGAAAAACATTATTTCGATTCTGTTATTGATAATATTAGTAATCGACAGATGGTGGAGATGGGAGGATGAGAATATTTTATTTTGCCTCACTCAAAGAAAATCTGAAGACCTCTCATGATGAAATGATTTTTGACTCACCAGTCAAGATCTCAACTATAAAAAATGAGCTAGTACAAAAATATGGTGAGCAATACTTCCCAAAAAATATACTGTGTGCGGTAAATCATGAAATAGCTTCTGAAGACACATTAGTGAACGATATAGATGAGGTAGCCTTCTTTCCACCTGTGACAGGGGGATAAAAAAATATGACAAATAATAAAATTAAAATTGGCTTTCTTACAATCTCAGATAGAGCGGCTCGTGGAGTTTACGAGGATATTAGTGGCCCAGCAATGCAGGATTGGATTTCGAAAGCTGTTACCTGCCCTTATGAAATTGAAACCAAAGTGATTGAAGACGAACAACCTTTGATAGAGAAAACACTGATTGATATGAGCGATAACCTAGGCTGCAATCTTATTCTCACCACTGGAGGTACAGGCCCAACGACAAGGGATGTTACCCCTGAAGCTACAGAAGCAGTATGCGAGCGAATTTTTGATGGTTTTGCAGAGCAGATGAGAACCGTATCTCTTCGAACAGTTCCAACTGCAATACTATCGAGACAGATTGCTGGCACTCGTGGAAACAGCCTAATGATTAATCTTCCAGGAAAGCCTGTAGCTATAGCGGTTTGTCTTGGAGCAGTCTTTCTTGCTGTGCCAAAATGTCTAGAGCTACTTGATGACTCAAAAATAACAATCGATAAGTCTTTTGTCTCCCAAGTTTTTGAGTAATATAATCTTAAAAAATGTCTAATCATAGAGACACCTCGCTAGACTTAATGAGAGGAATAGCTATCATAATGATGATTGCATTTCACTTTATCTATGATTTAAACACCTTTGGCTTTACTGAAATTCCATTATTTACTCATTGGATGGGTATTGCTTGGCGCTGTTTAATTGTGTTCCTATTTTTGAGTGCTGTTGGAGTAAGTTTAGTTTTTGCTCATAGCAAAGTTATTCAATACAGAAAATTCCTTAAAAGGCTTCTTTACCTGGGAATAGCAGCACTACTTGTCTCGCTTGGAACATACATTATGTTTCCTGATGGATGGGTATATTTTGGTATTCTTCACTTGATTTGGGTTTCATCTTTATTTGCTTTAGCATTTGTAAACCATCCCAAGACCTCACTTTTGATTGCCTTTTTAATTCTTACAGGGATAATTTTTGATCAACCCAACTTAGAATTTCTTTCAAATATTTTCGAGCCGTATTTACCCAATGGAAGTGTTGATTATTACCCTTTATTTCCATGGCTGTCGTTTGTCTTCATTGGAATTTATCTTGGACATAACCCTTATTATCAGAAAGTTTTTACTTTTCGGTCGAGCTGGCTTGAAGTGATGGGTAGACACGCATTAATTATCTATCTTACTCACCAAATTGTTTTGTTTGGTGTGGTTGCCTTAGCCTACTATTTGCTGAACTAATACGCTAAGATATTTTTCTTCTTAGTCTGAATTGATTTTGTAAGCTTAGGTGATACTGCAACAGGCATCTGATTGGCATATTCCTCATGATTTTTATCAACCAAATCTAAATCATAAAGGTAATTAACCATAACCCCCCAAGAATCATCTATAGCCGAGTCATTATTATTTGCTTGTGTATGAATTTTGAAGATTATTGCGCCATTGCCAAGATGAAAATGAGCAACTGGATTAATTGCATCACCATTTTTTGTCTTCACTTGAGTTAAATAGTAATAAGTTAATCTCGATAAAGCCAACTGATTTATCTCTTCTTTTTCACAACAATGACTAATTTCTTCAGAAATATAATCTGGAAAATCTGTATCCTTTAATGAGTTCATCTTATTAGCCCATTTCCTCAATCCTGGGACTGGTGATAGAGTGACAAACTGTTTTATTTCTTTAAACTCTTGCTGAATTTCAGAAACCACTTGTTTGATGAGGAAGCTTCCAAAAGAAACCCCTTTTAAAGCAATTTGGCAATTAGATATAGAATAAAAAACTGCTGTATTTGCCTTATATGGATCAATGGGTTTAACACTTGTATCTAGAATTGGCATTATAGAATCAGGCACTTCATTCATCAAAGCAACCTCAATAAAAATAAGTGGCTCGTCAGGCAGAGCTGGATGAAAAAAAGCATAAAGACGCCTATCGGCAGCGGCAACTCTATTCTGAAGATCTTGCCAATCAGATATATCATGAACGGCCTCATATTCCATTATTTTTTCAAGAACATTTGCACTAGTAGACCAGTCAATACGTTCT
>LUMG01000334.1_pt1 | contig 17045 bp, 19 predicted proteins | sample 729691 | NCBI WGS metagenome assembly LUMG01 (sample SAMN03860269, study PRJNA289734) | marine metagenome | biome: seawater column; feature: ocean; material: water; isolation source: Red Sea water column Station 34 - depth 50m | place: Saudi Arabia: Red Sea | collected 2011-10-15 | depth 50 m
GATATTATTGATAAACGAAATTTAGAAGACAGTAAATTTGTCAGTCAATCAAAAGGTTCCAGAGTAGGTGGTTCAAATCTAAGATCTACAATGCTTGCAAAAATTGAATTAGCAATGTCTGATAAACAAGCTAGAGAAGTAGTAGACATAATTTCCAAAAATTCTGGACTACCAAAATCTACTCCAAGTAAAATTTTTGTTTTTGAAATGCAAGAATCTATTGAACTAAATACACTTCAAGGTGAATCTGAAATTGAAACAACTGATAAAACAGAAGAGGAATTTTCTGTAGCCCCTAAGTTTGTGACTAAACGTAATAGATTGATTCCACTTCAAAAGAGAACCTTATACAAATTAGAACAATATTATGATGAACATAGTGAGGTTTTAGCATCTGATTATAGAATTCGCTCCTTTAGTGATTTTGTGAATTATTGTATAATGAAATATTTGCCTACACTTGAAAAACAACTAAAGAATCAATCAATTCTTTATGAAGATGTTTTATAATTAAAAATTAATTTTTAATCTTATGAATTTTATTTTGTATTATCATCTAATGTAATTTCAATTGCCACTCTCTTTTCATTAGCTCTCTCTTCTCCTGGATATTTCAATTGAGAAATTTTTTCATTAAGTTTTTCATCAAACACACGCGATGCTTTTCCAGTAAATTCCATGTTATTATATTGAATTATGACTTCTGGGTTTGTAATTGCATTTTGAAACCAATCTCCATCAGGACGGTGTCTTGAAAAATAGATTTTTTCATTGTATTTTACAGCCCTCAACCAAACTGAATGACGTTTACCTGTTTTTCTACCCTTTGTAACTAAAATTGGTCGAAATCGTTCTTCAGTAATTTCCATGCTAATCATACTCTGTCAAGTAATTTAACCCCATTGATAGAAATTTCTAATATTTGATATGATAAGGAAATTTTGCAATTTTCAAATATGTCAGTGAAATTAGAAGGAATGCCTGAAAACATAGCCACAGCTGATACATTCACTGGAAAAAAAGTAATTGATAGAGAAGGAATTCAATATGGAAAGGTTAAACACATACACATTCATCAAGACACACTTTCTGTATCTGGTGTAACAATACATCAAGGATTCCATAAAGATTATTTCCTCTCTCATGATTACATAGACAAATTTTCTGATGAGCAACTACTTCTTAGTAGACCACCTGTCAGAACTGGAATTCCAGTTGTAGATATTGATAGTCATAAAATTGGAAAAGTCAAAAGATTACACAAACATCCAGACACCAATGAATTGGAATCAATTGAAGTAAGTCATGGCTTAATGCATTCCAAAATTTTATCCAAATCTGAAATTTGGGGAATAGGTGAAAAAATCATCTTGAGAATGACTAAAGAAGAATTCAAAAATCTTGAATAATTCTTTAAAATTCTTTTTTATTATTTTTTATTTTTTTGCACACTTTTCACAAACAGGACTTCCATCCTGTAAAGTGATCTCTACATTTGATGAGTGACATTTTTGACATAATCCTTTCATAAGTCATATTCATAAAATACTCTTTTTAAATTTTATATGATTTACTTAAGCCATAATACTTAGCAATTTATAATTCCCACATGAGATCAGATCGTTGAATTCTATTGAAACAAAATCTCTTACAAAATCATTTGGAGATTTAGTTGCTGTAAATGATATCTCTTTTTCAGTTGAAAAAGGAGAAATATTTGGATTCTTGGGCCCTAATGGAGCTGGTAAAAGTACTACTATGATGATCTTTACTACTTTACTAAAACCCACAAATGGTAATGCATCTATTGGAGGTTTTGATGTTATAAAAAATCCTAAACAAGTTAGGGAAAATATTGGATTTGTACAACAAGAAACCACAGTAGACGAATATCTTTCTGGGCGTGAAAATCTCTTATTACAAGCAAAATTAAATCACATTCCAAAAAATGAAATCAATCAAAGAATTGATGAGGTTTTAGATTTGATTGAACTTTCAGATAAACAGCATGAAGCTGTAGTTACATACTCTGGAGGAATGAGAAAGAGATTAGATATTGCTGGAGGTCTTTTACATCATCCAAAAGTTTTGTTTTTAGATGAACCTACTGTAGGATTAGATATCCAAACTAGAAGAAAAATTTGGCAATATATTAAAAAAATACATATTCAATTTGACATGACAATTTTTCTCACTACTCACTATATGGAAGAAGCAGATAATTTGTGTGATCGAATTGGAATTATGGATCATGGAAAAATACAAGTTATTGACACTCCTCAAAATATGAAAAATGATCTTGGTAATGAAATAATTTCATTAGTTATTGAAGATGCTGAAAATTTTGATTCTTTTTTAGTTGAATTAAAAAAAATCCAATTTATTAAAAAAATTAACGAAGATAATTCAAAATTAACTCTTTTTACTTCAAATGGAACTGAAGTAATTCCTAAAATTTTTCAAATTTCTTCAAATATTGGAATAAAAATTAACTCTATTTCTTTAACCCAACCAACACTTGATGATGTCTTCATCTCTTATACTGGACATGAAATTAGAGATGATGATTCAAAATACAATAGACGACATGAGCATGCAAAAATGAAGAGATTAAGACAATGAATACTATAATGTATGATGCATACACAATTTTTTGGAGAGAATTAAAGAGATACAAAAAATCTAGAAGTGGTGTTTTAATTCGATTAATTCAACCTGCAATTTGGATTATAGTTGTTGGAAATATTTTTTCAGAAACCCAACCTTTGATTGAGTCCGTAGGATTTGAAGGTGAATATATTGAATTTATGGCACCTGGTGTCATAATTCTAACTGCCATTTTTACGAGTATCTTTGGCGGTGTTAATACTCTGTGGGATAGAAGATATGGTTTTATGAATAAGGCATTGACTTCTCCAATTTCACGCTCAGCAATTGCAATTGGTAAAATGTCTGCAATTTCTTTAATTGCTGCTTTACAGGCAAGTTTGATAATTGGAATAGCACTAGCAATAGGTGTTACTTTTCCAAATCCTTTGATGATAATTCCTATCATGGGAATTGTAATTTTATTCTCATTAGGTTTTTCTGGAATTTCTGTTACGTTAGCTGCTACTGCAAAATCACAAGAAACGTTTTGGGGAATGATCAATTTACTAGGTATGCCGTTATTCATGTTAAGTCCCGCATTATTCCCATTGGAATTATTGCCTGATTGGCTTGCAGTAGTAGCAAAACTAAATCCTGTTACTTACACAATTTTGTTAGTTAGAGAATTAATGACGGGTGTTTCAGAAGGTGGTATTCCAATTTTGATTAGTGTTGGTGTAATATTTGCATTTGTAGTTGCAATGGTTGGTATTGCAAGTTATGTTTTCACTAGAGAAGTAAACAAACCGTTTTAAAATTAAGGAAATCCAATAGACTCTAACAAAATTGAATCAATTTTAGAAATTTCTACTCTACTTTGTTCCATGGAATCTCTTTTTCTAACTGTTACTGTATTATCTTCTAATGTTTGATGATCAACTGTAATTGCAAAAGGAGCACCTATTTCGTCTAGTCTTCTATATCTTCTACCGATTGCACCTGAATGATCTAAAAATGCATCACATTTTCTTTTAATATTTAGAAAGATTTCATCTGTTTTTTCTTTTAACCCATCTTTTTTAACTAATGATAAAATTCCAACATGGACTGGAGATAAATATGGTTTTAATGATAAAACCATTCGTTCATGTTCTTGATCATTTTTTAATGAATGCTCTAAAATTGTGTATAGACTTCTATCTATTCCCATTGAAATTTCAAATACATGTGGTAAAACTTTTTCATCATTATCCATTACTTCAAATTTTTCTTTACTCATGTTTGCGTGACTGGTTAAATCATAATCTGATCTATAATTACATGCTACAAGTTCAAGCCAACCAATAGTTGTTTCAACTTCAAAATCAAATGCAACTTCAGCATAGAATGCTTTTTCTTTATTTCCTAATTTTCTAAATCTACTTTTTGAAATATCAATTCCGGTTTTTTCATAAAATTCTGTTAAAATTCCTAAATAATATGCCACAAATTTATTTGGAACAGTCCCTGATTCTAAAGCCTCTTTACAAGTCATAGAAATTGGTTTATCTTCTGTTTGTACTCGAATTACAGTATTTTCTACTTCTGAAAATTTATCAACACTGTCTAATCTTGTTGGATTACAAAAAACTTCGATTTCTGCTTGATAAAATTCTCTTAGGCGAAGTAAACTTTGTCTAGGTGCAATTTCATTTCTAAAACTTTTTCCAACTTGAGCGATTCCCAAAGGAAGTTTTCCTCTCATAGTTTTGAAAAGTCTTGGAAAATCAACAAATATTGATTGACATGTTTCAGGTCTGAGATATGCTTCTTCTTCTTGAGGACCAATACCAACTTTAAACATCATATTGAATTTTTTTGTTGAACTAAAATCACCTTTACATTTTGGACATTGTATTTTATTTTCTTTAATTGCATTATCAAATTCAATTAAATCTGCACTTTCAGGAATCTCAATATTTGCAATTTCAGCGATTGTTCTATCTGCTCTAAATGTTGAATTACATTTTGTACATTTTATTATTGGATCTGCAAAATTACCTAGATGACCTGATGCTTCAAAAACTGATTTAGACATAATTTGAGAACCATCAATTTCCATCATTCCATCTCTTCGGATTAATTCTCTTCTCCATAATTCAAGAAATTTATTTTTTAAACTAACTCCGGATGGTCCATATTCCCAAAATCCTGCATTTGCATCTGAATAAACTTCACAACTTGGGAAATAAAATCCTCTTTCAAGTGCTAATTTCATTACTTCTTCATAATTCATTATTCATTTACCTCTACAATTGTATACATTTCTATGCATATCCCTTTGCTATTTTGACATTTTCAAAATCATCTCTGTCATCATCAATAGGTGTTTCTAAAATTATTGGAATTTTTTTCTTGTTTGCAAATTTAACAACTGATTTGATTCCTTCCTCTCCTATTCCACCTAATCCTAAATGATAATGTCTATCAAGATTACATCCTAATTCTCCTCTTGCATCATTCAAATGAAGAATTTTCAAATTTTTTATTCCAACATGTTTATCAAATTCTTTAAAAGTTTCTTTTACTTTTTCTTCTGTACGTAAATCATAACCTGCAACAAATGCATGACATGTGTCAAGACAAACACCAAATTTCTTTTCTGGTTTTAATTGTTTAAAAATTTCACCAAGTTGTTCAAAATCTGAACCAACAGAATTTTTCTGTCCTGCAGTATTTTCTAGTAAAATCATTACGTCATTTTTTGTTTGACCAGCTTTTGTTAAAGCTTCTACTAATTTTTTTATTCCTGCTTCTTCACCAGTTCCTAAATGACTACCAAGATGTGTAACTAAATATGGTATTCCTAATTGTGCACATCTCTCAACTTCATTAATCAATGTTTTAACCGATTTTTCAAAGCCATCATTTTTTGGAGTAGCTAAATTTGGTAAATATGGCATATGTGCACATGTTGCTAATCTATCGATTTTACTTTCTTTTAGTTTTGATTTGAATAAGTCAATATCCTCTTTTGTTAGATCTTTTGCATGCCATCCTCTTGGATTTCTTGTGAATATCTGAAATGCTGAACATTCTCTTTCAACTGCATTATCAATCGATTTATCTATTGAACCTGATATTGAGACATGGCAACCTACTTGCATACTTAAGGAATTTCTTAAAACATAATTTAAACCAGCGTTAAAAAATTAAGAACCAGATTTTTATGTAAATTATTCAATTAACTATTATGCTAGTACTTGGGCAAGATGAAAAAGCAAAATATCCATTTTTGGCTGATGCTGGTGAATATTTGAAGGATAAGGGCTTTTCTTTATCTCAATTTGGAAGTGATCCTGTTTTAAAATTATCAGTTGAAAAAGCACTACATAGAATCAAAGTTGCAGCAGCTGGTGAGGTGTATAAATCAGATTTAATTGATGGTCAAGCATCAAAAGATTATGTTCTTGAAAGAGAAGTATTTTCTTTTCTTTTAGCTATAGTTTTGATCAAATTAACTGGGATGTCTACTCTTGTCAAAAGATTTGCTTTAGCTGAAGCTAGAAGAGCAGAAAATTATTTAGAAAAAGATTTAGGAAATGCATCTAATAAATCAAAGATTGACTTAGCAACTAGAATAATTTATGATTTATTTAATATTGAAATAATTAAAGAAAATGATTTTTTTGTTATGCCCGTATCTGATTACTTAAAACACTCTGTAACTTTTCATGAACGTGAATGGAAATTAATCAATAGACATGTTGAAAATGGTAAAGTATTCCTTACCCCGGATAAAACAGTCAGACTAATTCGAAAAGAATTAGGTAATTACATTAGTTCTAAAATTACAAATGCACCTAAGCCATCTATGATTCCTGGACTTGAAGACATTGTTGATGAATTAATTACGATTTCTAAAAAACTCACACCAACTTACACCATTACCACTGGTGAATATCCACCGTGCATCAAACATGCAATTGATGTACTTGAAAAAGGTGAAAATCTTCCACATTCTGGAAGATTTATGCTTGCAACTTTTCTTTTATCGCGAGGTCAAACAGTTCAACAAATTGCTCCTCTATTCAAAAATGCTCCTGATTATAATCCTCGAGTAACGCTTTACCAACTTAATCATCTTGCTGGAACTTCAGGCAGTACAACAACATATGCTTGTCCTTCTTGTGAAAAATTAAAAACACAGGATCTTTGTTATATCACAAAAGAATGTGATAATATCATCAATCCTTCTCAATTAGACATATTTCATTGAAAGATGATAAAGAATTACGACTATTATTTATGCAAAATTCTCCTTCTGATGTTTATTGCTCAAATGCATATTATGCATTTCCAAATTCTCCGATGAATGAAAAAGATTGGCAAGAAGCTGATTTAATTTTTGATATTGATGCTAAAGATCTTAATCTATCATGCAGATCTAATCATACAATTTCTATTTGTAATCAATGCAATGAGATTACAAAAAATAATAATCAGTGTACAAAATGTAATTCAAGTAAATTAGAAAAAAAGTCTTTACCTTGTAAAACTTGTATTGATGCATCAAAAGTTGAAGTTCAAAAATTAATTGATATTTTAATAAATGATTTAGGAATTGAAAAAGAAAATATTCAAACCTATTTTTCTGGAAATGAAGGATTTCATGTTTATGTTTTTAATTCACAATTCCAAAAACTAGGTTCAAAAGAAAGATCCGAACTTGTAGATTATATCATGTTTCGTGGAGCTATTCCTGAAACATTTGGAATGAAAAAATTTAAACCGAATCGTTCATCATTTCCAGATTTCGATCAAAAGGGATGGAATGGAAGATTTTCTAAACAAGTTTTTGGTTCTAAATCAAAACGTTCAAAAATTATTTCTGAATTACTTGAAAACGGCTATTCATTATTTCAAAAAACACTTGATAATGTTTCAGAACAGATCGGCGTTAAAATTGATCCTAATGTAACAATGGATATCCATAGAATTTTTAGATTGCCTGGTTCAATCAATAGCAAAAGTGGTTTAACTAAACTTCTTTGTGACGATATCACAAAATTTGATCCATACAATGATGCATGTTTTCTTAATGATGAACCTATTGAAGTCTTAGCAACATGTCCAATAGAATTTAAATTAAAAAATAAAAAATTTGGTCCATTTTTGAATGAAAAAGTTACAATCCCAACTTACGCTGCAGCCTATTTAATTTGTAAAAAATTAGCAACAATTGCTTAATTTTGCTGGTAAGGCTTTAATTTAGTGAATCACGACTCAATGTGATTTTGTATAGCGCAACTTCTGATAAGCAGACACCTCCACCTGATACTGGTAAATTTATCAGGCTAGGCATTATTGCAATTATAGGCATTGTAATTTTTGCAATGGTGGGAAATCAAGCAGTAGTATTATCAATGAATTTTACTGAATTTGGAGAACAATTCACCAAGCCATTATACTATACCATTCTTTCGGCTTTAATTTTATCCGCAATTTCACTAATTCGTGTAAATATTGGAAGTAGATCCTCCATTTTCTGGTATGGTATCAATACTGCAATCGGATTTATTGCTCGAGGTCCACAACCATCAGTTTCAACAGATGTTCAAAGTTTCAGAGATTACAAATTAACCTCTCCACAATTCATTCTTTGGCAAATAACTAAGATTCTGTTATTTGGAGCATTTTTTGCAAATATCATGTTTGGATTTGCAGCAATGTCATTTATTGATGGAAATACTTTGGGTGTTGAAAATTTACCAAACTTATTCTCTTTACCATTTGTAACTCCTGATACAAATCCAAACTATGCATCTGAACAAGTTGTTCCAATGATTCCAGCATTAGTTATATTGATTCCCCCAATTCTTGCTGCAATCGGTTTACGTTTAGTTCTCTATGTTGGTATTCATAGAATCATTGATGTTGTTACAAGTTATTTGAAAGATTCTAAGGAAGGTAAACCACGTTATCTAAATTATGTCTCTACTGTTGAAGGAATCTTTGGAATTGCAATTTTATGGGTTGGACTAAATCTTTTCTTTACTGATCAAATTGATTATAATACAAGATATGTTATAGGTGGAACTCTTGCAATTGGTGCAGCTTTAATTGCATTTTCATTAATTGATAGAATTAGGGCACGTGTACTAACTCATATGTTTAAACGTGATGTAATTATTAGATTTGCCACTATTCTTCTAATTGGGTTAATTGTTGGTGGTACTGTCGCAGTAAACAATAGTATTGCTGATGCCAAGAAAATTGAATTTTTAGGACCATATACTGCTCAACAAATTGGTGTTAATAGACATCTAGGAGAATTAAATAATGTCCAAGAAAATATTCATGATGTTCAATTAACATCAGTTTCTTCAAATAATATCAAAAATTATGTTAAACAAAATAGTGATGTACTAGATGTAATTCGAGTTTGGGATTGGGAAGCTGCCTTTGCTAAATTAAAACCTGAAATTGGATTAATCCCATACGTTGATTTTGAAGATAATGATATTCTCAGATTTAACAATACTTTGTATTGGACTGCCTCAATGAAACCTATTTTGCCAACTTCAGTAAGTCTTGATAATAGATGGTACAATGAACATCTTGTTTATACTCACGTTCCAGAAGGATTTTTGACTTTAGAAGCAACTGATGGTCAAATTGTTGATAGTAGTGACTTTTTCCAACAGAGAGAAATTTACTATGGTGAAGGTGGTTTATTTGAACAAACATGGTCTGGTTATCCAACTGGAAGAGGTGATACAAGTGCAGAATTAGGAGGTGTATCTTATTCAGGGAGATACAAAGATGTTAATGATAGAATGCAAACATTGTATCCATATTTCTTATATGATCTATTTGGAAAAGAATTGGATTCATTGCCTGTAACTGATGGTGAAAATTCTTACTGGTTAATCCCATTAATTATTGGATTTGATACACGTGATGTTCCATGGTCTGTTGGTAATCCGTATTTACGATTAGTAGGTTATGCGCTTGTTGATTCGTATAATGGTGATATTCAATTATTGAAAACTGGTGATGATTTCTTTACAGATATGTTTACTGAACAATATTCAGAACAATTCAAACCAATGCCAGCTTGGTTAGAAGAACAAATTAGATATCCAGTTGAATTATTTAATTGGAAAACTGAAATGTATAATATTTACCACGTAACAAATGTTGAAACATTTATTCAAGCAAATGAATTTTATGAAATTCCTAGAGGACTTGACACATATTATGTTGAAGCAAAACCACCTGGATTTGAACAAACATCATTTTTGGGATTACTTTCATTGGAATTGAAAGGCTCACAAGGAAGAAATCTTGCAGGTTACATGGTTGTAGAAAATGATCTTGCTAATTTAGGTCAATTACAATTTTATGAAATTCCTTTAGATTCTGAAACCAAATTAATTGGACCTACTGCAGTAAGAGAAGCTCTTGACAGAGATCCTGAATTTGCTCAATTGAAAACATTATTGAGAAATCCAAGAATTGGTGATAATATTTTGTATCGTGTAGGTGATCATGACGTATACTTTATTCCTGTTTATACAGCAGGAGCAGGTGGTGTTGTAGCACAATTAGGTACAATTGCTGCAGTTGGTGCAGCATTTAATGGGGAATATTTCGTTGGATTAGGTGATACACAAGAAGAAGCATTCGAACAATATTTGAAAAAGGTATCTGGTGTAGCATCTACAACAACAACAGCTGATGACGATTATGTTGGATTATTAAAATCAGATAGAATTGATATAATAAAATCTGTATTTGAAAATAATGAAATTGCAATTGCTGAACCAACATCAATTCAAATTCCATTATCCTTCAATGAGGGTGAATTATTCTTCTTTACTGAAGATGATCGTGCAGATACAGAGGAATTCTTAACTGAATTCATAGATGACTTTGTAAAACCACGCAGTGATAGAGTATTCATGTGGGAAGAAGAGACAATTCTCAATATTGGTACTGTATATGTAAAAGATGGATTACCTGAAATACATTATGTATCAATTGAGGTTGGTAACTAATTGCTTCTTGTTGTTGATAACGGTTCTATCTACACAAAACAATTAACTGATTTTTTAAATCAAAAAAAAATTATTTTTGAAAAATTTTCCCCTGAAAATTTAAATTTAGATTCATTAAACAAATACGAATCAATTATTTTATCTGGAAGAAGAAAAAATAATAAAAAAGTCAATCAAGTAAACTCAAAAATAATTAATTTTTCAATAAATCATAATAAAAAATTACTTGGGATTTGTTACGGTGCAGAAATTTTAGCTCTTACACTTGGAGGTACTATTAAAAAAACAATATCAATTCAAAAGGGTGATGAAATTATTGAAATTTTACAAAATGATTTAATCTCAAAAAAATCAATTAATGTTTTTGAAAGTCATGCATTTGAAATTTCTAAATTACCTAATATGCTCGTTGTAACTGGCAAATCCAAGAATTGTAAATATGAAATTATTCAACATAAGGAAAAACCAATCTTTGGAACTCAATTTCATCCTGAAATGAGTATTGATGGAAATAATTTAATTGAAAATTTTTGCTCACTTTGATTGATATTAATAACTCTCAAAATTTCTTGTAATTATGGATGAAGATGCTGCTCATCAGTTACTCTTACCTTTAGTTGAAGACGAAAATATTTGTCTTCCATTACCAATCAATGTTGTATCTAGATATTGGAATATTGAATTACCTATGGCAGAAGCCATAGATTCTGCAAAAAAATATTCTGATTTTAATGGAAGTATAATGATTGAAGGAATTGAACTTGCCGAAAGACATGGTTTATCCTGTAAAATTGTTCATTCATCATTAAATGAATTAAAAAAAATTATTGATTCAGGAATACCACCAATTGTAATTCTTCCAGGAATTCCTGAAATTACACAACATGCTTCAGTAATTACTGGCTATGATGAGGATGAAAAAACAATTTTACACTATATTCAAAAAGGTAATCAAGAAGGAGAACAACAAGAAGGTGCAATTCCTCAAGAAATTTTTGATAGAGAATGGTCTGAAGAAGGAAAACTAATGATAATTATCTCTCCACCAGATATTTTATCAAAAATTTCATTAGAAAATGATTCTCAAAACAAGTCTAATCGTTTATGCTTTGAGTCTGAAAAACAAAATATCTTACAAAATTATACTGAAGCACTTTCATCACTAAAAGAATCTATAGAACTTGATTCAAACAATTCGACTGCTTTACATTTGTATGCAACAATGTTAAATCAACAAAACTCACCAGAATGTATTTCATTTTATGAGCAAAGTTTCAAAATCAATGCCAGATCATATTTAACATTTAATGGATTAGGAAATTTTTATTTAAAAACAAATGAATTTGAAAAAGCAGAGAAATTTTACACTAAAGCAATTGAAATTAATCCAAAAAGATCTGCCAAAATTTACAAAAATCGTGCATATCTACGTGAAAAATTAAATAAAAATTCTGATGCAAAAGATGACCTCAAGTCATATTTGAAATATTTTCCAAAAGCACCTGACAGAGGAATAATAGAACAAGCAATTAGAGAAATCTAATGCGGAATACGGGATTTGAACCCGTGACCTTCAGCTTGGGAAGCTGACGTCATACCAGACTAAACTAATTCCGCTCATTGAATAATTTTCAAATATGATTAAATATCTTGATTGAAATAGTACTGCATGGATGCAAAATGTCCTGAATGTGAAAGAGTTGCAATTTTGGATGATGATGTTACTAACGTAAAATGTCCTCATTGTAATTTTGAAGCAGATTATGATACCTATCTTGAGATAATGAAAGATCATGCTATGAATATGGCATCAGATTATATTCCAGATCGACCTGGAATGTGATTACCAATAATTGCCTTTATCTGAACAATCTAAATGGGCTCCACAATTTGGACAAAACATATGACATGCTTGCATGTCCACCATTTTGTTTTCACATCTTGGACATGTGATCTCTTCACCCATGACTATCTATAGAAATATTGATTTAAAAATAATGTCCAAAGGTTAATTAGTACTTCAAAGTTTTTTTCGAATACTTGGCAAACTTCAAGCTTACAATATCCGATATTAAAGGAAAGTCTCTATCTAAGGAACTTAAAGATAGTGATGCAAATCCATTGTTAGGATTACAATTAGGAAATGAAACAGATGCTACAGTTGTTGGTCTTAGTGGAAAATTAAAACTAACTGGTGGTAGTGATAAATCTGGAGTTCCAATGAGAGATGATGTTCACGGTTCAGCAAGAAAACGTGTTTTACTTTCAAAAGGTGTTGGATTACAAGATGCAGAACATGGTGATCGAGTAAGAAAATTAATTCGTGGAAATACAATCTCTGAAGAAATTTATCAAATAAATTGTAGATTTGATGGTGAATTACCAGTTGAAGCACCTGCTGAAGAAGCAGCTGAAGAAACTGAAGATAAGAAAGAATAACTTAACATATACCGATTCTATATTTTGACTCATGCATTGGCGAGAAACTCTTCCTAATTGGTACATTGAAAAATATGGTTATCAACCATGTGTCAATATAGGAACTTCTGGTCATGTAGATCATGGAAAAACTAGTCTTATTCAAGCATTAACAGGTTCATGGACTAGTGTACACAGTCAAGAATTAAAACGTGGAATCACAATACGTGTTGGTTATTCTGATGCTGCATTTTACAAATGTAAAAAATGTGAAGAACCATTAGGATACTCAACAACTCCAAAATGTAATAATTGTGGAGATGAAAGTGAATTATCTAGAGTTGTAAGTTTTGTAGATAGTCCTGGACACGAAAGTTTGATGGCAAATATGCTTTCAGGTTCTGCATTAATGGATGGTGCATTATTATTAGTTGCAGCAAATGAACAAGTTCCTAAACCACAAACAAAAGAACATCTTTTAGCTCTTCAAACTCTTGGAATTAAACAAATAGTTGTACTTCAAAATAAAGTAGATTTACTTTCTAGAGATGAAGTATTAGCAAATTATAAGGATATTACAAAATTCGTTAAGGGCACTAATGCAGCAAAATCCCCAGTTATTCCAATTTCAGCTCAATCCGGTTTGAATCTTGATGCATTAATCGGTTTAATTGAATCCACTATTCAAACACCTGAAAGAGATGAAAAAGCAGATCCAGTAATGCATGTTTTACGTTCTTTTGATGTAAACAAACCTGGAATTAAATTAAAAGATATCAAAGGAGGTGTAATTGGTGGAAGTTTGACTCAAGGAATTTTTAATGTTGGTGATGAGATTGAAATTAAACCTGGTTTAATAAATGAAAAAAAGAAATCTTATGAACCAATTCTTACAGAAATTACATCATTAGGAACAGCTGCAGGAATTGTTGAATCAGTTAAACCTGGAGGCTTAGTTGCAATTGGTACAAAATTAGATCCATCTATGACTCGAAGTGATTCATTTATTGGTTCAGTAATTGGTAAACCTGGAACACTTCCAGAAAATTCTACAAAACTAAAACTAAGTGTGAATTTGTTTGATTCAGCTGTAGGAACTACTGAAGATATTAAAGTAAATCCTATTCAAAATGGTGAATTACTTAGATTAAACATAGGAACTGCCCCAATTTTAGGTCAAGTCACAAAAGTCAAATCATCTAATATAGAAATTGAACTTAGACGTCCTGCTTGCATATTTGAAGATGGTCATGTCGCGATAAGTAGAAGAATTGCAGAAAGATGGAGATTGATTGGTGCAGGTATAGTTGGTTGAAGTAATCTGTGATACAAACTTTTTAATTCATTTAGCAACTAGAAGAATCAAAAATATTGATAATTTAGATACAGAAATAGGCTCAATTTATTTTACTGTTCCAGAAGGCAGTATAATTGGCACAATGGATAAAGATCTTAAAAATAAAATAAAAAAACTTGATAGTTCTATTTTATCAATTCATAATGATAAGATAGTTCTTGAAAGTTAGAAAACTTTATTTTTCAAATAATTTATTGAATTTTATGTCTGAATTTGCAATAATTTGTTCTGATTTTGATGATGGTGCTGAGATTCCAAATCAATTTGGTTATAAATTTGAAAATAAAGAACCAAAATTAGATTTTAAAAATATTCCAGATGGGACTAAAAGTATTGGATTGATAATGGATGATCCTGATGCAGTAGCAGCAGTAGGAAAAGTTTGGGTCCATTGGTTACAATATTTTGATTATCCATCAAAGAATTCAATTGTTGAAGGAAAAACAGATTTTGATGAGATTGGATATGGAGGACCTGCACCACCTAATGGTAGACATACATACATTTTCAAAGGATATGCTCTTGATACTGTCTTAGATTTGAAAGAAGGTTATTCTAAAAAAGAACTAGAAGATTTGATGAAAGATCATATTATTGAAGAAGCAAAATTTACAGGAACTTTTGCACCTTAACTTTATTTTTTTAGGAATATCTTTCTGCTAATCTATATCTCATGTATTTATCATCAGGTGAAAATTTAGCTGGATGCACAGATTTTGTCTCTTCACCACATTTTGGACACTTATTTTTTAAAGTATAGTGACTACACTTTGAGCATTTTCTTAGTTGAAATCTCATTTTAATTTTCTCTTGTTTTTTTGGAATCTTCTCTTGTAAATTTGAATGAACCTTTTTTCTTTTCTATGTTAGTTTGAATTTCTTGAATTATAGGTTTTAGTGATTTTTCAGCTGATTTGAAATCTTCAGAAGTTATTGATATTCGGTATTTTGGTGCACCCAAATATGTAATATCTAATGTTGAGTCTTTTTTGATTACATCCAATAATGTTTTTTTAATTATTTCAACTCCATCTGATTTATTATTGGTAATTTCCATAATTCCTCTAATTTCTACTGATGGTAATTTTATTTTTGAACAAATTTCTTCAATTGCAGTTGAAGTCTTTTTTGTAAATTTTAATTCTTTAACTGCAATAATTCCATTTCTTGCAATTTCCATAAATGCATCATAGACTGAATCAAATTTTGTGTATATTTTATCTTCAATTTTTTCAATTTCTTCATCAGATAGTTTTGCTTTATCTTTTACATTTTGTAATAATGTTTTTCCTTTTTCAAATTTTTTAACTTCTTTTAACTTCTGTTTTTTTTGGTCTTTAGATACTTGTTTTAATGATAAATCTATATCTCCTGCTTTCACTTTTTTTACTAGTAAAACTTTCTTTTCTCCATCTTTTACAAATCGATTAACTGATCTAATCCAACCTGGTGCAATCTCAGAAATATGTAAAAATCCTTGAATATCCTCATATTCGTCTAACGTGACATATGCACCATGATCCATCACTTTAGTAACTGTGGCTAAGATGATTTCACCCTGTTCAGGCATTTCTTGAATTTCAGTCGACAATTCTTCTAAAAATCTCCAATCTGTAAATTAATGTTGCTCGTTAGAAGTCTATTCCTTCTTTTGCTTTTATGCCCTTTTGAAATGGATGCTTAATTTCTCTCATTTCTGTTACTAAATCTGCTGCTTCAATTACTTCTTCTTTTGCATAATTACCTGTTAATACTAGATCCACATTTTCTGGTTTTGATTTAATTAATTCCAAAACGTCTTCAAGAGAAATTAAATTAAGATTAACTGCATAATTTATTTCATCTAAAATTATAATATCATACTTTCCTGATTGGATCTTTTCATTACTGATTTTAATTGCCTCTTTTGCAACTTTTTGATGATCCTCTTTTGGACTTTTGTCATCTATTATACCAACAAATCCTTTACCTATAGCAACCATTTCAAATTCAGGTTCCAATAGTTTTGATGATTCCATTTCACCGTAATGCCAGGAACCTTTGATAAATTGAATCATACATATTTTCTTTTTATATCCAGTAGCTCTTAATGCAATTCCTAATGCAGCAGTTGTTTTTCCTTTACCTTTTCCAGTATAAACAATTGTTAATCCATTTTTACTCATAATTATTAGTAAATTTTTATCAGTAAAAACATTCGTTATTTTTACAAGGTATCAATTTAAATAAAAAAAAAATTCTACACATACATTGAAAATACCAAGAATTGTTTTAGCAGGAGCAACTAGTGGGGTTGGAAAAACATCGATCACATGTTCAATAATTTATGCATTACAGAAAAGAGGTTTTTCAGTTCAACCATTTAAGGTAGGTCCTGACTACATTGATCCAAGTTATCTGTCAACTATTTCAAAAAATGAAACGTATAATCTTGATGTATGGTTAATGGGTAAAAAACAAGTTTTAGAAAGTTTTGTAACTCATTCAAATTCAGATATTTCTGTTATTGAAGGCGTTATGGGATATTATGATGGATTTGAAGGAAATTCTAATCATGCTAGTACTCATCATGTAGCATCCATAACTAAATCTCCTGTAATTTTAGTTTTAGATGCTAGTAAAACTGCTCGTTCTATTGG
>LUMG01000097.1_pt1 | contig 16829 bp, 15 predicted proteins | sample 729691 | NCBI WGS metagenome assembly LUMG01 (sample SAMN03860269, study PRJNA289734) | marine metagenome | biome: seawater column; feature: ocean; material: water; isolation source: Red Sea water column Station 34 - depth 50m | place: Saudi Arabia: Red Sea | collected 2011-10-15 | depth 50 m
TAGTTATTTCATCAAGTTGATTTTCTAAATCTGCTGTAAAATTATAGTCAACATATTTAGAAAATAATTTTTCCAAAAATGCTGATAATAATTTACCTCTGTCAGTAGGGTGAAATCGTTTATTTAATAATTCTGTGTAATTTCTAGTTGATAAAACTGATATAATGCTAGCATACGTAGATGGTCTACCAATACCTAATTCTTCCATTTTTTAGAAAAATATCATTTCCATTTTCGTGTTTTCCAAGAAATTTTGGTTCAGCAAGTTGTGATTGAGCAGCCGCTTTAGCTTTTGATAGTGGTCTTGTAAATTTACAATCTGGATAGTTTGAACATCCAATAAACGCACCTCCTCTAAAACTATTTTTTAAACTAAGGGAACCTGTGTCACATAACTGACATTTTCTAACTATCTTTCCTTCTTTATCAGTGTCAAATATCAATGCTCCCAAACTTTCATTTAAAAGATCTAAAACCTCTCTAGTTCTTTTTTCTTTTACCTCTGAAACATTATTATTAAAATCTTTCCAAAAAAGCTCTAAAACTTTAATCCAACTTTCTTTTCCAGTAGTTATTTCATCAAGTTGATTTTCTAAATCTGCTGTAAAATTATAGTCAACATATTTAGAAAATAATTTTTCCAAAAATGCTGATAATAATTTACCTCTTACCTCTATCAGTTGGAAAAAATCTTTTGTTAACTATTTCAGCATAACCTCTATTTGCTATTGTTGAAATGATACTTGCATAAGTTGAAGGTCTTCCAATTCCTAACTCCTCTAATTTTTTAACTAAACTCGCCTCAGAGTAACGTGGGGGAGGTTGGGTAAAATGTTGTTCATCAATAAGAGCTTCTATATTAATTGGTCCTTTTGACATCTCAGGTAAAATTTGCTCATCATCATCTTTGCTTTGATTTGAATAAACTTTTAAAAATCCATCAAATTTCAAAACCGATCCGCTTGATTTACATATAGTTTTACCGTCTTCAGATTCAATCGTTATTGTATTTCTATCAAATTTTGCTGTTTCCATTTGAGACGATAGAGCTCTAGACCAAATTAAAGAATATAATTTTTGCTGGTCAGAACTTAAATACTTTTTAATAGAGTCTGGATTTCTATTAATATCAGTTGGTCTTATTGCTTCATGAGCTTCCTGAGCATTTTTTGCTTTTTTTCCTGAGTAATTATTTGGATTTTCTGGCAAGTATTCGTTACCATATTCTTTTTTAATAAAATTTCTAAAATCAGAGACAGCATCAGCTGATAAATTAGTTCCATCCGTTCTCATATAAGTAATTAATCCAACTGTATCTCCCTCAATTTCTATTCCTTGATAAAGTTTTTGTGCTATTTGCATTGTTCTTGATGCACCAAAACCTAATCTACTAGAGGCAACCTGCTGAAGTGTTGAAGTAGTAAAGGGTCCTGAGGGATTTCTGCTAACAACTTTTGAGGAAATATCAGTTATGTTAAATTTTTTGTTCTTAATATTATCAATTGCCTTTTCAATTTCTTCTTTATTTTTAAATGAAAATTTTTCAATTTTTTCTCCATCAAGTTGAGAAATACTTGCTGTAATGTTACTTTTGTTTTTATCCTGAAAATTAATACTTAATGTCCAAAATTCTTCAGGCTTGAATAATTCAATTTCATGCTCTCTTTCAGTGATCAATTTCAGTGCAACAGATTGAACTCTACCTGCAGATTTTGAACCAGGTAGTTTAGTCCAAAGTATTGGTGATATATTAAATCCTACCAAATAATCTAGTGCTCTTCTAGCCATGTATGCATCGACTAATAAGGGCTCTATCTGTCTTGGATTTTCAATACCATGTGTGACAGCTTTTTTTGTTATTTCGTTAAATACCACACGTTCAATTTCTTTATCCTTTAAAAGTTTTTTTTCATCTAAATATTCTTTTACATGCCATGCTATTGCTTCACCCTCACGATCTGGGTCAGTAGCAAGAATTATTTTTGAAGAATCTTTCGCAGCATCAGTAATTTCTTTTAAATATTTTTTTGAAAAGCTATCAACTTCCCATTCCATTTTAAAATTTTGATCAGGATCAACTGATCCATTTTTTGAAGGAAGATCTCTAATATGACCATAGCTAGCTAAAACGGTATAGTTATCACCTAAATATTTATTAATTGTTTTCGCTTTAGCAGGGCTTTCAACTATGACTAGATTCATAAAATAACAAACTACTCAAAAGAGTTTGATAGTCAAATTAATAAATTTTTGTCTTAGTTTCTTCTTTATTTTTCAAGCGTTTAATATTTTCTCTGTGGGTAAAAAATATTAAAATAAACATTATTACGTAAAAAAATACATTTTCTAAACCCTCTAAAATTAAAATATAAACAGGTATAGAAAGTGATCCTATCAAGGAAGCTAAAGATGAATATTTAGAAATAAAAAAAATTATTAACCAACAAATACCAAATACTAAACCAAAAATAATATTTAAAGAAAAAAGTATCCCAACATATGTCGCTACACCTTTGCCACCTTTAAATTTTAACCATACTGGAAACACATGACCTATAAAAGCGCATAAAGCTGATATATATACTGCATCAGGAAAATTAATTTTAATGTATAAAACAGGTATTACTGCCTTTAACACATCAAGTATTAGTGTTGAATAACCAATTAACTTGTTACCAGTTCTTAAAGCATTTGTTGCGCCAATATTACCAGAACCAATTTCTCTAATATCTTTTTTTAAAAATACTTTGGTTAAAATTAATCCAAAAGGAATTGATCCCATTAGGTATGAGATTATACCTATTATAAAAAGTTCCATTTTTATATTTTAAATAATTCTATACCTTTTACAAATGTATTGGTTACTTTTCCTTGAAGTTTCTTATCTTCAATTGAAGTATTTTTAGATTTAGAGATTAAATTTTCTTTTTTTACAATCCATGGTTTATTGATATCTACTATACAAAAATCTGCATCATTACCAATAGACAGGTTTCCTTTATTTATATTTAATATTTTTGCTGGGTTAGAGGTTAAAGCTTGAATTATAGTTTCAAGTTTTACAGATCCATTATGAAATAATTCTAAACTTAAGGATAACAATGTTTCAATACCAGATGCACCAGTTGCAGCTTGTGCAAAAGTTAATCTTTTAGATTCTTCATCTTCAGGTTTATGGTCAGAAACAATTACATCAATAGTTTTATCTTTTAATCCTTGAACTAAAGCTTCTCGATCTTCTTCTCTTCTCAGTGGAGGTGATAATTTTAAAAATGTTCTAAAATCTCCAATATCATTTTCATTTAATGAAAGATTGTTTATTGATACACCGCAAGTAAATTTAACGTTTTGTTTACGTTCTTTAATTATATCTACAGATTTTCCTGCTGATAGTTGAGATATATGATATCGACATTTAGTTTTTTCTAAGAGAGTAAGATCTCTTTCAATTATAATTCTTTCAGCAATATCTGGTATGCTTGATAAGCCTAGTTTTGTTGCAATAATACCAGAATTAATCATGCCATTTTTAGCTAAATCGTAATCTTCAGCATGTTGCATTATAAGACATCCCAAATCTTTAGCTGAATTCATAATTCTAGACATAAGTCTAGTATTTTGAATTGTTTTTACTCCGTCAGTAAAAGCAATAATTCCTTTTTTAGCTAGTAACCCAAATTCAGTCATATTGGTGCCATCAGTGTTTTGAGTTAATGAAGCGCAAGGAAAGATATTTATTTTAGACTTATCACGTCCTCTTCTTTTTAAAAAATCTACAATTGATACATTATCTATAATTGGATCTGTATTAGGCATGGTTACGACGGAAGTTACTCCTCCAGATAATGCTGCATTACTTAAAGTCCTAAAATTTTCTTTATATTCATATCCTGGCTCGCCTACAAAAACTCTCATATCCACTATACCAGGAAATATATATTTACCTTTTAAGTCAGTAGGTTTTTCTCTAGTTGGTAAATTGTTTGTATTTACCTTTTTTCCTATTGCTTCTATCTTTCCGTCTTCTCCAATTATTAATCCACCATTTTCGTTTATGGAATTATGAGGATCTATAATGTTTGCATTTATAAAGTATTGTTTTTTCATTTATTCACAAAATATTTTTAAACATGCCATTCTTACAGCAACACCTAATTCAACTTGTTCTTTAATTACACTCTTGTTTATGTCATCAGCTAATCTTGTATCAATTTCAATTCCTCTATTCATTGGACCAGGATGCATAATTAAAGCATCTGATTTTGCATGATCAAGTTTATCTGGTGTTAATCCATAATATTCGTAGTACTCTCTGTTCGATGAAAGATATGAACTTGTCATCCTTTCATTTTGTAATCTAAGCATCATAACAATATCACAATCTTTGAGCCCCTTTTTCATATCAGTAAAAGTATTTACACCAAATTTTTCAATTTCTTTTGGCATCAGATTAGATGGAGCTACTATATTAACCTCAGCTCCTAACATTGTAAGAAGATAAATATTTGATCTAGCTACTCTTGAATGAAGTATGTCTCCACATATAGCTATTTTTAATCCCTGAATTTTTTTTTTTCGATTTCTAATTGTTAATGCATCTAATAATGCTTGGGTAGGGTGTTCGCGTCTACCATCACCAGCATTTAATACGACACAATTAACTTTTTGAGATAATAGATTACATGCACCAGAGTCTTGATGTCTGATCACAATTATATCAGGATGCATTGCATTTAAGGTCATGGCCGTATCAATCAAAGTTTCACCTTTTTTAATGGCTGAGTTACCCATATTCATTGACATGACGTCTGCACCAAGTCTTTTTCCAGCAAGTTCAAATGAGCTTTGAGTTCTAGTTGATGGCTCAAAGAATAAATTTATTTGTGTTTTACCTCTTAACACATCAATTTTTTTATTTTTACTCTGATTTAATTTTATGAAAGCTTCTGACTCATCCAGGATATAATTAATATCATTAACTGATAAATCTTGGATACCTAACAGATGTTTTTGTGAGATTTTAATAGCTTTATTGGTTTTAATTGCCATTAAAATTAACTCTATAGCTATAAAGCCCCTAAATGGCAAGGATTAATTATTTAAATAATCTATAGCTCCTTGAAGAATAAATGCAGCTGCATTTTGATCTATGTTTTTTTCACGCTTAGAAACATTAACATCAAGCTGACTGGATAGATTAAATGCGCCAACAGTTGAAAGTCTTTCATCCCATAAGCAAACATCTACATCAACATTTTTGTCTATATTTTTAGATACATCACTTACTGATTGAGCAGAAGGACCTAATGAACCATCCATGTTAATTGGATATCCAATGATAATTCCTTTAATATTGTTTTCCTCTATTATTTTTTTTAATTCGTTGATTAGATCATCATTATTGGTTTTATTGATCGTTTTAAAAGGTGTGGCTATTGACTGTTTTTCATCACAAATTGATACACCGATTCTTTTTGAACCAAGATCTAAACCAATCAATCTAGAGGTTTCAGACTGTTTTTTTTTGAATTCTTCAATAGTGATCATATTGTATATTTTAAACTTAAGTGATAGTTTGCGACATATTTAAATACCATATGAGCATCGATCTTAAAACAATAAAGCACATATCTAAACTATCAAGAATTTCTGTAGATGAGAAAAAAGCAGAGAAACTTGCAGGAGATTTAAATTCAATTTTCGATTTTATTGAAAAACTTAACGAATTAAAAACTGACAATGTTGAACCATTAACTTCTGTTGCTGAAACAACTCTAAAACTAAGGTCAGATGAAGTAAAAAGTAAAAACTTACGAGATCAAGTAATAAAAAATTCTCCTAAGGAAAATGAAGATTATTTTGTAGTACCAAAGGTAATTGAATAATGTCAGATATAACTAAACAATCATTATCTGAGTTAGTAGAAAATATAAAAAGTAAAAAACTTTCCTCAAGTGAAGTTACTAAAGCATTTGTTGAAAGATCAGAAAAATCAAAAGAATTAAATGCATATATAACTGAAGATTATGCAAATGCTTTAAATAAAGCAAAAAAATTTGATGAAAAACCTAATCTTGATCTGAAATTACCTGGCATTCCAATGGCTGTAAAAGATTTATTTTGTACAAGAGATTTAAGAACTACGGCAGGTAGTAAGATTTTAAATAACTTTGTTCCAACTTACGAGTCAACTGTTACACAAAATATTTGGAATGAAGGAGCTATCCTAATGGGTAAATTAAATTGTGATGAATTTGCAATGGGTTCATCTAATGAAACTAGTTTTTTTGGTAATGTACAAAACCCAATTGATAAAAATTTAGTTCCAGGAGGATCCTCTGGTGGATCGTCTTCTGCTGTAGCAGCTCAATTAACACCAATAACTATTGGAACAGATACAGGTGGATCTATAAGACAGCCTGCTTCATTTACTGGAACTGTCGGATTAAAACCTACTTATGGTAGTTGCTCTAGATACGGAATTGTAGCATTTGCATCATCCCTAGATCAAGCTGGTCCAATGGCGCAAAATGTTAAAGATTGTGCATTGTTGCAGGAAGTTATTAGCACTTATGATGAAAAAGATTCTACATCAATAGACTTTAAAAGAAACGAGTACAGCAAAGAATTAACAAAAGATATTAAAGGTAAAAAAATAGGAATACCCAAAGAATATAGAGTAGATGGCATGCCTAAAGAAATAGAAGACCTATGGAAAAAAGGTATTGAATATGCAAAAGATTGTGGTGCTGAGATTATCGATATATCTCTACCTCATACTAATTATGCACTACCAACTTATTACATAGTAGCACCAGCAGAGGCCTCATCTAATTTGGCTAGATACGACGGTGTTAAATACGGTTTTAGAGCTGAAGGAGAAAATCTTATTGATATGTATGAAAAAACTAGATCTGAAGGATTTGGTGCTGAGGTTCAAAGAAGAATAATGATTGGAACTTATGTTTTATCTTCAGGATATTATGATGCTTATTATCTTAAAGCACAAAAGGTAAGAAAACTTATTAAAAATGATTTTGATGATGCTTATAAAAAAGTTGATGCAATTCTAACCCCATCTACTCCAAGTTCTGCGTTTAAAATTGGTGAAAAAACAAATGATCCGGTTTCAATGTATTTAAATGATATTTTTACTGTTCCTGTAAATTTAGCAGGTTTACCTGGAATTTCTATACCTGCAGGCCATGATGCTAAAGGATATCCATTAGGATTACAGATAATTGGTAAAGCTTTTGATGAACAAAATATTTTAAACATTGCATATGCTATGGAAGAAAAAATTAATTTTAAAAACAATATTACTGATTGGTGGATTAAGTGAGTAAAAACAAATCTGAATATCTAATTAATAGACATGATAATCAATATGAAGTTGTCATTGGTTTAGAAGTTCATGCACAAGTTACATCGGAGTCAAAATTATTCTCAACATCAGCGACCAAATTTGGAGCTGAGCCAAATACTCAAGTAAGTTTAGTTGATGCAGCATTTCCAGGAATGTTGCCAGTAATAAACGAGTATTGTGTAAAACAAGCTATCAAAACAGGAATTGGTTTAAAAGCTAAAATCAATAAGAGATCTGTCTTTGATAGAAAAAATTATTTTTATGCTGACTTACCTCAGGGGTATCAAATCTCACAATTCAAAGATCCAATTGTAGGTGAGGGTAAAGTAATACTTGATATGCCAGATGGTCAAAAAGAGGTAGGTATAGAAAGATTACACTTGGAACAAGATGCAGGTAAAAGCATTCATGATTTAGATCCTAAAAATACTTTTGTAGATTTAAATAGATCAGGTGTGGCTTTAATGGAAATTGTAAGTAAACCTGACCTAAGGTCCCCAGATGAAGTAAATGCATATATTAAAAAATTAAGATCTATAATGAGATATTTAGGCACCTGTGATGGAAACATGCAGGAAGGATCTTTAAGAGCCGATGTAAATGTATCTGTTAGAAAAAAAGGTTCAAAAGAGTTTGGAACCCGATGTGAGATCAAAAATGTTAACTCAATAAAATTCATGCAGATGGCAATTGAATACGAAGCTAATAGACAAGTTGATTTAATTGAGGATGGTCAAACGATTGATCAAGAAACAAGACTTTTTGATACTAAAAAGAATGAAACTAGATCAATGAGATCAAAAGAGGATGCTCATGATTATAGATATTTTCCAGATCCAGACTTATTGCCATTAGAAGTTTCAGATGATTTTATTGAAAACTTAAAATCAGAAATTCCAGAGCTACCAGATGAAAAGAAAAAAAGATTTATAGAAAAATTCAAACTATCACCTTACGAAGCAAACATTTTAGTTTCTGATATTGAAACATCAAATTACTTTGAAAATGTAATTAAGAAATCGGATGTAAAACTTGCAACAAATTGGATAATTGGAGAATTATTTGCAGCCTTAAATGAAAAAAATTTAGAAATAACTGAAAGCCCTATAAGCGCAGGCAACTTATCAAAATTAATTAATTTAATTAAAGACGGAACAATTTCTGGAAAAATTGCAAAAACAGTTTTTGAACAAATGATGGAAGGAGATAAAGATCCTAAGAAAATTGTTGAAGAAAAAGGTTTAAAACAAGAGAGTGATCCAAAAGCACTTGAGGCACTGATAGATAAGGTTATTGATGATAACAGAGACAAAGCTACCGAATATAAATCAGGTAAAGTTAAATTATTTGGTTTCTTTGTAGGTCAAGTAATGAAAGTTTCTGGTGGAAAAGCAAATCCTCAATTAGTTAATGAGATTTTAAAGAAAAAACTTTAGAATTTATGGGTTCAGACCTAAATATAACTAAAGAACTCCAAGAGTATATTTTAAGTCATGGATTTAATTTACATCCAGTTCAAAAAGAAATAATTGATTACAACACTTCTCTTGGTGATATCAAAAGAATGCAAATCTCAATTTCACAAAGTCAATTTCTGCATTTAATTATAAAAATTTCAAATATCAAAAAAATTTTAGAGATAGGTACATTTACAGGATTAAGTACGTTATCTATGGCTTTGGCATTATCAGATGACGGCAAAATAATTGCTTTAGATAAAAATGAAGAAACTAATAAAGTTGCAATAGATTTTTTTAAAAAAGCTAATCAAGATCATAAAATAAAAACATTAATTAAACCTGCTTTAGAAAGTTTAGATGAAATTAAAAATGAAAAGTTTGATTTAGTTTTTATTGATGCTGATAAAATGAATTATATTGAATACTATGAACGTTCTTTACAATTATTGAACAAAAATGGTCTAATAATCATTGATAATGTTTTATGGTATGGAGAAGTTGTGAATGAAAACAATAATGATAAATTTACTAAAAATATTAAAGAGTTTAATAGTCATATCTCAAAGGATACAAGGGTTGAAAAGTTAATAATTCCTCTTGGTGATGGTATGACTGTTTGTAGAAAATTATAATGTTTGAAGTAGTTGGTTTTTATAAATTTGTCAAAATTTCTTATCTAAAGAAAAATCAAAAAGTTTTATTAGAAACTTTAAAAAAGAAAAACATTAGAGGTACGATAATTATCTCTAAAGAAGGAGTAAATGGAACTATCTCTGGTAAAGCTGCAGACATTAAATTCACAATTAACAATTTAAAAAGAACTCTTAAATTTAAAGAATTTAATAGCAGTAATGTCTCCAAAAGTTTATTTCAACCGTTTCACAAACCTAAAGTTAAAATTAAAAATGAAGTTGTTCCTATGAATTTAACTTTAAATAAAAGAATAAAGAAAAAAGATAGCCATGTAGATCCAATCAAATGGAATAAGCTGATTAAAGAAAAGGATACTGTTCTTATAGATGCGAGAAAACCATTTGAGTACGATGTTGGAACATTTAAGGGAGCAATCAATCCTGATGTTGATAACTTTAGAGATTTTCCAAAATATCTAAAAAAATTAAAAAAAAATCAACCTATAGCTATGTTTTGTACTGGTGGAATTCGTTGTGAAAAGGCATCTGTTTATTTGGAGAATAAAGGGTTTAATAACATTTATCAGTTAAATGGTGGAATTTTAAATTATCTTAAAAAAACAAATAAGAAAAAAAGTTTATGGAAAGGTGAATGCTTTGTTTTTGATAACAGAATTAGTTTAAAACATGGTCTAAAAGTTGGTTCTTACTCAATGTGTAGCGGTTGTAGGAAGCCTGTATCTCGTAAGGATAAAAAATCAAAAAAATATGAAGAGGGTGTTTCATGTCCAAATTGTCACGACAATCTAACAGATCATCAAAAATCAAGATTTAGGATGAGACAAAAACAAATTAATCTTGCTAAAGAAGCAGGAAAAAGACATATCTTCCAAAAAGAGTATTAACAAATCTTAAACTAATGAATTTATTAAAAGATGAAGTTTCGTTGTTAGTAAGAAAACTTGCTGTACCAGCAAGTGTAGGAACCTTATTCCAAACACTTTATACAATCGTAGATACTTTTTATGCAGGAAAAATATCGCCAGAAGCCTTATCTGCTTTGAGCAAGTCTTTTCCGATATATTTTTTGATTATTGCGACATCCATTGGAGTTACCGTAGCAGGAACATCATTGATTGGCAGTAGTATCGGAGAAAAAAACGAAAAAAATGTTTTAAGTTATTTTGGAAATGTAATCATTTATTCGATTATAATCTCGATAGTTGTATCTATTTTAGGATTTGCTTTTGGTGAAAAGATATTCTTATTAATGAATTCCTCTCAAGAAGTAACAATTCTTGGACTCGAATATATAAATGTAATTTTTTTAGGTACGATATTATTTATTTTAGTAGTAGCATTAAATTCATTCTTACACGCAGAAGGAGATACTAAAACTTACAGAAATGTTCTAATATTTTCTTTTTTCTTAAACATTATTTTAAATCCAATTTTTATATTTGGTTTTTTATTTATACCACCATTAGGAATAACTGGTATTGGGATAGCAACTTTAATTGCTCAATTTGTATCTTTGTTGGTTATTTTGATAAAAATATTAAATAATCAAAGAATTAAACAAATAACTTTAGACCATTTCAAAGCTAAATTTTTTTTCTTAAAAAATATTTTTTTTCAATCAATGCCAATTACAATTGCCATATTAGGGTATTCTATTGCTGCAACAATTGTTTTTACATATGTTGGGTTATTTGGTGAATATGCTGTAGCAGGGTATGGATCTGCCACAAGAATTGAGCAAGTAGTTTTGTTACCAATATTAGGAATTAATACAGCAATAATTTCTATAATAGCGCAAAATATTGGTGCAAAATATTACGATAGAGTGGAGCAATCCTACTTTACCTCAATAAAATACGGTCTATTTATAATGTTAATCGCTGGTGTAGTTATTTTTATAAGTGCTGACATTGTTCCTAAATTCTTTTCTTCAAACCCAGATGTAATTATGTATGGCTCGATGTACCTTAAGATTTCTGCATTTATTTTACCTGCTTATCCAATATTTTTCTTATCAAATGGATTTTTTATGGCTTTAAAAAAATCTGAAAAAGCCATGGTTAATAATATTGCCAGAAATGTTATAGTACCAGTTTTATCCTTTTACATTGCAAAGTATTTAAATGCAGATTTTAAAACTTTTTTTTATATTTGGGCTATCTTTCAATGGTTGATATCATTGATGTTACTTTTTTATGTCAAATATTATATTAAACATAAATTAGCTAATATTTAATATTTTTTAAATATGTTTTTTACAAAAAGGAAAGCAATAATTTTAATTATAATCTGTTCGATTTTTTTTATTCTCACATATAACGATGTTAGGTCTGAAGAGATTAAAGAAATTTCTGGAAATGCTCAAATTATTGATGGTGATACAATAAAAATAAATTCAAAAAAGATAAGATTGCATGGAATTGATGCACCTGAATTCAAGCAAATGTGTAAAAAACCATATCTAACAATAATTTTTTTTACTTTTACTAAAGATTATCCATGTGGAAAAATTTCAACTCAAAAATTACAAAAAAAAATAAATAACAAAGTAATAACTTGTAAAATTTTGGATGTTGATAGATACAAAAGATTTATTGGAGAATGTTATAAAAGAAATTTAAATCTGAATTCTTGGCTAGTTTCAAACGGTTATGCAGTAGCTTATAGAAAATACTCAAAAAAATATATATCAAACGAAATTAATGCTAAAAATGAAAAAAAAGGCCTTTGGCAAGGTAAATTTGAAATGCCATGGGACTTTAGAAGAAAAAAATAAGTTTATAATCTTGAAGCACAGTCTTCAATCCAAGAACAAAGATGTTCAGCAAAAGATCTTCTAACAAACAGATTTAAAATATTTTCATCTTTATGGTGCAGAATTACATCTATATGATTTAAAACAGTCTGAGCTGTTGATCCTTTTTTTTCTTTAAATTCATTAAAATTAAAGGGAGATCCTGCTGAAAAGATTTCATAGACATTTTCACCTTTAAGTTCTAATTGAACAAATTGATCTGTTACATCTATAACAGCACCTAAATTTGTTTTTGAAATACTATTAAATAACATTTCATATAGATCGGATTTATTAGTGTCTTTACTTGCCAGCTCATTTGAGATTATCATCCATTCGTCTGGACTAAGCCATATTGCTGTTAATTTATCACTCGTTGTTGAAGTGTTTGCTTCTGTAGGCAAGATCATATTAAGATTTTTACCAACATTTGTTAAAAATTCTCTTTTTTTACCTCTCAAATTAATTTTTATTACTGGAGAGATTTCCTTTACAGAAATACTTTCTTGCTTAATTTCATTTTTAATAACTGAATTATAGTTAAGCATTTAACCTCTCATTTTTCTCATCATAAAAGACTGGATTTGCAACAGTGACATTAATATTTTTATTTTCCATGGGCACAAAAAGTTTTTTTCCCATCATATCTTTTCCACCTCTAACTACTGCAAGTGCTATTGATTTCTTTAGGTTTGGACTGAAATAACTTGAAGTTACATGTCCAAGCATTTCTACTGGACTTTGATTTAATTCAGAAACTATTTGTGCTCCTTCTTCTAAAACAATATTTGGATCATCAGTTAATAAACCTACTAATTGCTTTCTATCTTCTCTCATTGTATCAGATCTATAAAGAGATCTTTTTCCTATGAAATCGTATTTCTTCTTGCTTACTATCCAATCCATTTGAAGATCGATAGGAGTCATTGTTCCATCTGTATCTTGTCCAACAATAATAAAACCTTTTTCTGCTCTTAATAAGTGCATTGTCTCAGTCCCATAAGGAGTAATGTTAAACTCTTTACCTGCCTCTATACACTTTTCCCATAAATCTTTTCCATAACTTGCTTGAACATTTATTTCGTAGCTGTGTTCTCCAGTAAAACTAATTCTCATTATTCTGCATTGGATATTACCGATATGAGCCTCTTTGAATGACATATGAGGAAAGTTTTCATCTGATAAATCTAAATCGGGAATTATTTTTTTAAGAATTTTTTTACTATTAGGTCCACATAAACTCGCTGTAGCATAATGATCTGTTACAGAGGTTAAATAAACATCAAGCTCAGGCCATTCTGTTTGAAGATAGTCTTCAAGTTTACCTAAAACATTTGCTGCTCCACCAGTTGTTGTGGTCATGATGTAATGATTTTCACCTAATCTTGTTGTAACTCCATCATCATAAACCATACCATCCTCATTTAGCATTAGGCCATATCTACATTTCCCTATAGCTAATTTTGACCAAGCATTTGTATAAACTCTATTTAAGAATTCAGAAGCATCACTTCCTTGAATATCAATTTTACCAAGAGTAGAGGCATCTAATATACCAGCACTTTCTCTAGCAGCTTTACTTTCTCTTTGAACTGCTTGATGCATAGTTTCTCCGTTAATAGGGTAGTACCATGCTCTCTTCCATTGTCCGACATTTTCAAATTCAGCTTTATTTTCAACATGCCAATCATTCATTGGCGTTCTTCTAAAAATATCAAAAAACTTTCCTACATTTCGACCTACAATAGTTCCAAATGTTAATGGTGTGTAAGGAGGTCTAAATGTAGTAGTTCCTAATTCTCCCATTTTAACGCCAGCAGTATCTGCAATTATTCCTAATGCATGCATATTTCCTAGTTTACCTTGATCAGTTCCCATACCGGTAGTCGTGTATCTTTTAACATGCTCAATAGATCTAAAACCTTCTCTTAATGCTAATTTTATATCTTTAGCCGTTGCATCGTTTTGATAATCTACAAATGGTTTAGTTTTGCCTAAAGGTTTATCGGAAGGTAGTAACCAAATATTTCTTTTTGAATTTTCCTGATCAATCTCAACTTTAATATTATCTAAATCTGTTTCTTTAATATTTAGATTATCTTTAAGCTTTTGATTTAAATTTTTAATGATTTCATCAATTTTAAAATCTCCACCACAAGATCCTACACTTATTTGTTCAGATGTATTCTGATTTGGTAAGAAAACTTTTTTTTCTTCATCAAATTTAAGTTTGCTTCCTGATTGTGTATATAAATGTACAGCAGGTGTCCAGCCACCAGCAACTCCTAAGCAATCACACGAAATAGAAATTTTACTTCCAGTCACTGAAGTACCATCATTAGATAGTTTCATGATTGAAATACCATTTAATCTTTTGTATCCAGCTGTATCAACTATCGTATGTGACCAATAAACTTTAATACCTGCTTCTTTTACTTTTTTAACAATTTTACTTTCAGATTGTTCTCTTATATCAATAATTGCCTCAACATTTATACCTTTGTTATATAGTGACAAAGCACTTTCGTAAGCACTATCATTATTAGTAAAAAATACATTTTTACTACCACAAGCAACTCCATAAAATTCACTGTATTTTTTAACAGCAGATGAAAGCATTATTCCTGGTCTATCATTATTATTAAATATCAAAGGTCTTTCTAATGCACCTGTAGCTTAAGAAGTCTTTGTCTGATTTTATTTGTTTTATCTTTTGCCTCTAAATGATCAGTTAGATTTTCTCTAGCCAAAAGATAATTATATTGATGATAAGCAGCTACACTTGTTCTAGTTTTTATTTCAAGATTTTTAATATTTTTAAGTTCCTCTATTTCTTTTTTTAACCACTCTGAAGGGGCTTTGTTATCAATTTTGTTAAATTCATTATTTTCATAAATAGTTGATCCACCAAGTTCATTTTTTTCTTCAACTAACAACGTTTTAAAATTATTTTTAGCTGCATTTTTTGCTGCCATAATTCCCGATATACCTGCACCTACAACCAATACATCACAGTGAACATTACGGTGATCATAAATGTCAGGATCAGTTGTTGTTGGTGATTTCCCTAAACCAGCGGAGTGTCTTATGAAAAATTCATATTTCTCCCAGAAACTAGCAGGCCACATAAATGTTTTGTAATAAAAACCTGCTGGAAAAAAAGGGGAGAGAAAATTGTTTATTCCTCCAATATCAAATTCTACACTTGGCCAACAATTTTGACTGGATGCCTCTAAACCTTCGTAAATCTCGACTTCTGTCGCTCTAACATTAGGTTCTGTTCTGTTGGTACCAGGATTTACTTGAACTATAGCATTTGGTTCTTCAGAACCAGACGTCATAATTCCTCTTGGTCTATGATATTTAAAACTTCTTCCAACTAAATGAACATCGTTTGCAAGTAATGCTGATGCTAAAGTATCGCCTTTAAATCCATGGTAAGTTTTGCCATTAAATTTAAAGGAAATTCTATTAGTTTCATCAATGTACTCACTGGATTTTACTCTTAAGTTTTTAGTCATTTTATTGAGAAGGTGGTTTTTCACCCATTTTATAAATTGCTTTTATTTCGTCGTTAGAAGTATCTCTAACCATATTAAACCATTTACGACAACCATGTGCATGGTTCCATCTTTCAAATTGAACACCTTTAATATTTTTTCTCATAAATAAATATTCTGCCCACTCATCATCACTTAATTCTGTTGGCTGTTTAGGTCTCTCGATATGAGCTTCACCACCAGCCTTAAATTCTTGCTGATCTCGTTCTCCACAGTATGGACAGTTTATTAAAAACATTAATGAGCAACCGCTGCAGCGCCATGTTCATCAACAAGGTCTCCGCTTACAAATCTATTTAAATTAAATGCAGCATTAAGTTTGTGTGGCTCATCATTTGCAATAGTATGTGCAAACAAATCTCCAGATCCAGGAGTTGCTTTAAATCCTCCAGTACCCCAACCACAATTGAAGTATAAACCTTTAATTGAAGTTTTACTTAAAATTGGACTAGCATCAGGACAAATATCTACTATTCCTCCCCATTGTCTTAACATTCTCATTCTACTAAAAATTGGATATAATTCTAAAATAGCATTTAATGTTCCTTCAACTATTTGGTGACTTCCTTTTTGAGTATAAGAAACATAGTCGTCTGTTCCAGCACCAATAACCAATTCTCCTTTATCAGATTGACTAACATAAGCATGCACTGCGTTAGACATTACAACTGTATCAATAATTGGTTTTACAGGTTCAGAAACTAAAGCTTGTAAAGGTTTACTTTCAAGTGGAAGTCTTAGACCCGCCATATTAGCTATTACACTAGAATGACCAGCTGCAACTACACCAACTTTCTTAGTTTTTATAAATCCTTTTGTTGTTTCTATTCCTTCAACACTATCTCCATTTCTTTTTATTCCTTTAACTTCACAATTTTGAATAATATCAACACCCATAGCATCTGCTCCTCTTGCATACCCCCAAGCAACAGCATCATGTCTTGCTGTACCAGCTCTTCGTTGTAAAGTTCCTCCTAAAACAGGGTATCTAATATC
>LUMG01000197.1_pt1 | contig 16800 bp, 19 predicted proteins | sample 729691 | NCBI WGS metagenome assembly LUMG01 (sample SAMN03860269, study PRJNA289734) | marine metagenome | biome: seawater column; feature: ocean; material: water; isolation source: Red Sea water column Station 34 - depth 50m | place: Saudi Arabia: Red Sea | collected 2011-10-15 | depth 50 m
AGTTCTTCTTTTAGATGTTTTTTGAGAAGATTTTCGTGCTCTTTTTTATGCTTCCAGTATGCATTTAGACATGCTTGTCTTGTTTTTGCACGATTCAAAGCGTTTGTGAATTTTTTATGGCTTTTAGCCACATCAGATGTATAACCGGCCATACTCCGGATTTGGTCACATGATAGTTAACCTTTTTTCTTTTTATGGAATAGTGCCAAAGAATAAAACTATTACATAGTCATATCAAAGAAGAAACATGGAAAAGGTTGCAGTTGTTACAGGCAGTTCTAGCGGAATTGGATTTGAAACATCTTTGGCATTAGCAAGAGAGGGATATTTCACATATGCAACCATGAGAGATGTAAAAAAGGCTGCCGAAATACAAAAAATTACAGATGAAGAAAGTCTTCCATTAAAAATAATAGAATTAGATGTAGATAATGAGGAATCTGCTGAAAATGCAATAAATGCAATCATTCAAGAAAAAAATAGAATCGACGTACTAGTAAATAATGCAGGATGGGGAATATGGGGCACTGGTGAAGATGTTTCAATTGAGGAATTTAAAGCACAATTTGAAACAAACTTTTTTTCCGTTGTAAGAATGATACAAAAAGTTGCACCAACAATGAGAAAACAAGGCTCTGGAAATATTGTGAATATTAGCTCAGTTGCGGGAAGAATAGGATTACCAGCATCAACTGCATATGTCAGTTCAAAATTTGCAGTAGAAGGTCTTTCAGAATCACTAAGATATGAGTTAGGACAATTTGGAATAAATGTAATAATTATTGAACCAGGAGTAATCAAAACAAACTTTTTTGATTCAATGAAAACTGCAAAGAAAGCGGATGTCGGGGAAACCTATAGAGACATAACATTGAAGGTAATCACAGGAGTGAAAATGATGGCAGAAATGGGAACGCCACCAAAAGAAGTGGCACAAGTTATAATCAATTCACTAAAGGAAGAGAAACCACTTCCACGATATATTGTTGGAAATGACGCTGCAATGTTTATGGAATCCAAAAAAATGAAAACCGATATTGAGTTTGAGAATTATATGAAAAAGGAATTGTACGGAGAATAATTCAAGGTTAGAATATATACGCCAAGAACGAATTTTTGTCAAAGTCCGCAGGATTGTGAATTATGAAAAAGACCGAGATAAAATGGAAAAAACTAGAACATAATGGAATACTTTTTCCACCAGATTTTGAAACCAAAAAAATAAAGATTAAGATCAAAGGAGAAAATGTCGATTTAGACATAAACCAAGAAGAAATGGTCTATCAATGGGCAAAGAAAAAGGATACGCCCTATGTGCAAGACAAAGTTTTTCAGAAAAATTTTCTTGCAGATTTTGCAAAGACTTTTGGTAAAAAATATAAAAAATTAGAATTAGGCGATGTTGATTTTAAAAATGCCTTCAATTTAGTCGATAAAGAAAAAGATGCAAAAGAACTTCTTACAAAAGAAGAAAAAAAGGCACTTGCCGCAAAACGCAAAGAATTGAGAGAGGAAATGAAGGCAAAATATGGAACTGGAAAAATGGATGGGAAAGAAGTTGAAATTGCTAACTACATGGCTGAACCACCAGGAATTTTCATTGGAAGAGGAGAACATCCTTTACGAGGTAAATGGAAGCCTAAGGTTACATCAAAGGATGTTACACTAAACCTAGGGAAAGAAGCAAAGGTTCCAACTGGAAATTGGGGAAAAATTGTTCATGACCAGGAATCAATGTGGATGGCTAGTTGGACAGATTATCTAACACAAAAGAGAAAATATGTATGGCTAGCAGATACTGCAGGAATAAAACAAGATAGAGATAAGGCAAAATACGACAAGGCAAAAATGCTAGCACAAGAGATTGAAACTATAAAAAATAAAATTGTAAAAGATATGCAAAGTAAAGATGCAAAAATTAGACGCATATCTACAGTATGTTGGTTAATTTATCGAACAGCAATGAGGGTAGGAGATGAAAAAGATCCTGATGAAGCAGATACTGTAGGTGCAACCACATTAAGAAAAGAACATGTTGAGTTAACTGCAAATGAAATAAAATTTGATTTTCTTGGTAAAGATAGTGTAAGATGGCAAGAAACAGTTCCAGCTGTCGGAAATGACAAACAATTTCATGATAATCTTAAAGAGTTAACTGCAAAGATTAAACCCGCTGATGAAATTTTCGGAAATTTAACATCAAGAGATGTAAATGAATACTATAAGACAGTAGTAAATGGATTAACAGCCAAAGTATTTAGGACATTTAGTGCTTCAACTGTTGTTTCAAAATATCTTAATGAAAATGGAGATGTTAAGAAAGGTTCACAAATGGAAAAGCTATACCATGCAAAACTGGCTAATCTCGAAGCTGCAATAATGTGTAATCATAAGAGAACAATTCCTAAAACATTTGAACAATCTCTTCAGAAAAAGCGTGATACACTGAAAACAGCAGAAAAAGCAACTCCATGGAAGAAAAATGAAGAAGCTTTGAAAAAGGCTGAGACAACAAAAACCAAGACTGATGCGCAAGAAAAGAAAAGAAAAGAGCGGATTACAAAGATTAAGGGAATGATAAGAAAATCAAAAGCAAAACAGAAGGAAAGGATTGAAAAATTGAGATTACAATTAGACCTTACAGAGAAAACTAGAGATTACAACCTTGGTACATCTCTACGAAACTATATCGACCCACGTATTTTCAAATCATGGACAGATGAAGTAACAGCAGATTGGGAAAAACTCTATACTGCTGCATTACAGAAAAAATTCCTCTGGGTAAAATCAGAGAATGAATCGTGGCAGAATGTCTCAAAGCATTACTAATTTTAACATTTAAGTGCCATATCCTTAGATGAAATTCGTGCCGGGGTAGCTCAGCCTGGTTAGAGTGCCAGTTCGAATGGTAAACTCTAACGGTTCTTCCATAGAAGGCAATACTCATAATCTGGAGGTCGTGGGTTCGAAACCCACCCCCGGCATTACAGTATTTTTTATTAAGAAAATTTTGTGAATATGTAAGGAGTTTCAGTTGTTTGATTAAAGCTCCATGCAGTAGGTAAAGAATTTGATTTAATTATTTCAAGACCACTCTCGTCAATTAGTTTTTTCCAACCTCCATCTCTTGTATCACTAAATGAATATTTTTCAGAATAACTTCCAGTCAAAACCATACATGATTTTTCTTTTAGATTATTATCTAAATTTGAGATAATTTCACTAGCCAATACATCGCCGCCCATTTGAGGCAATCCACCAATAAAAAATGCAGGTTGAGTTAGTCCCAGAGAATTATAATCAAATTTTACTGCATCAGAGCAAATGGGATTAAAATTTATTGTAATTTTTTTTGAGATGTTATTTTGCAAGTCAACTAACATATCGTCAATTTCAATTCCATACACATTCAACCCCAAAACTTTTCCACAATATGCAATTCTACCATCACCGGATCCAATATCAAGAATTTCTTTATAGTTTAACATTTTAGCCATAGAAGTAATTATGTAAGCAGTTAACATCCAAGTTGGAGAAAATGGCTGTGTACTTGATTCATGACCAATACTGTTTAACCAATATTTGTTAATGTCACCTTCATACACCATACAATTAACATCGTTAATTTTTGTTTCAAATTTATCATAGTAAATAGAATTATTTTGTAAAAAAGTATGAAGAGAATCAAGATCGTTTTGAGGTATAGGAAAAGTATCAGATTCATCCAGTGGCATAATTTCTTGAACATGACTTGTTCCACAGTAAACACGTCTGAATTCTTGTTTTAGACTAATAAGATTTTTAGAGATATTTTCAATCATCTTTGATTCCAGCATCATATTGTTCGACAAATTCTTTTGTACTCATTAACTCACGTAATTCTTTGTATAATCTCGCTTCATTTTCAATAATTTCTTTAGTTTTCTCTTCAGTACTTTGACCAAGTAGTTTAAGATTATCAGTATGTTTTTGAATTGAGTTTACTAACTGGGAAAGTATTTCTGGATGAAGTGATTTTGAGAAATTTTCATCTACATATTTTTGAATTGTGTTAATTTTTTCAAGATGTTTTTGTTGTTCAGATCCCGAGATATCTTCTTTGAGTTTTTTGGATAAAGTTTCAACCATTGTTGCCTGAAAATAGAGACTGACTATATCAGGAATTATTTTTTCTGAGTTTTTTGGTATAGAGTCCATCAACTTCTGAAATTTTTCAAATTCAGAATCAAGAAGTTCTAAAGAGTTTCCCACATCCATATTTAGGATGGAATATGTGTATTTTTATTTCATTCACACCCTATTGTACGTTATTGTTCTCTAATGGATTAAATAATTGAAAAATATGATTTTCATATGACAAAAAAAGTTGCCATAATGAAAGGTGATGGAATTGGACCTGAAATTGTTGATGCAATGACAGGCATACTCAAAGAATGTAATTTACAATCAGAGATGGTATTTTGTGATGCAGGTTCAGAACAATGGGAAAAGAATGGAGGAAAAGATGCATCATATATTCCAGAATCAACAATGACTACACTAGAAGAAGTTGATGCATGTTTTAAAGGACCAACAACTACTATTCCAAAACCAGGTGCACCAAGAAGCGTAGCAGTTACATTGAGACAAAAATTTGAATTATTTGCAAACATTAGACCTGTAAAAACTTTCAAGAGATTGACACCTAACAGAGACGTAGATTTTGTATGTTTTAGGGAAGCAACAGAGGGTTTGTACACAGGAGTAGAAACACAACTTAGTGATGATGCTGCAATTGCAATCAGAAAAATTTCAAGAAAAGGATGTTCAAGATTCATGGAGTCTGCACTTGATTGGGCAAAAAAATATGAATTAAACAAAGTAGTAGCAATTACAAAACGTAATATTTTGAAAAAAACTGACGGATTATTTTTTGATGAAGTTGAAAAATCAGTAAAGAATTTTCCAAATATGGAACTTCAGGAAATTTACATAGACAATATGGCACAACAATTAGTCATAAATCCAGAACAGTTTAACAAATCAGTTTTAGTTAGTACAAATCTATTCATGGATATAATTTCAGAACTCGCATCAGGAATTGTAGGCTCTATCGGTCTTATCTATTCATCAAATATGGGAAAAGATTACGCTATGTTTGAGGCTGCACACGGAAGTGCACCATCATTCAAGGGTCAAAATAAAGTTAATCCAACTGCAACAGTACTTGCAGGTGCATGGATGGCAGATTATTTAGGTGAAAGAGATATCAGAGATGCAATTTTTTCAGCAACTGATCAAATAATCAATGAGGGAAAATACGTGACATTTGATATTGGCGGAGAAGCTACAACAACACAGATGTCAGAAAAGATTTCAGAACTCGCAAAAGCAAATCTAAGAAAGTGAGTGTTTTACTTCTACAATAATCAATTCTTCAAAGAATAATTTTTTTTTATCAACAATTTTTGCATGGAATTTTTTAGAATTTACAAAATCAATTAGTCCCATATAATCAGACAGTGACGAAGTTACAAACAAGAATTTTCCATTTTTTTCTATATGAGGTAATGCAGAAGATATTATTTCCAGTGGAATTTCTAATCCATCTTTTCCACCATCAGTTGCAACATCTATAATTTCATCAGTTGCAAGATAAGGAAGATTACAAATGATAAGATCAAATTGCAAATTCAATGCATCAGCTGAGTGACAGCATATGGAATTTTGAGTTTTGAAATTTTGTGTGCAAAGTGTATTGAAACTAATATCAGTTCCAACAACTAACTGAAAATTTGAATTTAGAATATCAGTCAAATAGCCAGAACCACATCCTATGTCGAGTGCATATTTTCCAGAAAGATCTTTCAGCTGATCTGCAAGAAAGAATGTATCTTCAGCAGGAAGATATTGTTCAGATTCTTTTAATTTTTTTTGCAAATTTGATAATTTCATTATTACTCATCTCTTCTAATCTCTGATCAGATTTTATCTCTAACCCCAATTTCTTTCCTATATTTTGAAGTTTTTTTCTTCTAAATGAGAACATAAGATTAACAGACTGAATCAGTTCTTTTGAAAAAGTATGTTTTCTTGTAAATGACATTATGGAGGAATTTATTTTTGGTTTAGGAGTAAAATTTTCCTTTCCAATTGTTTTGAGAATTTTCATTTCAAACCCAGACTGAGCCAAGACAGAAATTGCTTTTCTATCATTATCATGAGCTAGTAATTTTTTTGCAAAATCATATTGAACCATTACTATTCCATGTTGAAATTTTTCCATTAACATCCATTGTATGGCTTTTTTACTTTCAGAATATGGTAAATTTGAGACAAAAATATCAAATTTTTCATTTTGTTTAAAACCATCACCATGAATAATTTTGAGATTTTTAATGTTAGAGAATTTTACTTTTGATTCCTCATAGAGATTAAGATCTTTTTCAACAGAAATTACATTTTTTGATTGTTCACACAAATAGGGAGTAAGAATTCCTTTTCCAATTCCAATTTCATAAACGGTATTATTTTTTGATATTGTTGCAGAATCAACAATGAATTTTGCAATTGATTTTGAATTAAGAAAATTTTGTCCTAATTTTTTTTGAATGCTCATTTTTTGACAAATAGTCTAAACTGAGTTTCACCAGAAATTTCTTCAATAATTCTTTTTGATAAATGGTTTACAGGTTCTTTAATTCCTGCACGGGATTCTAGATCTTCATAATTTTCAAATTTCTTTTTGTTTATTTCATCAATGATGACTTTGAGATATGTTTTGCCAATTCCAGGAATTAATTCGAGCGAATGTTTACGTGGTGTTAATGGTTGTGCATTATTAATATAATTTACAAATCGGGTTTCATTATTTCTAACAATAGTTGATACAACATTGGTTAATTCAGTTTGAGCGGAATCGGATATTTGTTCATAATCTAATTTACCCAATACAGATTGAACTTTTGTTCTTCCTTCTTTTCCAATGTATATTTTTTCTCCAATCTCAAATTCTGATTCATCCAACCCAAGAATTTCAAGTAATGTTAACCGTTCTTCACCCAATGCAGTTACAATTACACCTTCTCTTCCTCTAACTGTTTTTGATCTACCTCGTGTTGAAAAATCTAACACATATGCATATTCTTCATATTTTCGTGATTGGGCAGTTCCCCTTTCCAAAAAAATCACCTAACTATCTAACTATTGTCCTTGATAATTTTGAGAATTTTTTCTAAAGTTTCAGTTAGAATTAATTTTTTCCATCCAAATGTGAAAGAACGTAATTCAGACATTGTTTGTGGGCAAATATTGATTAGTTCAACTGCTTCTTCTTCAGTAATATTACATTCTTTGACCAATTGTTGTTTCATTTTTTTTGCAGAACTTGCTTCCAATGTTGAGACTTTGGAAACATAATCAAAAGTCCATCTTTGAATTTGGTCCATATTTTCAGGATCTTGATTTTTCAACAACTCTTTTACTTCAGATAATGAAACTGCTTGTTTCTTTTTTACTTCTTCCATTTTATACACCGAATGGTTTGATATGGTCTAATCTAGTGATTAAAGTTTTTGATTTTTCACCCAATTTTACATCTAAAACTACATGTCGTCTACCTACTTCAGTAACAAGTCCCACTTTTCCGTGATAACGTCTATGTGGTAATCCTTTGTGTTGTGATGAATCAATTTGGACTAGTGCTCTATCGCCAACATTGTACTCTCTTAGTAAGAAAGATACGCCTCTAGGACCTTTTTTTGTCATTACAGATCTAGATTTATGCTTAAATCCATGTGAACGACCAGATGTCTTTTTAGTTGCCATATTAAAAAAATCACTTGTTTGCCCTTATTTTAAGACTAGTATGAAATTTGGCAAGAAACCATATTGATAAAATGAAAAGAGGAGGGAAATAAGACTATTTCAAATCAGATGATTCAGAATCTGCTGTTTCTGCGCTAACATCAGGAGTTTCTGGAGCTTCTACTTTAGGCTCAGAATCTGCTGTTTCTGCGCTAACATCAGGAGTTTCTGGAGCTTTTGTTTTAGGCTCAGATTTCTTTGTAGTCTTCTTTTTCTTTGTTGTTGTATCTTCTGGATCTATTACACCGGCCTCGCCTAGTGCAAATATGACATCCATTTCAGGATGGTGTGGGCTATCGACCATTCTTGCAATTCTCTTTTTACCTGATTTCTTCAAGTAAACACGGTATGTACTTGTGTGTGCAACTACATTACCACCAACAGGTTTTGTTGGGTCACCAAACATCTGGTCAGGAGAAGACATTACCTGGTTTGTTGCTATTGCAGCAATGTTATAGGTTTCAGCCAATCTAACTAACAGATGAACGAATTTGTTTAGTTTTTGTTGACGTGTTGCAAGAGTACCTCTTCCAAGGTATTCAGATCTAAATAGACCAACTGCAGAATCTGCTACAACTAATTGGATGTTGTGTTCTTTGATTAATGTACTGGCTTCTTCAAGGATAAGAATTTGATGAGAACTGTTGTATGCTCTTGCAACAATAATGTTGTCAAGTACTTTCTCAGGATCCATTCCATTTGCTTGTGCAATTGAAACAATTCTTTCAGGTCTAAATGTATTTTCACTATCAATGTACAATACACCACCTTCAAGACCTCCTTCTTCCTTGGTTTTTTGGACTTGCACACACATTGTGTGACAAAATTGTGTTTTACCACATCCAAATTCACCATAGATTTCAGTTAATGCTTGAGTTTCTATACCACCAGCAAATAGTGTATCTAGAGCTTCAGTTGCAGTGGTAATTTTACCAATGGACTGTCTCTTTTTGTATAACTCGTTTGCACTAACAAAATCCTTCTGAATTAGTCCGCCTTCAACTAAACCTTCTCTTGCCTTTTCGACAAGTTTTCCTGCAGTTTCAATATCCATACTTGTGAGTTCAGATATTTCTACAGGACCTCTAACTACTAGATCCATAATGTTATGAATTCCAGCATCGTTTAGTTTTCTGGTTGTTACTGGACCAACACCAGCTAAACTTTCCAAAGTTATTTCTTCAGTCATACTGTAAGGTACGGTACCAGTACTTTATAACCATTGTGTTTTATATTTTTTAGATTTTGAATCAATAAACTGTTGTCTAACGACGTCTTCTTCTTTGTGCACTTGCTTTGTTTTGACCTGGCATTTTTCCAACAAGACCTAGTTCTGCTAGCACGAATCTTTTTCTAAAATTACTTTTATTTCTTAATTTTGAGTTTGTTCCAACGATCTTTCTTCCTTCTACTTTAGGAGTTTGACCTCTAACTTTGCCTGCTTTAGTAAGCGAACCGTGTGTTGCCAATTACACGCTCATGTTCTCTGCCTTTTCTTCGTGCATATCTTTCCATGGCGCCTAATGGAACACCACCTAAAGAGCGTGCAAGACCGTTGAATGCAGCAGCCTTAATTCTACCAGCGCTTCCATGTTTTCCGGTCTTAGTCATGAATTTTTGAATTCCATACTTGAAGTTGTGTTGCCAAGTCTTGTACATCACACCTAATTGTGTTGGATCATTATCTTGTCCCATATCATAAAATTCTGATTTTTCTAATAATCCGATTGGAACAAATGTTAAAGGAGTAGCAGTAAACATTGCTTCAGGTTGTTCTCGTTCTAATTCACTGATTAATCTAATAGTTTCCCAACCATCTTCTGGTTGCTCATCGTTATCTAGACCCATAATCAAAGTAAATGCTGGAATCCAATAATTCTCATTAAGAGTTTTTACACCTTCTTTTACAACCCAATGCCATTCATCAGGGCTATATGGTGCAAGTTTTCTATCAGCATATTTTTCAATTAATCTTGTACTACCAGTTTCAAATCCACATTGAATGCCAGTTAGATTATCAGGACCAGCATTTGTGATTTTTGAGAGACTTGGGAGAAGATGTTCATCTGCAATAGCACCAGAAAGTGTTCCATGAGTTGGATTAGTATGTTTAACACCAGTAGACATGATTGCTTTAAACAAATCTTCTAATGCGTCTCGGTTTGGCTCCATATTTTTTGCAGTTCTAATATCCATTCCATAAACAAAGATATCATCACTATGAATCCATGCTCTATCCATTCCACCTTTTTTGATATTAACTTCAATTTCCCTCTTAACTTTTTCAGGAGAATAATATCTTAAAGAACGAAGTGTTACATCACAGAATTTACATCCACGACCACAACCACGCATTACTTCAACCATTCCATGCATACTTGGTTCTACAATTTCTGGAATTTCGTCTAGTTCAGGTCTATCCCAGAAATTAACAAATCTTCCATGGTGTGTTTTGTCACCACGTTTGAATTCTTTAATATCAACTTTGAAATCTTTTCTTTTTCTAAATGGATCCATGTTTTCAAATTGTCCATCAATCAAATAATCAAAGAATCTACCAGCATGTCCATCAATTTCCGGAGCAATTCCACCCATCTCACCTTCAAGAATTGCATACAATCCATATTCTTCTATTTTTTCAGGTGCATAGTTGTATTGCCATGTACCAGATGCACCAGCAATTACTTTAGCATGACTTCCATTCTTTTTCTTTGCTGCGTTAATTCTTCTGTGTAAATCTGCATTGTAAAATTCATCGTATGATGTTTGTTTTCTTCCAAAGGTAAATGTCATTGTCACAGGACCCATTCCAAGAGGATCCATCTCATATGTTCCAACAACTTCAGTTTCAGGACCAATGAATTTTTCAATATGATTTGGATGAGCAATAACTACATCTTTTCTTGCATATCCATCACGTAGTAATCCAGCTTCAACTTTTCGTAATCCATATGGAGCATATTTGGCCACACCGTTGACATCAGGAGACCAATTACAAATGAAATCAAATAATACTTTTGGGGTAACTTGATTTTTTAGAATTTTATACCAGAAACTGTTTCTATCTCGATTAGGATCAATTGCAGGAGCACATCCAAAGAAGGTTGCAAGAGAAATACCTCGATATGGAGACATCAAAGTTCTATCTGCAGTGAGAACTATCTTTGGAGTTGCCATTTCTTACCTACACGGCTTGAAAAATCATTTATTTTAAACCTTGCTTGAATTCTATTATCATATTTCTTCTAAAATTCCAGATTTTGTTCTATGAGAGTGACCAAATTCAGATTTTTGTGATAGATGAGCGCCATCAAACACGGTTCCATCACGACATGCGAGATCATCATTTACACAACAACTTCCACATATACCAATACCACATTTCATCATTCGTTCTAAACTTGCCTGGACAAAAATCCCTTTTTTATTAGCCATTTGGACAGTTTTGTACATCATAAGTTCAGGACCACATGTGTAAATTCCATCATATGTATTTTCTTCCAAAAGTTTTTCCAAGACATCAGTGACATATCCTTTTTCTCCATAACTTCCATCCTCAGTTACAGGGATTATTTCATGAGAATTTTTTTCTAGTAATTTTTTTGCAGTTTCTTCAAAAAATACTTCGTTTTTAGTTTGTGAACCCATCAAGACAGTGATGTGGTTTGAGGGATTTGCAAATTTTATTAATCTCATCAAAGGAACTAAACCAGTTCCACCTCCAATTAGAAGAATTTTTCCATTTTTAATTTCAAATGAATTACCATATGGACCGCGAACACCAATTTGCTGACCCACAGAAAGATTGTATAATGCAGTAGAAGATTCACCACGTTTTCTAACCGTTAATGCAGCCTGATCACCAACATCAGAGACCATTACACTCATTGGAAGTTCGTTTACACCAGGAATCCAAATCATTGCAAATTGACCAGGTAAAACATTTGCAAGTACTGAATCTTTGAAATACAGAGTTCTCACAGTAGGTGTTTCATCAACAATTTTTTCAATTACACAAATGTGTGGATGATTATTGTCTCTTTGCTTTTCCAATCATCTCACCTATTGTTGCATATCCCTTTCTTTCCATATATTTTTGAATACCAGAATTAATTTCTCCAAATGTTTCAACCCAATTATCACCCATTACACTTCCAAATTGTACAGCAGAAGAACCTGCTAGGATAAATTCAACTGCATCTTCCCAAGTTGATATTCCACCACATCCCATTATTGGTATGTCAAACTTTGACGAAATTTCATAAACACATCTTAGAGCAATTGGTTTGATTGGAGTTCCAGATAATCCGCCAATCTTATTGCTTAGAATTGGCATTTGTGTTTCAACATCTATTGCCATTGCTCTAACAGTATTAATTGCAGTTATTGCATCAACACCTGCAGATACGGCAGCTTCAACAGTGGCAAGATAATCAGATTTTCCTAGACCAACTTTGGCAACAATGGGCGAATTTGTAATAGATTTGACTTTTTTAATAATTTTTGAGACAAGTTCGACATCATCACCCACTTCTAGCCCAACTTTAGCAACATGTGGACAAGAGAGATTTAGTTCATATGCTGCAACCTTACAATTTTCAAATTTTTTTATCATGTATTCAAAATCATCTTCAATAGAGCCAACCAAACTTACGACTATAGGAACATCCTGATTTGGTTCAATCATTTTTGCAAAATTTTCTGCACCTGGATTTGACAATCCAACTGCATTTATCCAGCCTCCACCTTTTACACTAAATATAGTTGGATTTGGATATCCTTCCCAAGGTTCTTTACTCAAGGATTTTGTAACAACCGCTCCAGCTCCTGCATCATGTAATCTATTAAAAACATCTAAAGAGATACCAAGAATTCCAGATGCTAAAACAGTAGGGCGTTTTAGTGTTAGCGAACCAAGAGTGGTTTCCAGACTGGAGTCCATCTGAAGAAGATTATTGGAATTGGCTTATAACAGTTGGTTTAGGATATGTAGATTTTTTAATGAGGGTTAGATTGGTATGGTATTATGTTATCAGTCATACTTACTGAATTAGGAATTGCCGTCTTCGAGGAACAAAAATGTATCAAAACATTTCCATTCTCAGAGCCAGCAGAGGATTACGTTTTTGTTAAAAAAGGAAAATCTAGATTAAGTGATTTAACCAGATTTTTGCAAGAAAAAGACATAGATGTCCTTGTAAATGATTTAGGACTGCAAGATCTGCTCAAAAAGAAATCAATTGAATCACAATTAATGAAAGAAGCAAAGTTAGAGGATATTCAATTAACTAAGCCACAAATTTTGGTTGATGCAGGATTAGCAGAAAATCACGATGATGCAATTCAAAAACTTCGAGACTTTGCAATTAATTTATCATCATCAAAAGTTACAGAGGTTTCATCCAGTCCGGATCTACATATTGTTCAAAGTATCAATACCCTAGATGATACGGATAAGATTATCAATGGAATGAGTTCAAGATTGAGAGAATGGTATGGACTTCATTTTCCAGAACTGGATAACATAATTGATAGCATAAACGGTTATGCACAGATTGTAGTTGCAGGAAAAAGAGAAAATATCACAGATGATGTATTTGTTAATGCAGGATTTCCAGATTCTAAAGTTCAGATGCTCTCATTAGTAAAAGAAAAAAGTAGAGGAGGAGATATTTCAGAAAAAAATCTCCAGATAGTACAAAATCTGGCAAAAAATATTTTAGAATTATTTGATTTAAGAAATGAATTAGAAAAACAAGTAGATGAACAAATGAATGAGATTGCTCCAAACTTATCTGCAGTTCTAGGTACAACAGTTGGTGCAAGAATTTTAGCCAAAGCAGGAAGTCTTCAAAAAATGGCAACTATGCCTGCAAGTACAATTCAAGTTCTTGGTGCAGAAAAAGCATTATTCCGTGCATTAAAGACAGGTTCAAATCCGCCAAAACACGGACTGCTTTTCCAACATGCAGTAGTACATGCAGCACCAAGATGGCAAAGGGGTAAAATTGCAAGAGCCATAGCAGCAAAAGCCGCAATAGCATCAAGAGTAGATGTCCACGGAACAGGTTTGAATAGCACATTACTAGAGAAATTAAATATTAGAGTCAAGGAAATAGAAGAAAAATATTCCAAACCAGTGAAAAGACCTCAACCACAAGAACGTCAAAGAGGAAATTTCCATAAGAGCAAAGAGTCTAAACAAAAGAGAAGAGCAGATAGATTCAAGAATAGAAAACGAAAGAATTTTGGAAGAAGATAGAAATTATTTCTGGTTCAATCTGGATGGAGAGAGAAAACTCTTCACAGAAAATTTTTCTCCCGGAAAACAGGTTTACAAAGAAAAATTATTAGACAAAAAAGGCATAGAATATAGAAATTGGGAACCATTTAGAAGTAAATTAGCAGCCTGTATAATGAATGGATTAGAAGAATTTCCATTTGAGGAAAAATCAAGTGTCCTATACTTAGGAGTATCAACAGGAACAACAATAAGTCATATTTCAGACATTGTAGGTCCAAAAGGAATTATTTTTGGTGTGGAACATTCCAGTAGAGTAGCAAGAGATTTTCTTGATAGAGTTGCGATTTATAGAAAAAATATTGTTCCAATTATTCAAGATGCAAAAAAACCTGATCAATATTTTTCCGTATTCAGTAAAGTGGATGTGGTTTATGTGGATATTGCACAGCCTGATCAAACAAAAATTGCAATTGCAAATTGTAAGATGTATCTTAAAAAAAGAGGAATTCTGTTTTTAGTGATTAAAACAAGAAGCATAGATGTAACAAAAGAACCAAACCAGATTATTAATGAAGAGATTAAGAAATTACAAAGTGATTTTGAAATACTTCAAAGAATTGATTTAAAACCTTTTGACAAAGATCATGCTATGATTATTGCAAAATCAATTGATTAAGCCAAGAATTTTTTGGACAGGTTTCCAACTTTTACGAACTGAAGTTGGGAGAGGTTTTTTTGATGAAACGATTTTCTTTACATAGTTTACACTTTTTTTATCTGAGGGATATCCACTCCCAAGATTGGAGGTTTTGTTTAAGCGCATAATAGAACGATCTCTTGAAACTTTGGCAATTATTGATGCGGCAGAAACAACAACAAATCTAGAATCAGCATAATGATATGATTTTACCTTAGACTTGTTAGACAAATCAGAAATCTCACGACCAAATCTAGCAGCATTTACATCACAAGAATCAACATATGATATGTCAGGATTTAGATTAGATATCACTTCAGCCATTTTTTTTGCTTCTAAATGATTCAAGTTATGTTCAAAAACATACTTGTCAATGGTTCGTGGAGGAATTCTGATTACATGATAAGAATCTACAATTTTTAGAATTTCTTTATAGAGTAGATCACGTTTTTTTGAGCTAAGTTTTTTTGAATCACGTACACCTAACTTGCGAAGTTTGGAGATATTTTTTTTCTCTATACTGATTCCAGCTATAACCAAAGGGCCAATCATAGAACCTCGACCAGCATCATCAACACCACAAATTTGCACAAATTTTGGCTCACATACACGTATTAGAATATAGGGGATTTACTTTGATAGACGACAAGAATGAATGATGAACTTGTAGAAATTGTAGAAGGAAGCACAAAGATAATTGTGCCAAAAGGATCAATTACAGAAAAAGTTCCTCCAAAGGAACCTGCATTTTTTAATCCAAGAGCAAAATTGAGCAGAGATATATCGATTATAGCATATTCCGCATTTTGGAAAGATTTTGAGTTTCCAAAAATTTTCTTTGATGGATTATCAGGATTAGGAGCAAGAGGATTAAGAGTTGCAAACGAAATAGATGGTGTCGAGAAAGTAATAATCAATGATGTAAATCCAAATGCACTTGAGATTGCTTTGAATTCATCAAAAATGAATAATTTAAAAAATTTTGAAATTTCCGAAGATGAAACATGTAGATTTCTTAGTTCACACTCAAGAAAAAATAAGAGAGCATCAATTGTAGATATAGACCCATTTGGTTCACCGTCAAGATACATTGATTGTTCAATAAGAGCGACTATGCATGGAGGTATGTTAGCTCTTACTGCAACAGATCTTCAGGTTTTGCATGGATTGTTCAATAAAGCTGCAAAAAGAAGATACTATGGCGTTCCAGTAAAAACAGAATTCAGTAATGAGATTGCAATTAGATTGATTTTAGGATGTGTGAATTTTGTTGCAGGTAGATTGGATATTTCATTTGAACCATTATTTGTTGATCATGATATGCATTACTATAGAGTATATCTAAAAATTCTAAATACACCAGAACAAGAAGAAAAAATTGGTTACATAATTTTTTGTAGAAATTGTGGGGATCGTTATGCAAACGTTAAGTGTGAAACAAAATGTCGAAAATGTGCTCAGAATACAGAGGTAGCAGGACCATTGTGGATAGGTAGACTATTTGATAAAGAATTTGTAAAAAAAATGAATAATGCTAAGAATGCACTTACAGTCGATAAGAGATGTGAGAAAATTCTTGAAAGATCCGATTTGGAAGCAGAACTACCAGCAACATACTATACATTAAATGAAATTGCGTCAAGAATGAATTCAGCACCAATAAGATTGGAAAATGCAATAAACAAGCTAAAAGAGCATGGATTTAATGCATCAGTGACATCATTGAATCCAGGCGGATTTAGAACAGATTGTGAAATTGACGAGATTATTCGGATTTTTCGGAGTTAAGATATCCCATACAAATACAGTATAATTAAGAGATATTTGTGCAGCATGATCTACAGACCAATTTCCAGATACATTTGGAGATAAATCACAGATTACAGAATCCACTTTTCTATTAAAAAAGGACGTAATTTGATCTAGTATATCTTCATCCTCAATGTCGCCACGAATAATTTCAACACCAGGAATTTCTTCGACAAAAGAGAGGTCGATTCCTAAAACTTTACCT
>LUMG01000066.1_pt1 | contig 16625 bp, 18 predicted proteins | sample 729691 | NCBI WGS metagenome assembly LUMG01 (sample SAMN03860269, study PRJNA289734) | marine metagenome | biome: seawater column; feature: ocean; material: water; isolation source: Red Sea water column Station 34 - depth 50m | place: Saudi Arabia: Red Sea | collected 2011-10-15 | depth 50 m
GTGAAGGCGTTAACAAAAATAAAATTTCTCTAAATCAATTAGTTGAATTAACAAGTTATAACGCATCAAAAATATTTGGTATGAAGTCAAAAGGTAGTATTGAAATTGGTTATGATGCTGATATTACCATTATAGACCTGAAAAAAGAACAAAAGGCAAGTTCTTTTCTTTTTGGTGGCTTTTCTGACTATCTTGTTTATGATGGCTGGATGCTAAAAGGTTGGCCGGTTAGGACAATGGTCAGAGGTGAAACTATCGCTCAAGATTTTGAGGTTATAGGTAGGCGTGGATTTGGGGAACTTGTCCCAAGAAACTAAGTTAAAATTTCAAACTTTCCATTTGTTTTTGCTTTGTAAATAATTTTAATAGATCTATTCCAGTAGAAGTACATCCACTAGCAAGAAGTATTGTTATTAAAAAAATAGCTAAGATTGGTGGAACGAGTGTTCTTCGTTCTTTAGATAGAGGATATCCATTTTTCACAGAAAATTCAAACATCATACTTGATTGTGGTTTTGGAGTAATCAAAAATCCGAAAACATTACAACAAAAAATACTCAACATTCCAGGAGTGATTGAAGTTGGAATTTTTACAAGAAAACCAGATTTAATCTATAAAGCAAAAGCAAACGGTAAATTTGAAATTTTAACTTAATTTTCGTGGCACAAAATTTCCATATCCAGGCTTGCCAATCACTTCAAAATCTTCAGCAACAACTGTACCTCTAACAATTGTTTTTACAGGCCAACCTTTGAGATTCCATCCATCATAAACAAGATAATCTGAAAATCCACCAAAAAGTTCAGGAGATACTTTTTCCTCTTTTTTTAGATCAATCATCGTAATATCAGCGTCATAACCTATTTCCAAACTTCCTTTACCAGATAAACCAAAAATTTTTGCTGAATTTGTACTTGTTAGATTAACTAATTGATTCAGATTAATCCTATTTTTGTTAATACCTTCACTAAGTAATATTGGTAATGATGTTCCAATTCCAGGAAATCCTGCTAATGCACCCCAAACATCGTCGCCACCAAGTTTTAGTTTCAATTGATTAGCAACATGATCAGTTCCTATCGTATCAATTTCATTATTTTGTAAAGCATCCCATACAGATTGTACATCATTGTTTGTTCTGATTGGAGGCATAACTTTTGCAAGATAGCCAGTTTGAGTTTCATGCGATAATGTTAGATAATGTGGACATGTTTCAACAAAAATTTTTGTTCCTTTTTTCTTCTCTTCTTTTATTTTATCTAATGCCAACTTTGAACCAATATGTACAAAATAGATTTGACAATCATATTTTCTTCCATATTCACAGATTATTTGAATTGATTTCGCTTCGAAATTTGGGGAACGGCTTTCAGACCATGCGTTTAAGCCATCATGATTTTTTTCTTTTTCAGTTTTCATTCCACATGAACATTCTTGATAATCTTCAGCATGAACTAAGACAGGACACTTTAGAGATGCAGCATTTTTTACAATTTTTTCAACTAATTCGTTGGTAACATTTACTTCAGCAGCAATTAATTTTTCTTCTCCAGGATTCATTTCCATATATACATGACCAACATCGCCACCAAGATTCATGTATATTTTAAATGAGATAATTTTATTTTCGGTACAATATTGCATTTCGGCAATTTGTGAATCATCAAAAATTGAGGCATGTAAAGTATAATCAATATAATGTGAATTCTGACTTGCAAGAAGATGTTTGTTAAGAGATTCTTTGTATGAACCTTTTAACCTGAACATTCTGATCATTGTAGTAACACCACCTATTGCAGCTGCATGTGATTCAGTAATTGCAGCTTGATCAATTGGTGAATAAACACCATAGTGAACGTGAGGATCAATCAACCCAGGAATACTAACTAAACCTGAACCATTGATTTTTTTATCACAATCAGGATTATCGTTAGTAATTAGTTTGATTTTTCCATCATCAACGACAAGATTTTTTTCAACCATGCCATTTGGGGTTATAACGTGTGAGTCAGAAATAAGTAAATCGTAAGTCATTTTGTTTCTAATTTTTCTAAACAATACCATAGTAAAAATGAATATACATTGTGAAAAAACGCAATTAATAGGGCCGATAGTTTAGGGGTATAGCGCCACGTTCGCAACGTGGAAGTCGAGGGTTCGATTCCCTCTCGGTCCATTTCACGAAAACATTATACAGAGAAAAAATAATAATTTTATCATGAAGGTATTCAATGGAAAAAAGGCAGCAAATGATTACATGTCTGCACATACCTTAGCATTTTCAACACCAGAACTTACCTTAATGAGATACTCATTTTGGTTAGGAGATATGGTGAAAGACCCAGAAGGAAAAGAAGAAAGTATACCAAGACTTTACACATACGTAGATGAAGAAGATTATGCACCAGTTCAGATAATCGATGATGATAAATTTGAAGCAACAGGTGCGTTGTTTAAATCAAATTTGTACGGAAGTGCAAATGATGGTTCTTCAGGGGAGGAACAATTTTGTTCTGAATGTGGTTCAAAAAATTCACCTCAAGCAAAATTTTGTAGAGAATGTGGAGTAAATCTTAGTTAAAGAATTATTGTTTTGCACCACACTTTGTGCAGAATTTAGCACCCGGTCTTAAGTCTGCACCACATGATGTACAATTTCCACCACTTTGTTTTGGTGGAAGTAATCTAGGATCTGGTGTAGGTAAAGTTCCCGGTTCATTAAATGAAGAAGCTGAAGGAGGTGCACCCATAACAGAAGGAGGGCCACCGACAGGGTTTTGTGCAGTCCCACGAGGAGGAGCATTCATTCCCGGCATCATTCCTGGTTGACCCATTCCTGGTTGACCCATTCCTGGCATTAATCCAGGAGAATGTGTTCCACCAGTACCGCCGCCACCTTTTGAAACTTGATCTAATGCTTTTTTTAATTCCATTAGAGAATTAACACCTAAAAATAATAAAGCAGAATAAGAAGCAGTGTAATCACCTAATTTTTGAAAAAATTCTTGGTCAGACATTTGTCCAGATTTATACAGATTATTTGCATCTAGAAAAGATTCGTAATATCCTTGTGTATCAGTAAATAATGCTTGTAACTTATCAAAAGTAAGATTGTATGTATCAATTTCTCCTAGTGACATAATTGAATGAGGAGAATCTAATATTAATAGTTTAGAATAAAAAGAGAAAAATTAGTAGAGCCTAAATTTTATCGAGTGCTCTATCTATCATGTTTTGGTATACTTCTTTAGAGCCTGCGCCTACTTGTTGAGCTATGATTTCACCCTTGTTCAAGAGTAACAATGTTGGAATACTAAACACATTGTATTTTTGTGCAATTTCTTGTGCATTATCAACATTAACTTTTACAAAGTTGACTTTACCATCATAATCTCCAGCAAGTTCTTCTACAACAGGTCCAACCATTCTACATGGTCCACACCATTGTGCCCAAAAGTCTACAAAAACTGGTTTATCAGAATTGAGGACATCAGTTTCCCATGATTTTGGATCATCTATTTCTGTTATTGCCATGATTAACAAATTTTATCAAAAGTTCACATCTAAAAATGTATTTGTGATTATAACACCGTGTTGCCAGATCTGTTAAAGAATTTTCAAAATATACTTAAATGACGTACTTGATGTATGAGAACATGAGTGCAGAACTTCGATTGAAAAAACTTAGAGGTTCAGGGGGATTTGTTATGGCGAGAGTAACTGATGAACAACAAAGTAAGGGAAATCTTGGCGGACCAGATCTATTTTTAGCTCCAATTGGAAGATTAGAATCAGAATTAATTTCTAAACATACATGCAATACATGTGAAAAAGAGTTTGAGGGTAGTCCAAATATTGAATTTGAGAATCCAAATGAAGAGGTTGCTGAGAATTTAGTTTTAGCTGAGAGAGGAAAATATCTATGTAATGAATGTGGTTCAACAATTGCAGAATATAGAGAATTTAGAAAACCAGACGAAACAATGAATGTAGGATTAGCAAATCCAATAGAACAACAAGATACAGGTCTTTCAAGCTTTGATACACCAGTTCAACAAGACAGTACACCATCTGAAATTGTACAAGAGCCTATTCCTACGGGAGGAGAATTTAGATCAATTTTTGGCATGGATGTTTTTGATGAAAGCGCAAAAAAAATTGGAAAGGCAAAACAAGTAGGTGTTAATGGAAATCAAGAATTAGTATTAGTTATTTCAGATGACGAAGGTAACGATGTAAGCATCAGTTGGAGTAGAATTGGAACTGTAGGCGAGGTTATCTTTTTAGGTAAATCTGAAAAAACAGATGTCAAAGTAGAACAAACTGTCGCAGTAGGAACTGGTTTAAGATGTGCTAGTTGTAATTTTGATAACAAACCAGACTCTAAATTTTGTGAGAGTTGTGGAGATAAGTTAGCATAGATAATCGATAAGATTTATCTTAGTAAATTTACGAGCATACATAATTTGGGAAGTTCAACAAAGAGTATAATCAAAGATGTAGTAATTATTGTAGTAGCAATTGCCGTTATTTGGTTAGGATTACAAGCATTTTTTGGAACTTCAAATCCATTTTATGTGGTTTCAAGTGGAAGTATGATTCCAGCGTTAGAGGTTTATGATGTGATAGTTGTTGAAGGAAATACACCATTCGAAGATGTGGAAAAAGGAGACATAATCGTATTTTATTCACCAAAATTATACGATCAAGGAAAAGAGAGAGTGATTGTTCACAGAGTTAGTTTAGACATGTCTACAGATGAACAAAAAATAGTAAGAACAAAGGGAGATGCCAATCCATCTTCAATTGCAGGAACAGATTATCCAATAACAGAAAAGGAGTATATAGGTCAAGTAGAGTATGTGGTACCACAAGTGGGTTACATAACACAAATTTTACAACCACCGATTAATTACATAATAATTGCAGTCATAATTGGCGTAATGGTTGTAAAACACTTTGCAGGAAAAGAAAAGAAAAAAATTGAATTTCAATATAGAAATGATGAAGTGGATAACGATAATCCATACAAAATAACTGAAAATGATAAAGATTCAGAAATTAGCAAAGTTCCAGAAGAAGACGAATCAATTAAAGACGATAAAAAAGAACTCTAAGATAATTATTTTTCAGGTATCTTGAATACACGTTTGAAATATTCAGAATTTTCTTTCATCTCTTCAGGTTCTTCTTTAACTTTAGCCAAGTCTTTTGCAAGTTGTTTTTTGTAACCTAATTGCATCTGACGAGCAATTTGAATTCTTTGTGCTTGTGGAGAACCTGCACCATGCATTGATTCAGTTAGATATCCAACGGCATTTCGTCCCATTGTCATATTTTCAATTAAACGTAAGATTCTCATTCTGTTTTCTACTTCAATTCCAGATTTTCCTTTGAGATATTTTTCCAAAAGAGGACCAGTTTCAGAACTTCTAAATTCTGCTTCAGAAGGCAATGTTACCAAGATTCCACCAGCAACATCTTGTGCTAGTCTTGCTAATTCATATGGCAATCTAGTGACATTGTGTTTACAGACATTTGCAAGCATGTCATCATTAAGGAATACACCAGATTTCATCTTATGACCTTGATATGATGCAGCAATTCCTGCAGCATAGATTGATTCGTTTAGATGTGTCATTTCAATTATTTTATCTTTAATGTGAGAAACTTTTGGTACACCGTTGTATTCAGCAATAGCTGCTGCTGCTCCAATCAAAACATCACCCAAACCAGTTTTACAAACATAACTACGTCTGTGATAACAAGTGAATCTTTCAACTAACATTGATGCAAATTCGTATTCACCATCCATGAAGATCATTTCGTTTGGTATGAAAACACGATCAAATATTACCATGGTTTCTTGTCCACCATATTCAGAATTTCCAACATCGATATCACCAGGTTCCATACTGCGGGTGTCACAAGATTGTCTACCGTAAATGTAAGTAATTCCAGGAGTATCTACTGGTAATGCACCAACAATTGCATAATCCTTATCATTTTCTAGTAATCTCATAGTAGGCATTACAATCATCCAATGAGAATTAATTGTGCCAGTTTGATGTGCTTTGGCGCCTGTTACATAGACACCCTTGTCATCTCTATCAACAATATGTAAGAATAGATCAGGATCTTCTTGTTCACTAGGTGCAAGACTTCTGTCACCTTTAACATCAGTCATCGCACCACCAATTACCAAATTTTCATGTTGGACCATTTTTATGAATTCTAATAATCTTTGATGATATTTTGTTCCATGTTTTTCATCAATTTCAAAAGTTGTAGAATGTAATGAGTTCATTGCATCCATTCCAACACATCTTTGGAAACATGTGCCAGTAAGTTGACCCAATTTCCTTTGCATTTTATTTTGTAAAACTAAATCTTCTGCACTTTCAGCAATATGTAAAAAACGATTTACTTTTTCACCTGAAATTGAGGAATGAGGAAATGCAAGTTCTTCTTCTTCAACTGCAAGATCATAAGTTTTTGCAACAGCATTTATCGAAGGTCGGATCATTGGATGATCAACTGGTTCTTTAACTAATTCACCAAACAAGTAGACTTTCAAATCTCTACCTTTGAGACTCTCGATGTATTCTTCGCCTGTTCTGATCGGTTTTACTGTTTTTTGCATGTCGATGTTACACTTAGTGATTCAAATAATTAAAAAGTTTCCAATTAAAGCTGTGCCTAACTATAGACCAATACGCACATCTAGAACTTTACATCCCTTATTTTTTTCCATTACCAAAACCGGATTCATATCTAATTCTTTAATTTCATTAAAGTCAGATACAAGTTGAGATAATCGTTGAATACATTCAGAAAGTTTTTTGATGTCAGATGGTTTTTCACCTCTTACGCCTTCTAGGATTTTTTTAGTTTTAATTGAGGATATCATATGATCAGCTTCCACGTTTGTCATTGGTGCAAGTTTGAATGTTACATCTTTTAGAACTTCAACATAAATTCCGCCCATTCCAAGCATTACAACAGGTCCAAATCCAGGTTCTAGTTTTGAACCGATAATCATTTCTTTTCCTCCTTTAACCATTTCAACAACTAAAACACCTTTGATGTCTGCTTTCTTATTGTATTTCTTGGCATTTTTTATTATAGTATCAAATGCATTTTCAACATCTTTTGCATTTTGTAGATTAACTTTCACTCCACCAGCATCAGATTTATGGATGATTTGAGGAGATGCAATTTTTAGAACAACAGGATAGCCAATTTTTTTAGAAGCAGCAACTGCTTCTTTTTTTGATTTGGCCAGCTTGCTAGCAGGCAATGGGAAACCATATGCACGAAGAATTTCTTGGCCTTCTTCTTCTAACAAAGCACTTCGTTTTTGTTTTTTTGCATTATCCAAAATCTTTTTTACTTTATCTTTTTTCACAGAGAATTTTGTTATTTTTCCAGGAGAATTTTTGACCCAATTTGTAAAAGTGAGCATAGCTTTTAGTGCACGAATTGAACCTTCTGCATAAGTATAGTATGGAACATCACCATTTGCTAAGATTTCACGATTTGTTATTCCTTCATCTAATCCCATCAAACTAGCTAACATTGTTTTTTTGTATTTCTTTGACATTGAAACTATAACTTCTGCAAGTTTATCATAATTCAAAGTAGCAGATGGAGTACACATTGAAATTACAGAGCCAACATTTTTGTGTTTTAGTACTTCATTCAACACATTTTCAAATCTATTGAAATCTGCATCGCCTACAATGTCTACTGGATTACGTGAACTTCCCCACGGAGGAATTACAGCGTCAATTTTTTTTCTAATCTCTTCAATTTTTGCCATTTTAATTCCAAGTTTTGAACATGCATCAGTTGAAATTATTGCAGGGCCACCTGCATTTGAGACAATTACTAGATCACCGTTCATCGGAAGTGGTTGTTTTGAAAATGCAGTTGCATAATCAAATAGTTCTTCCATAGTATCAACACGTATTGCTCCGGATTGTTTTAGTAATGCATCGTAAATTTCATCAGAACCCATTAAAGCTCCTGTGTGTGACATTGCAGCCTTTGCTCCTTCTGGACTTCGTCCAGATTTCAATACCAAAACAGGTTTTTTCTTTTTTCTTGTAATTTCTTTACACACTTTGAGAAATTCCTGACCATTTCCCATATCTTCCAGATACATAACAATAACTTTGGTTTGTTTGTGTTCTGCTAGCATTTTTAGAATATCAATTTCACTCATGTCTGCTTTGTTACCCATACTAATTACTGCAGAAAATCCAATTCCTTGTGCACTTGCGTCTTCAACTAATGCAGCACATATTGCACCACTCTGAGAGATAAGAGCAATTTCTCCAGATTTAGGAGTAATTTTAAGAAATGTAGAATTCATCATGGTTTGTGGTTCAAGATTCATCACACCAAGACAGTTTGGACCAATAATTTGTAATTTGTATTTTTTTGCAATGTCTTTTAATTTTTGTTCTAATTTTGCACCTTCTTCATCTACTTCTTTGAAGCCTGCAGTGATTACAATTGCACCTCTAAGTTTCTTTTTTCCACATTCTTCTAACACTGCTGGAACAATGGTATTTTTTGTAACAACAACTGCCAAGTCAACTTTTCCAGGAACATCTAAAACTGACTTGTATGCTTTTTTGTCAAAAACAGTTTCACGTGTTGGACTAATTGGATAAATTGTTCCTTTGTAGCCTTTCATGATATTGTTAGTAATTGCACGTCCAACGCTGCCTTCTTTATCAGAAGCGCCAATAATTGCAATAGATTTTGGAGATAGGAAAACAGAATTTGTCATTGTATGTTTTTAGTTAAAAAATTTTTGTATAATTAAAGCTATTCCAAATTAGCTTCCAAGCATCTTTCCTGCAAGATTTTCCTTTCTTGGAATCCAAATTATTTTCAATTCAGGGATCTTTGGAATTAACGACCAAGATTCTTGTGCCAGAATACGTAATTGTTCATTATTTATTGCAAATTCATGATTTAATTGATTCACGGTATTTTTTGAATCACTAAAAATTGTAATTTTATCGGACGAACCTTGAAATTTTTTTAATGCTGCAATTATAGCATGATATTCAGCCTGATTATTTGTTAATCCTGATTTATTTTCATAGAAAGATTCGCCTGTTTCTTTAACAAAAAATCCATATCCAGATTTTTCACCACCAGCGCCATCAACGTAAATACTAACTTCCATCTTTATACAATTTTGTTAGTTTTACAGACAAATTTAATGTAATCATGTAAATCACTAATGAGATTGATTGTGAAACAATTGATGCCATGTATGGTTCATAGTCAATTTGTAAAAAGTAGTATTGTAAAGTCCATCTAACAATTGTATAAACAACCTCACCAATTCCAAGTGAAGAAATTATTTTAATCAGATCAGATTTTAAAAGTGTGTTATCTCTTTGCCCATTATCTAAAACATATTTTTTCCTATTATCAAAGTAGTATAAACCACCAAAAACTGAAAAGAAAACAGCATAATCAATAATCAAAGTGAATGATGAATTAAGATAATCAGCTTGATCTCCAAAGTAATTTGCAGCAATTGCAGAGATGATAACTGAGGCTAAGAAGCCTAAGAAGACGTTTTTATTTAATTTTAGATATTCTTGGTATTTTTGTTTCATAATCTCAGATAAAATATGTCATTTTTAGCTTTTCTAGGAAAACCCATTAATTATATTATTTTTTAATTATAATAATATGGATTCAGACGAAAAACGGTTAAAACAAGAAGATTGTAACGAAGATGAGCTTGGAACAGGAGTTTTAACATTAACTAACAAACGTATCGCATTTGATAAGAGAACAAGCAGAATAGCAGATTTTTCAACAAAGATGGGAGATACTGTAATCGATGTTCCTTTGGATAAGGTAGATGTCTGGAAAGAAGGTAGATTCATCAAAAAAATTTGTTTTAAAATAAAAACAGATGAAGGTGAAAAATCATACAAGTTTGGTGTTATGGGAACTGGTGGATGGTTAGAAGAAATTCAAGACGCTATAGAAGATTTTAAAAATCAATAAAGAACATCAACGCTATCTAATCTCCAAGATTGTTTAACAAAAGTATCTTTCATTTTTGCACCAGGATATACACTAGATTCTCTTATACCAGTTATTGCAATTTGTGAACCACAATCACCTGCATACTTTAGTGGAACAACGAAAAATTTTGCTTTTTGTCTTTTACATACATCTTCTAACATAGAAGACAATCTTTTGTTTGCAGCGACCCCTCCAACAATCATAATTTCATTTTTTCTTGTAAATGCTAATGCACGTTCAGTAGCTTCTGCAATCATTGCAAAAGCAGTTTCTTGTAACGAATAACATGCATCCTCAACTCCTTTTGACGCGCTTTTTTTAGCAGCAGACAATAATCCTGAAAAAGAGACATCATTTCCTTTAACAACATATGGTAAATCAACATAGTTTGTGGATTTGTTTGCCAATTCCTCAATTTTTCGTCCACATGGAGAAGCAAATCCCAATGAACGTCCAAATTGATCAAGAAGTTGACCTAGAGTGATATCTAATGTTTCACCAAAGACTCTCCATCTACCAGATGAAAATGCAAGAATCATTGTGTGTCCACCTGAAACAAGGAGTACAAGTGGATTTTTTGCACCAGTCAAAAGTTTTCCTAATTCAATATGACCAATTGCATGGTTGACAGGATAAATTGGAATATCATAGTATGATGAAAGAGAACGTGCAACAACTGCACCAACTCTAAGACATGGTCCAAGACCTGGACCTCCTGCATATGCAATCATATCAAGATCATTGATTTTGATTTTTGCTTCATCAAGACATTCTTTTAGAACAGATGAACTGTTTTCAATATGATGACGTGATGCTTCTCTAGGATGAATTCCTTCACCTTCTGGAGGTTTGTAGATTTTCCTAACATCAGATAAGATTTTTCCATTCTTTTGTTTTTTTTCAATTACTGCACATGAAAATGTGTGTGCGGTACTTTCAATTCCTAGACAGAGCATGTTATCCTCTACTTAATGTTGATACTATTTTTATTATATCATTGTTTTTGAGGATATGATCAGCACCAATACGTTGTTTTGTTTTTGCATCAATAGCATGTAAAAATCCATTTCCAATATCCTGATGAATTGTAAATGCTAATTCTTTTGCTGTAGAACCTTTTTTTAACAATCTTGCATCAGGCAATACTTGCCCCTGTTTGTTAATTAATTTAGTTTCATCCTCAACAGGATAAACAATAATCATGTCTAAAACATCAAAGATTATTGAATTAAGAATTTCCTGAACACCAGTTGTTTGAATTTTTGTAAGAACGTTTTTTGCAAGATGTAATGCATTGTTTTGTTGTTCAGATAACTGAACACCTTCTTTTCCTGAAAAATTTTCATCGCCCGGCACATAATTGATTAATTCTGCTTTTGTAGCTTTTCTCAATAAGAGTTCAGTTTCAGCACTAGACGGAATAGCTTTGGAATTTGTAGATATTTTTTCAATAATTTTTAGATCATCACATAGATCTGCTTTGTTAGCTGCAATAAGCAAAGGTTTTGCAGTTTTTCTAAGAGCTTTTAAGAAATCCATTATATCATCTTCGGACCAATCTTGTGCCTTTTTTGCTTTTAATGACTTTGATATTAGTACCTGGTCAACTTGAGATTCCAATATTCCCAATCCTGTAAAACGTCGTGTTATTCCATCAGTAATTTTTGCACGTTTTTGATCTATTTCTTTTACAAGTTTTGGCCATTCTCTGTCGAGTATTTCTTTGAACCATAAATCAAATTCCTCCTCAACAAATTTTATATCTTCTAGTGGATCATGAGTTCCAACATTTACCGGTTGTCCTTGAATATCAGTAGAACCAGAAACATCAACCACATGAATTAATGCATCTGCTTTCATAGCATCAGTAAGAAATTGATTTCCTAACCCCTTACCTTCATGTGCACCTGGAACTAAACCTGCAACATCAATTAATTTTACAGGAACAAACCTAGTACCATCACGACAAAGATCATTTCCACATCTATTTTGCAAATTCTTACACTCACAATTAATTTTTAGATAACAAACTCCAACATTTGGTTCAATTGTAGTGAATGGAAAATTACCACTTTGGACTACTGTTTCTGTTGCAGCAGAAAAAAAAGTTGATTTTCCAACATTTGCTTTACCAAGTAACCCAATTTGCATAAGGAGATAGTTTTCATCTGATCATATTAGTATTACAGAAATTCATTAATCATGGATATAGGAATGAATTGTGTGAATTTAGTAATTACAGGCAATCCAGGTGTTGGTAAGCATACAATTGCAGATTTATTCGTAAAGCAAAATTCGTCATATCAGATATTTGACATAAACAAATTTGCAATTGAAAAAGGATTTGGGGAACAAACAGAAGATGGAATTGAAGTAGATACCAAAAAACTGAAAAATGAGATTCAAAAGTTGAATTTGGATAAGTCGTTAATTGTTGGTCATTTAGCACCATACGTGTTAGATGAATCAAATATTGGATTTGTGATAATTTTGAGAAAAAATCCCTATGAATTAATAAAAATTTATGAAAAGAGAAAATATCAAAATTCAAAAATAAAAGAAAATGCAGGTAGCGAAGTGTTAGGTGTCATTGCAAATGATTCAATTACATCATTTGGAAAGAAAAAATCCTTTGAGGTAAATGCAACAGACAAAACACCAGAGATTATTTTAAAAAAAATTCAGGATATAATCAATAATCAAGAAAATGGAGATATTGTAGATTGGCTGAAATTAATTGAAGAAAAAAATGAAATGAGCAAGTTTTTCGATTACTAATTTAATATAATCCTCAATAATTACACAAAGAATTGTTTGAGATAAAATATAGTGATTTAGCAGGAAGAATAGGTGTTCTTCACACAAACCATGGAAAAATTGAAACACCATCTTTTGTTCCTGTAATACATCCAGTAAAACAAACTATTCCACCCAAAAAAATTAAAGAGATTGGTTTTGATGTTGTAATCACAAATGCATACATCACAATGAAGAGATTAGAAGAGAAGGCAAGAAAAAATGGTATTCATAAAATAATAAAATATGATAGCTCGATAATGACAGATTCTGGAGGATATCAGGTTTTAGAGTATGGAGAAGTAGATGTCAAGCCACCAGTTATGGCAAAATTTGAAATGGACATAATGACAGACTTTGCAATACCACTTGACAAACCTACAGGATTTGGATTATCAAAGAAACAAGCAAAAGAATATGTCGATCATACACTAAAAGTTTGCAAAACAACAATCAAAAATAAAAAAAATAATGGACAAATTTGGATTGGTCCAATACAAGGAAGTGAACATCCGGAATTGGTCAAAAGATCAACAAACGAATTAATCAATATGGGATATCAAATGTTGGCACTGGGAAGTCCAGTTGAATTTATGGAATCATATGAATACAAATTATTAGCAGAAATGATTATTGCTGCAAAGAAAAACATACCAACTTCAATTCCGTTACATTTGTTTGGTGCAGGACATCCTTTAACAATTCCATTAGCAGTTGCATTAGGGTGTGATACATTTGATTCAGCATCATACATGCTTTATGCAAAGCATGATAGAGTGATAACAGAAGATGGTACTAGAAGATTAGAAGAGTTAGAGTATTTCCCATTTGATTGTGAAGTTTCTGCAAGGTACAAGCCAAAAGAATTACTTGCCATGAAAAAAGAAGATAGAACAGATCAAATTGCACTTTTCAATTTGTACTCAATTAAGGCTGAAGTTGACAGAGTGAAACAAGCTATTCGAGAAGGAAGATTATGGGAATACACAATGAAAAAGGCAAGAGCACATCCAAAATTGTTTGAGACAATTGATGTCATTCTAAATAATACAAAATTTTTGCAAGATGGAACTCCAAAGTATAAAGAAAAAGCAATTTTCCTATTTGGACCAGAGGATCAATACAGACCAGAAATTAAGAGATATCACGAATATGTAAAAAAATTCAGAACAAAAAAGAAAATTCTAGTAATAACAAAGGATCCAATGGTAAAACCAGTATTCACATCATATGATTATAAAAAATTACGAAGAAAATTCAAAGATGCTGATTTGGTACAATTCTGTAATTATAATCCATTTTTGGGTATTATTCCAATTGAAATTTCAGATGTTTTTCCAGCATCACATTATGTAATGTCTAGAAAAGAATTTGAGCCTGAAAAATTCCCTACATTTATGGAAGTTTGGAATGTATTTTTTGATAAAAATAAGTTTGATACAGTATATCTTCCAAAAAATGATTCATTCGTACAATACTATAAGAAATTCATTCCAAAAGGGATTACAAAAAAGCAAATTATTGAATAATTTATCTATCTCATATTATTGGTGAATATATGATTAAATCAATATTAACAACAATAATTTGTTTAGGAGTTTTAGTTTCAGTACAAACTGCATTTGCAGAAGAAGAATTACCTCTTCCAGAGGGAAAAAATATCAAAGAGTGGGAATCTATCAGTGCCGCATTAGTTGCTGAGAAAAGATTCAGTGAAGCAATAATCTATCTTGATAAAATTATAGAACAAGAACCAGATAATTTGAAAGCATTAACTAACAAAGCAGGACTTCTTGCACAATTAGGAAATTATTCAAAAAGTCTTAGTTTATCAAACAAAGTTTTAGAAATTGATCCAGATAGACTTTCAGCATTAACTAACAAAGCAATTGCATTAAAAATGTTAAAAGAATATGAAAAATCTTTTGAGGTTTTTACAAAAATACTAATGATTGATCCAGATAATGAAAAAATAAAACAAGCAAGAGCTAGTTTGTTAAGTGAATCACCTACCATTTCAACAAATGATTCTATGTATGATGTTCATGTTTTAGTTACAGTTAGAGATAAAGATGAAAATCTCATTGCAGTTACTGAATCAAATAATGCACGATATTTACCATCAAAATTTACTGAAAAATGGTGGAATGATTTATCAGAAAAAGACTATTTGAAATACGACAACGGTTTTGAGATTTTCCAAAAAGAAAATACAATGCTTTCAAATGATGATCACCTAGGAATGTTAACATTGGAACGAGAGATGAGTGGATATAATGTGAATATTTTTGAAGCGTTTATTCCATTAATACAGATGGAAAAGACGGATACTGCAAAAGTTCAATGGACTATTATCAAGAATTAGGCTTTTTAGAGAAAAACATTCCAATTCCAATTGCAAAGAATACAATTAGCGGAATATACCTGTAAGGAAGAATTTCATAGAAATTTGTGAATACTATAAGAATTGGACCTGCCAACAAAGTACCTAAAATCAAAAACAAAATTGAATCTGTTTCCTTAATGCTATTTTTTGCAAGTAGTGTTAATCCAACGGTAACAGGTAAAATTGTCATTAGTAAAAGGAAATCATATCTCAGTAAAGGTCCGAATGTGGCAAGACCAATAAAGAATTTTGATGCATCAATTTGTATGACATTTGGGTATATTGTATCACCAGAAAATACAACTAGAGCAGAAATTCCTATTATTGCCATATACGATATTAGAAGAAAAATTTTCTTTTTGTTTGAAATAGAAGTTCTTGCTGCAAAAAATAGTGTCATTACAAAATATGGTGCAACAAATGCCTTGGTGAAAAAGGAAAGAATATAGAAAATCGGAGACAGAATCCATTGTTTTTTTATGACATATATGGATAAAAGATAGAATAATACCCAGAAGTTTTCATATACTGCAACTGTATCAAATCTAAGAAATGTATGACTTTGAATTAAGACGAGAATTGCAATTATTCCAGCAAATCTTTTTTCAGTAATCTGAACTGTTAGGAGATATGTAAATAAGATTACCAAGATAGATGCAACAAAAGGTAAAATTTTGATATTTTGGAATATTTTTTGAGATGCATCTAAAAGAAGCATACGTACATAGCGGTCATTTTGTTCTTCGATGTAGATATTTTCAGATTCACCATCAGGCCATATTTTTAATGCATCTTCCAGGATTTCATAATCACCCCATTGTTTAGATTCATCAAGTAACAATTCCGGTGAAGAAACGCCAATGTATACTGAAAAAATTATCAATAAAATAATCAAAGTAGGTTTTTTTGGAATTTCAAAAGTTCTGATTTTATCTATAGAATTTAAAATTGAAGAAGGGAATTTTTTCTTATAATAAATAACTCCAAAGATTAACAATCCAAGATTTGATAAGATTACAGGAACTCCTAATATTCCAACTTCATATGGAATTAGATTGTTTGAGAATTTTCCAAATATGGATGAAAATAATGACGGAAAGATTATCGAGGTTACAGTTAGTGAAACAAAAAATATAGTTACAATTCCAATTAGACTTGAGATTTTTGACATGAAATAATTTTAGAGCTCATATAATTAAATGAAAATAAAATAAGAAAAAGAGGTTTTTGAAAACGTGCCTATAATGCAGCGTCTTCAGCCCATCCGTTGATGAATACACCGTTCTTGTGAAGTGGAACTGGTTGACCAGCTGTGTAATTCATTGGTCTCATCCAGAAAATGGATTTTGTTGGACAAACTCCAATACATGCACC
>LUMG01000411.1_pt1 | contig 16517 bp, 16 predicted proteins | sample 729691 | NCBI WGS metagenome assembly LUMG01 (sample SAMN03860269, study PRJNA289734) | marine metagenome | biome: seawater column; feature: ocean; material: water; isolation source: Red Sea water column Station 34 - depth 50m | place: Saudi Arabia: Red Sea | collected 2011-10-15 | depth 50 m
ATTTAGACCAAAAGATATTATGGGGCTTTTGGAGTTTGCAAAATATTTTGCAGCAAAAGATGAACTAGGAGGATTAGGAGAAAAAGAAATTTATGACACTATTCGTTTTTGGACAATGAGTGTCCGTGATTATTTAGAAGAATATTTTGAGTCAGATGTAGTCAAAGCACATTTAGCTGGATCCGCTATCATTGGCACTGCTCTTGGTCCCTATTCACCAGGTTCAGCTTATGTATTATTGCATCATTATATGGGTGAGGTTGATGGAACTGTTGGCGCATGGGGATACTCACGTGGAGGAATGGGATCAATTACAAAAGCAATGGCCGCTTCTCTAAAAGCAAATGGAGGTGATATCATTGCAGGGTCTCCCGTAACTAAAATATTGATTAAAAATAATCGTAGCCATGGTGTTGTTCTAGAAAATGGCGATGAAATATTTGCAGATAAGTTAGTTTCAAATCTTGATGTGAAAAGAACTTTTTTAAAAGTTGTTGAAAAAAAAGAATTGCCTGATGATTTTTATAATGCAGTAAAAAATTTCAAAATAAGAGGCTCATCGGGAAAATTAAATATTGCACTTGATGATTTGCCAATATGGAAAAGTATTCCTGAAGGTGATCCTGCTGGAACAGGTGACCTTCACATTACCCAAAGTATTGAAGAAATGGAAGGTGCATATGATGATTGGAAAGATGGACGATGGTCTCAATTCCCATACGTAGATATGTGCATACCGAGTATCAATGATCCAACAATGGCACCACAAGGTAAGCATTATATGTCTGTTTTTGTTCAATATGTTCCTTATAATTTAGCAGATGGGGGATGGACTGAAGAAAAGAGATTGGAGTTTGGTAAACATGTTATGGGTAGAATTGGTTCATACTCTGAAAATTTTAATGACATCATAAAACATGCTGAAATAAGAACACCTAAAGAACTTGAAAAAGAAGTTGGATTAACTGAGGGAAATATTTTCCAAGGTGAGCTCACAATGGATCAATTAATGTTTAATAGACCAATACCTGGTTATGCCCAATATAAAACACCTATTAAAAATCTTTATATGTGTGGATCTAGCACTCACCCAGGTGGAGGTGTTATGGGAGCGCCAGGAGCAAATGCTGCTAGAGAAATTCTAATCGATTTAAAAAAACAATTTAATTCACATTACATATGAGAAAATTTGATATTATAATTATAGGGGGAGGACACAATGGGTTAGTTGCAGCAAGTGTTCTTTCAAAAAAAGGAAATAAAGTTCTAGTTATAGAGAAAAATGAAAATTTAGGTGGTCTATCTAACTATGTTGACTCGTTAAGTTATATATCCGAAGAAGTTTTAAAAGAATTAAATATTAAAATTGAAAAAGATATAAATGAAAATTATGTTTCTGCTTTATCTGATGATTTAAATCACACTGTACTTAAAATCACTGGTAATAAAAATATTGAAATTTTACAAACTAATGCGAGTGAGTCTGATCAAGCAAATTTTTTCAACCTAATCAATAAATACGATTTATTTGCTAGAACATTAAGATCATTCATGTTTAATAAACCTCCTAGAGTTAAATCAGGTTCAAGATCGGATATATGGCAATTATTTACAATGGGTTTTAAAGTTAGACTTCTTGGGAAAAAAAACATGCGAGAATTATTACGTGTTATCGGTTTAAATATAGCAGATGATTTAGAAGACAATATAAATAATAATACTCTTAAGGGATTGATTTCAAGTGAAGCTGTTATTGGAACAAACCTTGGTGCAAGATCTCCAGGGTCAATATTAAATTTATTGTATAACCAGGCGACAAATAATTCAATTTTTAGAATTAATAAATACAATACAAACTCTTTTTTAAATTCCATTAGAGAAATCTGTAAAAAAAATAATGTTGAAATTGAAACTAATAAAAAAGTAGAGAAAATTAATATTTCTAATCAAAATGTTAATTCAGTTTTACTTGATACTGGAGAAGAAATTCAGACTTCTTCAATAATCTCAAATGTAGACCCAAAAACCACATATTTAAAATTGGTCGGAGCTGCTAATCTTGATACTGACTTCATTCGAAGAACCAAAAACTATCGCACCAAAGGAACAGTGGCCAAAATTCATATCGACTTTGAGAATGAGATAAAAATTAATAATTTAGATACAAAATATTTATCTGGTAAATTTGTTTATGCTCCAGATATAAAATATATAGAACACGCTTTTAATGATAATAAGTATAATAAATTATCATCTAATCCCTGTTTAGAATTTTACATCAATAAAAATAAATTGTCTGCAAATGTTTATTTTATACCTTATTTAATCAATTCTTCACATGACAAGACAGAAATATTATCAAATGTTAAAATGATTTTAGAAAAATTTATTACTGAAAATCAAATTCTTTCATCGGCAATTGAAACGCCAAATGATATTGAGGATAAATATAATATTAGTGGTGGTCATTGGAGTCATGGTGATATGGAAATTGATCAACTTTTAATGATGCGTCCATTTTACGGATCCTCCCAATATTCAACTCCAATAAATGGTTTATATCTATGTAGTGCAGGTACACACCCTGGTGGTGGTGTCACAGGCATTAATGGAATTAATGCTGCAAAACAATTACTAAAGGACAAGCGTAATGGGTAATTCATTTTCATTTACTAAACCTCTTTTAGAAACACCTTTTCATGAAAGAACTTATGAAGCTTGTTATAACAATGATTGGTATCGTTGGGCTGGATACAAAATTGCAAGAGAGTATTCTAATACAGAATTAGAATATACAGCTATGAGAAATACAGCAGGTGTCTTAGATATAACGCCAATGCACAAGTATGACATTAAAGGAACAGATGCGATAAAATTTGTAGATAAATTAGTTACAAGAAACGTAACTGAAATAAACTCTGGCCAGGTTATGTATATTATTTGGTGTAATGAAGATGGAAATGTGATCGATGATGGTACAGTTTTTTGTTTTAACTCAAATCACTTAAGAATATTTTGTGCAGAGAGAAATTTAAATTGGTTTTCTGACACAGCAATTGGGTTTAATGTTGAGGTAGAAGATGTAAGTGACACTATTGCAGCTTTAGCATTTCAAGGTCCTCTTTCTTGTAAAATTTTAAATTTATTAAATGTTAAAGATATAGAAAACCTTAAACCATTTTACTTTGATAATTTTGATCTTAATGGTTGCAAAGTTACTATATCAAGAACAGGTTTTTCTGGAGATTTAGGTTATGAAATTTGGTGTAAAAATGAAGATGCAATTAATGTATGGGACTCACTATTTACGTTTAATAGAGACTACAAAGTTTTACCTGCAGGTATGAATGCATTAGACATGGTTAGAATTGAAGCAGGATTTATTCAACCTAATGCAGACTTTATGTCAGCTGAACAAGCATTACGCCCAAATAGAATGAGAAATCCATATGAATTGGGTATGGGCTGGCTAGTAGATTTAAACAAAAACTATTTTACAGGAAAAAAAAATCTAGTTAATCTGAAGAAAAAAACTTTAACTAAAAAATTAGTTGGTCTAGATATTCAAGGTGATAAACCTGCTATTGGCTCAGTTTTATATGATAAAAATAAAAAAGAAATTGGAATTGTAACAGCGGGTATGTGGTCACCAAGCTTAAAATCTAATATAGCTTTTGGCTATGTTGATAAGGATCATATGAAAATTGGATCTAAAGTTTTTGCTGAAATATATCATCCTGAAGAATTAGAATATAAGAAAATATGGGCTGAATGTTCAGTTGTAAAAAAACAGTTTTTTAATCCACCTAGACGGCATAAAGTACCTGCTGAGATATAAATAAAATGGAATTCAATCTTTCAGAAGAGCAGAACCTTTTAATAAATACGACTAAATCTTTTGTAAAAGCAGAGTTACTTCAACATGAAGAACTTTTAGAAAAAACAAATAATTTACCAAAAGAATTATATGATGAAATTAAAAAGAAAAGTATTGAAGCTGGTTTATATGCTTGCAACATGCCAGTTGAACATGGTGGAGGTGGTTTAAACGCTTTTGATTTAACTTTAGTTGAAAAACATTTAGGTTTTGCGTCTCTGGCCTTAGCTGAAATTGCATGGCGTCCACAAAATATCTTAATGGCCTGTGAAGGTGAATTAATTGATCAATACTTAAAGCCAGCCATTACTGGTGAGAGAAAAGATTGTATTGCAATGACCGAACCTGAGGCCGGTTCTGATCTTAGAGGAATGAAAACTAATGCAAAAAAAGATGGTGATGATTGGGTAATCAATGGAACTAAACATTTTATATCGAATGCTCATATTTCTGACTTTGTTGTTTTATTTGCCTCAACTGGCACAGATGAACAAGGAAGAAATTTATTGTCATGTTTTCTAGTTGATCTACATCAAAAAGGTGTTGAAGTCGCTAAAGGCTACGACTGTGTTTCTCATAGAGGATATGTAAATAATGTAATTAATTTTAATGACTGCAGAATACCTGGAAAAAATATTTTAGGTGAAAAGGATAAAGGTTTTGAATTAATGAATGTGTGGTTAGAAGCAACACGATTAACAGTTGCAGCAACTTCTGTATCAAGAGCAGAAAGAGCATTTGATATTGCGCTTGACTGGTCAGCTAATAGAAAACAATTTGGAAAAGTAATTGGAAAGTTTCAAGGTGTTTCTTTTAAACTAGCCGATATGGCTACAAATATTAAAGCTGCAAATCTAATGCTACTTGAGTCAGCATGGAAAATTGATCAAAAAACTCTATCATCTCAAGATGCCGCGATGACAAAATTATTTTGTACTGAAATGCTTGGGAAAGTATCAGATGAGGCGATTCAAATTTGTGGAGGCATGGGATTGATGTCTGACATTCCTTTAGAAAGAATCTGGCGTGATGCCCGCATAGAACGTATTTGGGAAGGCACAAGTGAAATCCAAAGGCATATTATCTCAAGATCTTTATTAAGACCTCTTGGGGCTTAATTTTGTGAACTTAAATAAATTATTTAGACCAAAAAAACTTGCAATAATTGGTGGGTACTGGGCTGATTTTGTTTATGATGAGAATATAAAAATTGGCTTTAAAGGAGAAATTTGGCACATTAATCCAAAGAGAAAAAGTTCAAAAAAAAAGAAATATTACAAAAGTATAGCTGACTTACCGTCAATTCCTGATTGCGTTTATGTTGCAGTTTCAAATGATTTAACAATTCAATTAATGAAAGATATTTCTGAAATTGGCGCTGGAGGTGCTGTATGTTTAGCATCAAGATTTTCAGAATTAAATACTGCAGATGGAAAAGAAAAAACGAAAAAATTAATAATTAATTCAGGCAAAACTCCTTTTTTAGGCCCTAATTGTTACGGATTTATTAATTATTTCGATAAAGTTTCAGTTTGGTCCGATCAAGTTGCGGGTAGTCAAACAAACAAAGGTGTGGCTATTATTTGTCAAAGTGGAACTATTGGAAATACAATTAGCTTTAATCACAGATCTCTTCCAATAGGATACATTATTTCATTGGGCAACCAGGCTAAGATTGGCATTGAAGATACAATTGAATATGCCCTAAAAGATAATAGAGTTACGGCAATCGGCATATATGCTGAAGGTTTCACAAGTATAAAAAAGCTAATAAAAGTATTAAAAATCTCAAAAGAAAAAAAAATCCCAATAGCGATAGTCAAAGTTGGCAGATCAAAAGTTGCATCTGAAACAATTTTAACTCATACAGGCTCATTAAGTGGCAAAGAAAATATTTATGATGCTTTGTTTAAAAGAATGGGAGTAGCTAGATGTGAAACATTATCAGAGCTTACAGAGTTACTAAAATATTTTCATACACATGGCATTATTTCAAATGATCAAATATCAATTATGGGACCATCAGGCGGAGATATGGCAATGTTAGGAGATGCAGCTGAAACTTTAAATTTGAAATTTGGAAAGATTAATAAACAAATTAAAAATGATCTAAAAAAAGTAAATCATCCAGGTGTTGTGATCTCAAATCCTTTTGATATGCAAACATATAATTGGAATGATCCGGAAAAATGCGATACTGATGAGTGGGATGCGATAGTTGATAAATTTATAACAGTAGCAAAAAAATATAAAAATGGGAGCCTCATTTCTTCATTATCTGACACAATGCCAAAACATATTCGTGATAAATGTATAGAAAACGGTATTTCTCCTCTTCAAGGAATGAAAGAGGCACTGTTCACAATTAAAAAAGCAATAGAACTAGGAAGTATTTGGAAGAATGAAACACCTATAAAAAGCTATAAAATACAAAATAATAGTAGCAAAAAAATTAAAACTTACGCCGAATTTGACTCTAAAAAACTACTAAATAAAATAGGAATTAAAACTCCTAAGGGTATAATTTCAAGTAAGAATAAACTAAAAAAAGACAGCTCAAAAATTGGCTTTCCATTAGTTGCTAAAATTCACTCAAAAGAAATTTTTCATAAATCTGAACTCAATGGTGTTATCACCAATATTAAAAATATTAATGATTTAATTACCAAAACGAAAAAATTTAAAGATCAAATTTTATTAGAAAAAATGATTAAGGATACCATAATAGAAATTTTAATAGGTATAAAAATTGATGCTGAATTTGGCCCTGTAATAGTTATAGGTGCTGGAGGAATTTTTACAGAGCTGATAAGGGAAACAAAAACTCTTTTATTGCCCTTAACAAAAAAAGATATCAAAAATGAATTAAAAAATATGAAAATAGGTAAAATTTTATTTGGTTATAGGAATAGAAATGCCGCAGATATAGAAGGTTTAGTTGATGCTGTTTTAAAATTGTCTAAATTTGCTGAAAAAAATATCAATAAGTTGCACGAAATTGAAATTAATCCACTAATTGTTTGCAAAAAAAATAAAGGTGTATTTGCTGTCGACGCACTAATACATTATTTTGAAGAATTATGAATGAACCTGTTAAAACAAAAATAAAAGACTCAATTCTTGAAGTTACAATAGATAGACCTAAAGCAAATGCTATTGATGCAAAAACAAGTATTATTTTAGGAGAAATTTTTTCTAATTTTAGAGATGATCCAAATCTAAAAGTAGCAATTGTGACTGGCGCTGGAGAGAAATTTTTTTCAGCTGGATGGGATTTAAAAGCTGTAAATGAGGGGGAAGAAGCTGATGCGTATTATGGAGAAGGTGGGTTTGGTGGATTACAAGAACTTCCAAATTTGAATAAACCAGTTATTGCAGCAGTAAACGGTATAGCGTGTGGTGGAGGATTTGAAATAATGATTTCTGCAGATATTATTGTAGCTTCCGAAGATTCTACTTTTGCATTACCTGAAATTAATGTGGGTGTAATAGCTGATGCAGCAACTATAAAACTTAGAAGAAGGATACCGTATCATGTAGCAGTTGAATTTTTGATGACTGGAAGATGGATGGATACGAAGGAAGCCAAACATTGGGGTCTAATTAATGAGGTAGTTGAAAAAAAAGATGTATTAAAAAGAGCTTGGGAGATTGCAACAAAAATCTCAAAAGGGCCTAACTTAATTTATTCTTCAATTAAAGAAGTTCTAAGAGAAACCGAAAATGAAAAAGAGTTACCTTCATTTAAAATATTAAGATCTCTAGAAACTGTTAAAAAGGTATATGGTAGTCACGATTTAAAAGAAGGTGCATCATCTTTTGTAAAGAAAACTGACCCTAAATGGCAAGATAAATAATATTTTTCTATATTTTCATTGAATGCATATTCAGCGAATGATACTATATCTATATAATGAAGAATGATTATATTTCAGAAATTTACGAAAAAGATAAACTAGTTTTACATCCTTATGAAAACTTCAATGATAGAGGAACGTATAATAGAAAACTAATAACTAAATCAGATAACATCTATTTATATGACGAGAACGGAAACAAATTTATAGATGGTCCTGGAGGAATGTGGTGCAATAATATTGGGCATGGAAACAGAGAAATTGGGGAAGCAATAAAAGACCAAATAGATAAAATGGATTATTGCAGTCCATTTTCTGAGTCTACAGAAGTTTCTGCAGAATTAGCATCTGTATTGGCAGATCTATCTCCAGGAGATTTAAATACCGTATTTTTTACCTCGGATGGATCGACTGCAAATGAGACTGCACTAAGATTTGTGATGTTTTATAATAATATTTTAGGCAAACCCTTTCTTGTTAAAGAATTTGAAGATAAAATTAGAGAACTTGGATCAGAAAATGTAGCTGCTTTTATAGCTGAACCAGTTTTAGCTTCAGGTGGGTGCATTGTACCTCCTGAAGGATATTATAAAAAAATATATGATGTATGCAAAAAGAATGAAATTATTTTTATTGCAGATGAAGTTGTCACTGGGTTTGGAAGACTCGGTCATTTTTTCTCTTCAGAAGAAGTTTTTGGTGTAGTCCCGGATATTATTACATGTGCAAAAGGTATAACCTCTGGATATTTGCCTTTAGGGGCAGTTTTATTTTCAGATAAATTAATTGGTGATTTAAAACACGACTCATCATTATTTTTTCATGGTTATACTTATTCTGGCCACCCAGCTTGTTGTGCAGCTGCACTAAAAAATATTGAAATATTGAAAAGAGATAAAATTTTAGAACATGTGCGTGAAATTGAGCCATATTTTTTTGAAAAACTTAACACATTATATGAACTACCAATCGTCGGAGATATTCGAGGCAAGGGTTTAATGGCTGGAATTGAATGCGTAATTAATAAAAACAGTAAAGAAGCATTAATTTTGGATAAAGCAATAGGTTCGCGAATTGATGAAGAGTCTATAAAATTAGGGCTTATAATAAGACCACTCTACCATATTTGTGTTCTCTCACCTGCTTTGATTATAACTAAAAATCAAATAGATGATCTTACTGAAAAATTATACCTAGCTATTTCAAACACTATTGATCAATTACAAAAAGAGGGACTCTGGTCTAGTCAAAAATGATACTAAATAGTATTAAAAACTATTTAGATTTTAATATTGTTAGTCCCAGTGTAAAATATTTATCTATCGTTGCCTTTTGCACAGGCATAATCTTAAGTTATTTTTATACAATTTTAGTAATAATTCAAAAATATGCTGGATATTCAGAATTTACAATTGGATTAGTAGCATCTTTTGGGCCATTGGGACTAATATTTTCAGGATTTTTTACAACTAAACTATTAAAGAAATTTGGTTTCTATAAAATTATTTTTATCTCCACAGTTGTGCAAGGTTTGTGCATTACTGTGATGTTGGAATTTTTAAATCCATACAATTTAGCAGTATGGTTTTTTATACTCGGCATGATGGGTGGTTTGACTTGGATGACTATGGATACGTGGGTGAATGTTGTATCTACTAATTCAAATCGCGGTAAATCTATAGGAATTTATAATTCCTCTGTTACTACCGGTTTAGCAATGGGTCCATTAATTGTTGGTTTATTTGGAACGTCTGGAAGAATACCTATTACTGTATGCTTATTATTAGTGCTTTTAAAAATAGGGAGTTTGATCAGCATTAAAAAGTATGTAAATCAAGTATCAATTCCAGAACAATCTACGAAAATGAAATTTTCAATTATTCTCATATCTCCTTTTGTATTCCTTGCAATTTTTTTTGCAGGAATAGAAGACTCTGCATTTTTATCTTTATTTCCAGCATTTATGATAAATGATTTTTTCTCCGATAAACAAATTGGAGTTTATATTTTTATTGGAGGTATATTTGGCGTTTTATGCCAACCTTTTGTGGGGGCGCTTTCGGATAATTTTAATAAGCGCTTACTAGTTTTTGTACTATTGTTAGCTCACGTAACCTGGTTAATATTATTAAAAATATCAAACTCTAATGAAATGATAATTATTATAGCTTTAATGATCAGCGGTTTTGCTTCTACAAGCTTATATACTGTAACTTTAGCATATCTTGGAGAAAGGATTAACGTTACAGATATTGCTTTCGCTACATCACTTTTTATAATTATATACGAAATAGGTGAATATTTAGGACCAATTATAGTTGGATTTAACATGAATATTTTTGGCAATACTGGTTTTACAAATACATTGTTAAGTTTTGCATTTTTTAGTATCATTTTTGGGATAATAAGATCATTATTTTATAAAAAATGAGTACTAAAATTATAAAAGCGACAAAGAAAAATATAAGTGAAGCAGGTTATTTGTTTGATCTTTATCGTCAATTTTACAAATATAAATCTAATATAAAAGCATCTACAAATTATATTAAAGATAGAATTAATAAAAAAGACTCTTTTATTTTTTTATGTTTATATAAAAATCAACCTGCTGGTTTTCTGCAGTTATACGAAACATTTGACTCTCTAAATATTAATAAAAAATTAATACTTTACGATTTATATGTTGATGAAAAATTCAGAAGAAATGGAATTGGAAGAAAATTAATGAATACAGCAAAAAAACTTGCAAAATCAAAAAAAATAAAAATTGTTGAGTTATCTACTGCCACAAACAACAAGAAAGCTCAGGCACTTTACGAATCTCTTGATTACAAAAGAGACAAAGAATATTATACTTATTTTCTTGAATTATAATAAGATATGGAAAAAGTAAAATTTACAGAAATGCAACATGGGGATCAAGAAGATTACGATCTTCTCGCAAAGTTTGAAGATAAATATATCGAAGGAACTGCTGATAGAGTCATTCGCATACTGAAAAATTTAGACTCATCACTTGGTGGATATCAGGTATCAAGATTAGAGCATTCTCTTCAAGCTGCTTCGAGAGCTCTTAGAGATAGGGCAGACGAAGAAATGATCGTTGCTTCTCTATTACATGATATTGGCGATGAAATTGCTCCATTAAATCATTCCGAAATTTCTGCAGCCGTTTTAAGACCCTTTGTTTCTGAAAAAACTCATTGGATAGTCCAGCAGCATGGACTCTTTCAAGCTTACTACTACAATCATCATTATGGACATGATAGAAATTTACGAGACAAATACAAAGGACATCCATTTTATAATGATACAATAAGATTTTGTGAAACGTATGATCAAAATTCTTTTGACCCCGCTTATGACACTATTAAATTAGAAGAATTTATTCCAATGGTTCATCGAATATTTGACAGAGAACCGCATAAGCACGTCTATTTAGGATTATAATTATTTTTTTAACTTATTTATTAAGTGAAGATTTTCTGAATTAAATTTATCTTTATTTTCATCTATAAAAGATTGGATCAAACCTCTTTTAGTATCCTCAAACTCAGTAACTCTTCTAGTGCTTAAATCCACATATAATGAACAAACCTCAGTAGTTGATGCTAAATACTTTTCCTTTTTGTGAATCATCTCCAATTTATAGACTAATCTCTTTTTATCAAAATCAAGAAAAAGTAAGTTCATATCAACCTCGTCATCGACTTTTACTTCCATATCGTAGGTCGTATGAGACTCTACGGCAAAGGTTGTTCTCTTTTCATTTTTAGCTGAGTGCTCTCCAATATTAAATTTTTCTAATAATACTTCCCATGAAGAATCAAAAAGATGGATATAGAAAGCCAAATTCATGTGACCATTATAGTCGGTCCACTCTGGTAATACTTTTCCTGTTTTTAGATATATAGACACTTGTTAATTTCCTCTAACTGAGATACATCATTTTTTAAGAAAAATGAATAATGAAGTTGTAATAAGTTGTGCTGTAACAGGTTCTGGTGATACTGCAAAAAAACATCCTGATCTTCCTATTACTCCAAAACAAATAGCAGAAGCATCAATAGAAGCTGCAAAAGCTGGTGCAGCTGTTGCACATATTCATGTTAGAGAAGAAGATGGTAAACCAAGTAGAAAACTAGAATATTATAAGGAAGTAGCGGATAGAATTCGATCTTCAGATACTGATGTAATAATAAATTTTACAACAGGCATGGGTGGGGATTTTGAAGTTGGTGAAGGAAAGGACCCTCTTAATCCAGTAGGCCCCAATACGGATATGATTCATGCGTTAGACAGACTTGAGCATGTTGAAGAGTTATTACCAGAAATATGTACGCTTGATTGCGGTTCTCTTAATTTTGGTGATACTAATATGACCTTTATTCACACACCTGTTCAATTAAGAGCTGCAGCAAAAAAAATGCAAGAATTAGGCATTAAACCTGAAATGGAAGCTTTTGAAATGGGTCACCTATGGTTTGCTAATCAACTGTATAAAGAAGGATTGGTTGACTCCCCTCCTCTCTATCAGATTTGTTTAGGAATTCCTTGGGGTGCGCCAGCAACAACCGCTTCAATGAAAGTAATGGCTGATATGATTCCAGAAGGAGCTAACTGGGCTGGATTTGGAATTGGGAGACATCAAATGCCTATGGTGGCGCAATCTGTAATTTTAGGCGGTAATGTTAGAGTTGGATTAGAAGATAATTTATATTTAGAAAAAGGTGTGCTAGCCTCTAATGCGCAACTAGTTGAAAAATCTGCAAGAATAATCAATGATCTTGGTGCAAAAATTCTTAATCCTGAAGAAGCAAGAAAAAAATTAAACTTAAAGAAACAATTTTAAAAGTGCAAGACTCTCAGGATACTATTGCAGTTATTGGAACTGGTGTAATTGGTACAGGATGGATTATAAGATTTTTATTTAATAAAAAAAAAGTTAAAGTATTTGATCCAAGTAAAAAACAAAAAAAATTTTTACTAAATGAGATAAAAAGAACCTCAAAAGCTTTAGAAAGATTTTATGCCAAAAAAATTAATTTAGAAAAACAATTATTTTTTTGTAATTCAGTTCAAGAAGCAGTCAAGAATGTAGGTTTGATACAAGAAAATGCCCCTGAAAATGAAAAGTTAAAAACAAAAGTTATAAAAGATATCAGTTTAAGTGCCCCTAAATCTGCAATCATAGCTTCAAGTTCATCTGGTCTTTTGCCATCAAAAATACAAGCTCAAGCACAAAATCCAGAAAGGGTATTAATAGCCCACCCTTTTAATCCGGTCTATCTTCTACCGTTGGTTGAGCTAGTGCCTGGGAAAAAAACAACTAAAGCAAATATTTTAAAAGCGAATAGATTTTACTCCAAAATTGGCATGAAAACCCTTACATTAAAAAAAGAGTTACCTGGTTATCTATCAGATAGATTACAAGAATCTATGTGGAGAGAGTCATTGCATATTATTAATGAAGGTTACGCATCCACTAAAGACCTGGATGATGCAATAATCTATGGACCTGGTCTTAGGTGGTCATTAATGGGTACTTTTTTGACATTTCATTTAGCCGGAGGAGAATCAGGTATGAAACATATGCTTGAACAATTCGGACCTGCATTAAAATTACCATGGACTAAACTGAAGGCGCCAAAATTAACTGATAATCTTAAGAAGAAAATTATCCAAGGAACAAAAATACAATCAAAAAATAAATCTATTGAAAATTTATCAAACCTAAGAGACAATTTTTTAATTGATTTACAAAAATTATTAAAGAAATATAAAGTATAAAATGAATGAAAAAAGTAAATTTATTGCACTAAAAAATTATATACCAGTAGGTTTGCCTACATTGGATGACTTCATAATAAAAGAAAAAGAAATAAATATTTCAGATGAACAAAATGTACTGGTCGAAAACATATGGATTTCTGTTGATCCATATATGAGGAGATAAGTTTACAGACTCAGATAACAATTTAAAAAAAATATCAAACTCTAATTTCCCATTACAGTCATTTTTAGGTCCTCTTGGAATGAATGGTCATACAGCATATATAGGTCTATACAAAATAGGAAAACTTCAAAAAAATCAGACTGTATTAGTATCTTCAGCTGGTGGCAGTGTTGGATCTTTAGTATGTCAAATTGCAAAATTAAATGGATGTAAGGTTGTTGCAAGTACTGGATCTGATGAAAAAGTGGATTGGTTAAAAAATGAATTAAAAGTTGATCATGCTTTTAATTATAAAAAAACAGAAAATTTAGTCTTAAAGTTAAAAGAACTCATGCCTGAGGGTTTTGATTTATATTTTGATAATGTTGGAGGTGACTTTCTGGAAGCTGCAATATTTAGAATGAAAAATTATGGCAGAATTGTTATTTGTGGAAGAATTTCACAAATGAATTCAACTACGCCCCCTCAAGGATTAAAAAATATGGCCCATGTATTAGTCAAAAGATTAACAATAAAAGGCTTTTTAATTTTTGACCATGAAGATGATACAAACAATTTTCAAAGTGATATGATTAAATGGCTTTCTAATAAAGAAATAGTTACAAAAGAAACAATTTATGAAGGTATTGATAACGCCCCTAAAGCTTTTGTTGACCTATTAAATGGCAAAAATATTGGTAAAATGTTAGTAAAAATTTAAAGTGTCACATAAGGGCTTGTGCCCCGAAAATTTACATTTAATTTTAATTCTTTGTCGATAGGCGGAAAAGCCCTTTGCTGACATTCTATGCGTGGACATATTCTACAAGAAACGCCAATTGGTGTTTGTAATTTTTTATTTTCTATATCCATTCCTTCTGAATAAATTAGATCTTTTGCATATTTAACATCACATCCTAAACCAATTGATACGAAACTTTTAGGCATGCCATGTTTTTCAATCCCTTTTTCAAAAGCTCGAGCTATGCAAAAATATACTTTTCCATCTGGCATTCTTGATATTTGAGGATGAATTTTTCCTGGATTTAAAAAAGCTATATAAACATTCCAACGAGGACAAGATCCTCCATGCCGAGGAATATGAATACCAGATAAAGAAAATCTTTTGGAAACATTTCCTGCTATATCAGTCTTTAGAAAATGAAAAGGAACACCTTCATTGCCAGGTTTTTGTAAATTCGTTAATCTATGAGTTACTTGTTCAAAACTGCATGCGTAATGATGCATTAATATCTCAATATCGTATTTATTTTTTTTTGCATTTGCCAAAAAATCATCGTAAGGCATAAGAATTGCAGATGCAAAATAGTTTAATAGTGAAATTGTCAATAAAGGTTTAACTTCTTCAGAGTCTACATTGTTTGCATTTATAATTTCTTTAATTATTTCTTCTGACTCAATAAAAGCTACTTGATATGCTAAATGAAAGTTTCTTGAGGTATATGTAAGCATTTCTGATAACTGTAACTTTTTATTTACATTATCAAATTTCCTAACTGATTTTAATTCTTCACTTGCCGGAACAATCTCAACAGATACCTTATGTTTTTCTTGCAAGTAATTAGTTAATTTTAATCCTGAGCCAATATTGTGCCCTATTTCTAGGCCAGCATTTTTTCTAATAATTTCAGCTGCCAATTCTATTTGATGAAAGTAGTTTTTATTATCTTGTAAAAAATCTGATACAATTTCAACTGGCAGACGACTTGGATTCTCTACAACAGAAGAGTTAATATCCATGGACTCTAATCTATTTTGCATATCTTCTTTAAAAGATTTATGTGTATCGTTAAGTGTTAGTAAAGCTTTTGCAATATTTGGATTCGAACTAATAAATTCTGTTGTTTCTTGATTTGTAATATCTAGATCTTCAAACATTTCGTTACTCAATACATCCATTACATCAGATAAAACTCTTTGATTGCTCTCAAGAGTCAGATCTTTAAGAGAGAGACCTAGTTCACTACCAACTTTAATTAGTAGTGGTACGGTTATTGTCCTTCTTCCACTTTCTAATAGAGAAAATCCTCGAGCTCTTCTTTCTTTTCTAATTTTAGAACCGATATTTGAGATTTCGTTTATTTCCATAAATTTACAATATTTACAAAATTACATAATACATAAGTACTATTTTTACAAGTTTTACCTATATTTTCCTTTATTTTATTGCATAATTTATATTTTTGTAAAATATGTAAATTATGAATAAAGAAAATAAAAAAACTGAAAATAATAGTCCAGAGACAAATCTTAAAAATATATCTCTAGAAAACAAAGTTATTGAAAAGTCATTAGACTCAGAACAAAACTTTGAGTCAATTGATAATGCAAATGCATATTATTCAGAGAGATATGGATGGACTTTAAGAAGAGTTTAGTTTTCAACTAAATTCCTATATATTTTTTAAACTAAAATCATCTCCAGCTGTTTAATATATTATTTATGAATAAAATGGCGCATCAATTGATTTTTCTTCTTTACCCAAAATCATATCTGCAGCTTTTTCCGCTATCATAATAGTGCCTGCATTTAAATTGCCACTTAAAATATCTGGCATGATAGAGGAATCGATTACTCTTAAGTTTTCAACACCACGTACTCTAGTTTCTTCATCGACAACGGCCATTTTATCAATGCCCATTTTGTTAGTGCAAGATGGATGATAAGCTGTATCAGCAGTTTCGCGAATAATATTATCAATTTCTTCTTGGCTAGCATCATAGCCAGGCCTTATTTGATCTCCAAGATATTTATTCATGCTATCTTGACTAAATATTTTATTAGCAATTTTTACACTATCTCTCATTTGTTTTAAATCTTCTTCAT
>LUMG01000074.1_pt1 | contig 16500 bp, 15 predicted proteins | sample 729691 | NCBI WGS metagenome assembly LUMG01 (sample SAMN03860269, study PRJNA289734) | marine metagenome | biome: seawater column; feature: ocean; material: water; isolation source: Red Sea water column Station 34 - depth 50m | place: Saudi Arabia: Red Sea | collected 2011-10-15 | depth 50 m
ATTTAGGGCTAATGTATATAATGCTGGTAATATGCAGTTTACTTCTGCTGATGCACAAATTGAATTAAATAATGGAGGTCCAAGATTTTGGAGTCCGTCATCAAATACACTTACTGTTCATACTGGTGGTGGATTTGGTTCAAGTACATTGGAAAGAGTTCGCATCGACTCAAGTGGTAGAATATTAATAGGAACAACCACTGAAGGTGAAGTAAGTGCCGATGACGTAACGATTGCTACTAGTGGAAACACAGGGATAACAGTTAGAAGTGGAACATCAAATAGTGGAAATCTTTTCTTCTCTGATGGAACTTCTGGTAATGATGAAATAAGAGGATATGTTCAATATTTACATTCAAGTAATAACCTTTTATTTGGTACAAACGCAGGAGAAAGAGTTCGTATAGATTCAAATGGTAACACTAATATAACTGGTATAACAACTTCACCAGCATTTATTCCATCAAACACTGAACAACAATTCAGTCATAGAAATATTTGGATAAATGGAGATGCTAGAGTAGCTCAAAAAGGTGGATCATATGCATCAATTTCAAATCATAGTGGTTATGTAGCAGGGGGGCCTGATAGATGTTATGTTGTTGTTAATAATCATGGTACTTGGACACTTGCACAAGGAACCGATGCTCCGCCAGGATTTACTAATTGTGTTCAAATGACAGCAACAACTGGTGATGCAAGTTTAGCTGCTGATGCTCAAGTAAGATGGTGGCAGAGATTCGAGGGTCAAGATATGCAAAGATTTTGTAAAGGAACATCTAGTGCAAAAGAATTTGCATTAAGTTTTTGGGTTAAATCATCCACAACAGGAGATTATGCCATTGAACTCTTGGATTATGATAATAGTAATAGAGGAGTCACTAGAACTTATACGGTAAATGCAGCAGATACTTGGGAACACAAAAAGGTAATATTACCAGCTGATACTACTGGTGTATTTGATAATGATAATGGTCCTTCTTTTGCTTGTGAATTTTGGTTCTGTGCTGGATCTAATTATACAAGTGGAGGTGCTGATGCTTCATGGCACGCATATTCAGATGATAAAAGAGCAGGTGGACATACTGCAAATGCAGGTGCTAGTAATAATGATTATATTCGTCTTACAGGCATTCAGTTAGAAGCTGGATCTTATTGCACACCATATGAACATAAAAGTCTTGCTGAAGAATTAAGAGCATGTCAAAGATATTACTATAAAACATATCCTTTTGGAACTGCACCAGGCACTGATAAATCAAATGGCACAAGGTAGAACAGATATGACATTAAATATTGCTTTTCCCGTACCAATGAGAGCCACACCGACAATAACTGGTTATTCCAAAGCTGGTAATTCAAATAAATATCTGGAATCAGGTATAGATTATAGTGGTGGAAGTGAAGGAACTTTTGCTGGAACTGTGTATGCTGGAAGAAAGTATTTCAATCAGTTAAGTTCAGGAAATAGTGTTGATTCTGGTAGTTATGCTCATTTCCATTTTACGGCATCAGCCGAAGTATAGTATAGGAGGTTTTATGAGTTACAAGTATTTAAAAACAGGTGCAGATAGTGGTAATGTTCAAGCCACAGATCAAATATTAAGAACAACTGATAATGCGATAATTCCTTTTGATCCTGATAATATGGATTATCAAGCATACTTGGCCTGGGTTGCTGATGGAAATACCCCAGCTGCAGCAGACTAATCAGACCTAATAAATATTTAAAAAAAGATAAATGGCACTCACTAAGGTTACTGGACAGGTTATTAATACAACAACGGATGTTACCGTTGGGGTATTAACTGTTACTAATACGTTAGCAGTTGGCGGAACTGTTTCTATTGGTGGTACATTAACTTATGAAGATGTAACTAATGTAGACTCGGTAGGTTTAATAACTGCAAGGAATGGTATAAATGTTGGTAGTGGAATAACTTTAAGTAAAGATGGTGATGGATTCTTTACTGGCATTGTCACTGCGACTTTTGCTGGTGATGGAACAAATTTAACAGGTGTTGCATCAACAGACAATATAAGATCAAACACTAATGCAACCTTTTTACAGAACATAAACGTATCTGGCACATCAACAGTTGGTGGTGATGTTAATATTGCTGACAAGATAGTTCACATTGGTGATACAAATACTGCAATCAGATTTCCCACTGCTGATACATTTTCAGTAGAAACTGGTGGTAGTGAAAGACTTCGCATTGTATCTGATGGTTATGTTGGTATTAATACAACAGTAACTACTCACTCACTAACTGTTCGTAGAAATGGAAACAGTGGTGGAGTTAGAATTACCAACGATCATACTACAACAACAGTTTCAGGTAATACTGCTTCAACTGCATTTCCTCATGCTTTATTATTATGTAATTATCAAGGAAATAGTACTAATACTAACAACACTAATTTAGCTGCACTTGGATTTGATATTACAACAGAAACTGCTAATGCTAATGCATTGATTGTATCTCAAGCAGAATCAGCAGCAGGTAATGCAAATATACAATTTTGGACTGAGGATACTAATACTATTGGCGAAAGACTTCGTATTACAGCAAGTGGAAAAATTTTAATAGGAAATAATGCTTCTGAGTCTGTTTATGGACTTCATCATCAACTTCAAGTAGAAGGAACAAATGGTGCAACATCATCTGCTTCATTTACTCGTAATTCAAATGACGCTGATCCCCCTTATTTAACACTAGCTAAGACTAGAGGAACTTCTGATGGTGCTGAGACCATTGTTCAGGATGATGATAAGGTAGGTGTTATTTCTTTTAATGCAGCAGATGGTACTAATAAAGATCATATGGTTGCTCAGATTGAATCTGCTATTGATGGTACACCTGGTGCAAATGATTTACCTGGTAGGTTGGTATTTTCTACAACTGCTGATGGAGCAAACTCATCTTCAGAAAGACTTCGCATCACATCAGAAGGTAAATTTGGTTTTAATGATTCAGATCCTGAAAGAACTATAGATGTAAAAGGAGCAAATTGTATGATCCAACTTGAAGGAACTGGTGGTAATGGAAAACAGTGGAGTTTGTGTAGTACAGATGATACTACAGGTTCTACAGTTGATGGTGGTCCTTCTGGTACTTTTTCAATTTTTAATGATAGTACAAGTTCTGCAAAACTTCGCATTGACTCAGATGGTAATATAACTAAACCTACTCATTGTGTTTTCAAAAGTGGGTTGACTAATAGTTTTGGTTCTGATGGTTCATTAACAACTAATACAGCAAACTGTGGAATTTTACAAGCAAGTGCTGTTATTAATAGAGGTAGTCACTATACTACTTCTGGAGATAATGCATATACTTTTGTATGTCCTGTAGCTGGCATTTATAGGATTGATATGGCTTTATCATTTGGTGGTAGTCAAAGCGGTAGAAAAATATATGTGATGTCATATACTTCTGGTGGTGGTGATTTGCCTCTTGGTTCATATAATGAACTTATGGATCTTAATCCAGATGATTATCAGAATGTAACTTATAGTGCAATATGGGAGTTTACTGCTGGAACCAGAATAGGTGTTGGTAAGAATGGTGGAAGTGGAACAATTACTGGAGAACATATGGAATGGGCTGTAACTCTGGTAGCTTAATTGACACTTCTAAAACAATGATATATAATATATAAAAGTTTTTTATTTACATATGGAATCCGTTAATCATAAAGAACACTTGAGACAGGTTGTTCAACAACAAAGAGAACTTTCTGCAGAAGTTGATACTAAACAGAGACTTCTTATAAAACTTCAAGGTATTATTGAATATTTGACTGAAATTGGTGTGACTTTAGATGATGAAAATCCAACTGATCAATCAGAAACAGTAGTTGAGGAAGCTTCTGCAACTGAAGATGAAACAGTTGAATCATAAATAACTAAAACACGGGGGATAGTGAACCCAGATGGCATACATCGGAAGAGCGTTAGTACAAGGTAACTATGTTAAATTAGACGATCTACAGTCGCAATTTAACGGTACTAAAAGTACGTTTAATTTAACATCAGGTGGAAATGCATACACACCTGGTTCTGCAAATACTTTGTTGGTATCTTTGGGTGGTATCATTCAGGAACCGATACAATCATATACGGTAGTTAACGATCAGATAACTTTTTCAAATCCCCCTACTGCGGATGCACAGATATTCATTGTTGCATTAGGTGCTGCTGTTAGTATTGGTACTCCAGCAGATCAAACGATAGATTCAACCAAATTAAAAGATCCATTCGGTACTTATTCTGGTACTGGTGGATTTACAATGGTTGGTATCATCAGTGCTACTGAGATACATGGTGATGGAAGATATTTAACTGGAGTTTCTGCTGGTAAATTTATATCAGAAACTGCTGGTATTGTTACTAATACATCAGTTGCAATTAATACTTCTACTATTGATGATAATAATTTAACTGGTCTTGGTAATTCATTCCAAGGAATGTATGTTTCTAATGGAATGTATATACATGATAAGGAATTAACTGGTTCTCATTATATTGGTACTGAGTTCAGAGGTTTAATGGCTGGCCCAGTGTCAATTGGCGGTACATTAACTGTTGATGGACAGTACGTTGTCGTCTAAATAGTAAAACAATAGGGGGAAAGTGAACCCAAATGACTGTAGTAAATCCAACAAGTATATCAGGTATAACAAGTATCACTACTGGAACTGGTAGTGATAATTTATTGACGATTCATACAGGTGATACGACAGAAAGAGTTCGCATCACATCAGCAGGCCGACTTGGTGTTGGAGAAAATTCTCCTGATACGTTGCTTCATCTAAAAGATACAACAGCTGCATCATCAAAACTAATAACTCTTAATTCATCGACTGTAAGAAATAATTATATTGGAGTAACTGCTGCTGATAATTTAGAAATTGCTTCTGATGAGGATGATGAGGGAAATTTTTCTAGCATTAGATTCAGAATTGATGGTGGAGAGAAAGTTCGCATTACACATGAAAATAAAGTTGGCATCGGAACTACTAATCCAGCCCATTTATTACATCTTGAAGGAACATCACCTGTAATTCAATTTGAAGATACTGATAATGCTGCTAATATCTACTCTCTAATAAATGCTGGAGGAAGTGCTGGAAGATTATTATTCCAAATTGATCCTGCTAATGTAGGTACTGATTCTTATGTTAGGTTTGATATAGATGGTGATGAAAAATTTAAGATCGCATCAACAGGTAATGTTGGTATAAATTCTACTTCTCCTGCATCTAAACTTGATGTCATTGGTGATGCGAAGGTTTCAGGTATTGTAACTGCAACATCATTTGTTCCTACACAGGGTCAGTTAAGTAATAGAAATTTAATAATTAATGGAGCTATGAAAATAGCTCAAAGAGCCACTTCATCTACTGATGGAGATGGTTATAATACTGTTGATAGATATAGAATAAAGGTTGGTGGAACTGATGAATCACCTACTCAAACACAACATGCATTAACTTCTAGTGATACTGGTCCTTGGGAAGAAGGTTTTAGACATTCTTGGCATTTTCAAAACGGCGACCAAACAAGTGGTGCTGGAGCTGATGACGTGATTGCTATGCAGCATAGAATTGAAGCACAAAATGTTGCATGTTCAGGTTGGGATTATGCTTCCTCTTCAAGTTATCTAACATTATCATTTTGGGTAAAATCAAGTGTTGCTCAGAACTTTTACGGTCATATGAGAACGTTAGATGGAACAGCACAAAATTATCCTTTTGAGACTGGTTCATTAAGTGCTAATACTTGGACGAAAATAACAAAAGTTATTCCTGGTAATTCTAATATAACAATGGATAATAATAATGAGTATGGAATACATTTGGAATGGGTTGTTTATAGGGGAACAAATCAAACAGGTTCTGTTAGTTTAAATACATGGGCTGCTTACAGTAGTACTGCAAGAAATCCTGATTGTACTTCTACTTGGTACACAACAAATGATTCAACCTTTGAACTTACAGGCGTTCAACTTGAAGTTGGCGCTGCAGCCACACCGTTTGAGCACCTTATTTTTTCTGATGAATTACTTAGGTGTCAAAGATATTATCAACAATTAGGTTCTACTGATGGTAACTTAGGTGGTGATTATACCATGTTACCTGGCTATACTTATCACAATGGTACACGTATAGCTACAAGTTATGTATCAAACGTGAAAATGAGAACAACACCAACAATTGCGGAGATTGGAAATGGCCTTGCAGTTTATGGTCAAGGAACTAATGCAAATGTGGCAACGATATTTAATATAAATACTGCTACTGACACTAATGTTATTATTTTTGCTGTTGATGGTGATAGTAGTAAAGATTGGGGAGCCATTGATCATGCTATGGCTGTAACAAATAACACTGGAGGCGGCATGTCTTTTTCAGCCGAATTTTAACTATGACTATTTCTTATAAATTTACACCTTTAAACAGACAAGGTAAACAAGATACTGTTATTAAAATTGACAGTGCAAAAACTCAAAAAACTTTTATACCTTTTAATCCTGATAATACAGACTACCAAGAGTATTTGGAGTGGGTGGCTGCTGGAAATACTACCGATTCAGCTTGATAAATTGCATAGACCACTATATGTCTATAAACTGATACCTAAATCTGTTTTAATCGGAGATTAATCCTAATGGCACTCACTGAATCAACTGAATATGATAAGATTGAAGTCATTGGTACACTTAAAGCTGTACAAGTAAGAAAAGCTACAGTCATCAAGAAAGATGGCACAGAATTAACAAGATCTTTTGAAAGATATGTTTTACATCCAGGTACATTGGATGCATCTGATAATCTTGTAGATACAGATTTATCAGGACAACCAGCTGAAGTATCAGCAATCGCAACAGCTGCTTGGACAACTGATGTTAAAAATGCATGGAAAACTAAACTTATAGCTGATAAGTCTGTTTCAGAATAAATAACTAAAACATAGGGGGAAAGTGAACCCAAATGGCGTCAGAAATTAGAGTCGATAAATTAAAAAATACCTTAGGCATAGGGACTATTACCCTATCGCCTACTGGTCAAGAGTTACTTGGTATTACAACGACATCAGTATTAAAAGTTACTGATGGAACTAATTCTACCAGTAGCACTACTGGGGCATTAATAGTCACTGGTGGTGTTGGTATTGCTGCAAGTTTAAATGTAGGTGGAAGTGTAAGTATAGGTGGTACTTTAACCTATGAAGATGTAACTAATATAGATTCTGTTGGTATTATAACTGGACGGACTGAAATTAGAGTTGGTAGTGGGATAACTTTAAGTAAGGATGGAGATATATTTGCAACAGGTGTTACAACCACAGGATCTTTAATAAGTAATGCTGGTCTGATTCACATAATCAGTGCAACTGAACCAGCACTTAGATTACAAGATACAAATAATGCCAATTCAGACTTTAAAATTTATAGTCCTGATGGTGATAATAGTTTAAGAATATATCATCAGAACACAAGTAAAGATTTAGTATCACTTACATCATCAGGCAAGCTTGGTATAGGAACTGAAGTTGTTAGTCAAGAGTTGGTTGCAAAATCAACAACTTTTGCCAGCATAGCACTTAAGAGTGATAGATCAACTGGTACTGATCAAATAGGTGGTTTTTCATTCTATAATCATGCTGGAGTTTCAACTGCCACAATAAATGGTTTGGTTAATGGAACCCTGTTGTTTAAAACAACAGGAACTGAAAGAGCTCGCATCGACACAAGTGGCAGTTTTCAAATCGCCACTACTAGTGGAAATGAAAAATTAAATGTTGCTGGTGCGATACGTTCTTCTGGATCTTCTGCTGATTTCAATGCTGGATTAGAAGGAGCATTAGTTGATTATGATACCTCAAATAATATCGCTCGTTTTGGTCATGTGAATGGTGCATCTGGTTCTGGAAGATCTGTTGTATTCCTAACTGGTGGATCTGAAAAGATGCGTATCACAGCAGCTGGAGCTTTAAATATTGGAGCTGCAACACCAACTGCCTCAGAAAATGGACAGTTTAATTGTTATACAACAACAGCATCAGGTAAGGCACAATTTGTTCACGCTTCTGGAACTGGAGGATTAAGACTTGCGGGAACTGGTGCTGGTTCTGGAGCTAATTTAGTATTCTCTAACGATTACAATGGTGGTACATTTAGTGACCATTGGACTCTTACACATAATGGTGGAGATGATTCATTTAGGTTCTTAATTGGTGGTACTGGTGGTAATGAAGCATTTCGCATCAAATCAGATGGTAGTGTTGGTATTCTTCAAGGTGGTGCAACTGCAACTAGTGGTGCTGGTGAAGTAACATGGCCATATTCACCTTTACACGTTAAGTACTATAGTAATACTTCTGCAAGTACATCTGGTACTTATGGTCAGTATATTGAGAATTATGTTGGAAGTGATCTTTCACAACAAAAAACTTGGATTGGAATGGCTTTCCATGATGATAACCCAAATAATAGACCTCAAGTAAAATTTGGTGCTGAAGTTGGTCAGAGGGCTGATGCAAACACTCAACCTAAAGAAGGTTCTGGAAACTTTGTTGTTTATACTGCCACTGGTAATAGTAACTATGATGATAATGCAACAGAAAAATTTGTTGTTAAATATGATGGTACTGCTACTATTTCTGGATCTAATGTAACTTCTGATATTAGATTAAAAACTGATATTACTACTCTAACTGGATCATTAGATAAAGTTAAACAACTTCGAGGAGTTGAATATCTTTGGAATGATGTTGCAATAGATAATAGGGGAATGATTAATCGTGGAGATGGAGAAAAACAGATAGGTGTTATTGCTGATGAAGTTCAATCTATTTACCCTGCATTAGTAGATGATAATGGTCTTCAAGGAAGAGATGGAACTTATTATAAACAAGTTGCTTATGAGAGATTGGTTCCTATTCTTCTTGAGGCAATTAAAGAATTATCTGCTAAAGTAGAATCACTTGAGTCCACATAAATAACTAAAAACAATGCCTTACCATATCAAAAAATCATTTGCTTTAGATGCAAATAAAACTGTCTATTATAAGGGTACAAATGTATGGACAGATAAGTACTCTGATAGAAAACAGTATTCTAACAAATCAGATGCTGATGCTCAGGTTGCTAACCCTGATGGCAAGAATGGTGGATTCACCAATAGTACAGTTGTTACCGAATAAATAACTAAAAAAATAAATGGCACTCACTAAGGTTACACATGCAGGTATTGGTTCTACTGGAACAGTCCTACTACAAAATTTAGACGTTACTGGTGTTGGAACTTTTGGCACTTTAGCAGTTGGTGGAACCGTTTCGATTGGTGGTACATTAACTTATGAAGATGTAACTAATATAGATTCAGTTGGACTTATAACTGCAAGAAGTGGAGTTCTTGTAACTGGTGTTACTACTACAACTAAGGTGCATGTTGGAGTAGGAACTACTTGGTCTGAAGATTTAGTTGTAACAGGTAATGCTCGTGTAACTGGTATATTAACAGTTGGTACTGGTTCTATTGTTCTTGATGCATCAGCTGATGAAATTAAGTTAGGACAAACAAGATTAACAAGAGATACTGATGGTGATATTCAAGTTCGTGACCTTTCTGGTAACTATAAGAGATTAAGAGGAAAAAGATTTAAAGTTGAGGCTGCTAATAGACTTACTGATGGTATAGATGTTGGTGTTGGTGCAACGATTGTAAGTCCTGCTGATTCAGAAATTACTTTTAGAATTGGTGATGTAGAGAAAATTAGTATTAATTCAAGTGGTCATCTTGGCGTTGGTACTACTACGCCTGGTAGTAATAATTTTGTTTCTGATAGTGATACTTCGGTAGCTGGTGTGTTCAAAAGATCTGGTGGTGGGGAATGGTGTAAAGTAAATATTAAAGCAGGAACTAATACGGGTAATTCATATCTTCTTTTCAGTGACTTAGCTGAATCTGAATGTGGTGCTATTAACTATGAACATAGTGATGATAGTTTAAAGTTTGAAGTTTGGAATGGAAGTGCTAAAGTACAAGCTGTGAATATTGTTGGCTCTGATCAACAAGTAGCTATTATGAATAATAATACCTACAATGAATCTCAATCTCACTTAACAGTTGCTACTGATGGTAGTGGAACTGATAATGTATTTGCAAATACCAGTGACCTTTACAATCATAACAATCCAGCATTTATTCATATACAAAATAGACATAATACTGGAACTGGTCAAGAATCTGGAATTATTTTTTCGGCAAGAAGTGGTCATAGTGGTAACTGGGCAGCATATGCTAAGAGAACGTCAAGTAGTTATCAATCCGATTTTGTTCTTAGAACCAGAACAGGTGATGGTGCTTCATCTGAAATACTTAGGATTCTTAATAATGGCGATATTGGCATAGGAACTGCTGCTCCATCTGGAGATTTACATATTCTTGATACTATTCCAAGAATTACATTAGAAGATAGTGATAGTGGTAAATATGTTACAAGATGGTGGCAAAGTGGTAATGCAACAATATTTGATTTTGATTATGAAGATACAGGAGGTAGTCCATCTCTTAGTATAAAGGGTGGTGATACTCAGTATATTAAAGTTCAACATAATGGTGAGGTTGCTCTTAAGTCTTCTGGTGCATGTACTGATGCATTAGCAAATCTTCATGTTCAGAATGGTAGTTTTAGAGTAAGTCATGCAGATGAACCTACTACTGCATATACTCATATAAGTGCTTTGGCTGATGGTACAGATGGAAATAGACATCGTATTGCAACTTGGAAAAATGCTGATGTATGTTCATTTGCAGTTGACCAGAATGGTACAGTCATGGCAAATGCCAGTTTCATGGCTGGAAGAACAAGAGGTGATGCTAATAATGCACAACCAGAGATGTATAGACATGGTTCTCATGCTTACACTGCTTGGTCTGCGACTACTGATGATGCAACCAAAGCTCGTACTCAGGCCTTACTGAGAGCTTGGGATTCAGGAGATACTGGTGATAGAAATTGGCTTTATTTCGTAGATTCAAATAATGATACCACTGCACTTGATTATGATGCACATCAAAAGTGGGGTGTTAAAGCGAGTGGACTGACTCAGGCCTTAACTCACATTTGGGCTGGTAGAGTTGAATCTGATGAAGGATCTCCAAATAGTGTAATGGGAGCTGCTGGTTGTTATATTAGAGCATATCCTAGTAGTACCAGTTTCCATACAACTATAAAAGCCCAAGAAAGTGATGGAGATGATGAGGTGTATCTTGCTGATACGGGTGGTGGTGTTGTTATTAAATTCCAATCAGATGGTAATGGTCGATTTGATGGTGGTGCTGATATTGGTAATGCTTCTGACTATGCTGAATATTTTGAATGGGCAGATGGTAATAGTAGCGATGCAGATAGAAGAGGAATGACAGTAGTAATGGATGGAGAAAAGATCAGACCAGCAACTGGTAGTGATGATACATCTAAAATTATTGGTGTTGTATCTGCAAATCCAGCTGTGGTTGGTGATTCTGCATGGAGTCAATGGCAAGAAAGACACTTAAAAGATGCTTATGGTAGTTGGGTAACAGAAGAAAAGGAATATCTTGTTTGGAACAAAAAAGGTTTCAATACTGATCGTAGAACTGGTATTAAAAAAGAAAATCCTCAACCAGATATTACTGATCCTCATATGAGTCCTGATTATCAAGTATTAGTATCTGAAATTGATTTTTGGAAATCACAAGGTGAAGATTTCTGTCCACAATGGGCCATTGATCAAAATACACGAATTAAGAGAAAATCCAGAAAGACTAATCCTGATTGGGATGAATCCAAAACTTATGTACCAAGATCAGATAGAAAAGAATGGTCGGCTATTGGATTAGTGGGTAAATTGGTAGTACGAAGAGGACAACCAATCGGTGCTAATTGGATTCTAATGAAGTCAAATGTAGGTACTGATCCTAATGATAATAGTATTGTTCTTGACAAGTACCTTGTCCGATAAATAACTAAAAAAATAGAAAGATGCCATACATCGGTAATCCTGCGGTAGTAGGTGACTCAACCAGAAATTTTAAACTATTAGATGACATCGAGTCATATACATTGACTTTCGATGCAACGAGTACCGATATAGTTTCTGTAGCTAATGATACTTTAACCTTTAGCAATCATAGATTTGTAACAGGTCAGAGAGTGACCTATACGGACGGTGGCGGTACTGCAATCGGTGGTTTGACTGATAACACTGCCTACTACATTATTAAGGTAGATCAGAGTACAATAAAGTTGGCAACTAGTTCTGGTAATGCTTCTACTGGTACTGCAATTAATTTAACTGGAGTTGGTGTTGGTAATTCTCATACATTAAATATTGCTTTTGATGGAATAAATACTAAGTTTAAAGCAACTTATGGTAATGGTACAAAGGCAGGTATTAGTAGGGCAGGACAACTTAGTATTTCAATTAATGGTGTAATTCAACAACCACAAGATTCAAGTTCACCAACAGTTGGTTATGGTGTTGAAGCAGATTCTACACTTGTTTTTAGTGTTGCTCCATCAGTAGGATCTAAGGTATTTGGTACATTTATTGGTGAAACTGCTGCAAGTTTTGACTTAACAGATAATACAATTGATAATTTCACAGGTGATGGATCAACAACAATATTCAATCTTTCAAAGGAAGTTCCCTCAAGTCAAGATGTTTTAGTGACACTTGATGGTGTGACACAATATCCAAGTGATACATCAACCACAAGATCATATTCTGTTATTGATCAGGCACTTACATTTGTATCTGCCCCTGCCACTGGTGTTGCAATACAGGCAAGACATATTGGTTTTGCTGGTGCAACAACTTCAGCAGTCACAGGTTTCTATGGTCGAACAGGAAACGCTGTACTGGCTAGTACAGATGATATCTCGGTTCAGAATATTAGTGCTGGTATTGCTACATTTACAGGTGCAATAACTGTTGGTGGTGATTTAAATGTATCAGGTGATTTAACTTATGATGAAGTTGTAGGTAGAAACTTAAACATCACAGGAGTTGCAACTGTTGCTTCTGGTATTGTAAGTACAGGTGATTTCAAAGTAGGTAGTGCAACCACTATTAGTCAGAATAATATTTGGCATAGTGGTATTATAACTGCAACAAAATTTGTAGGTGCAAACGCAGAGGTGTCTGGTGATCTTTCTGGAGCCACAGGAACATTTACAAGTGATGTAAGAATTGCTGATAAGATACTTCATACTGGAGATACAGATACAGCAATAAGATTTCCTGGTACTGACTTAGTTACAGTAGAAACTGGTGGTTCAAATAGATTTGCGATAAACAATAGTGGTGTTGGCATTGGAACTACAAATCCACAGACATTTCTTCATGTGGATGGAACATCTAATAGTAATGCAAGAATAACAATTAGTAGAACTGCACATTTAAGAAATAATTGGATTGGTTTACAAGATGATGCTGATAATTTAGCTATTGCTGTTGATGAAGGAAATGCAGGTCCAAATAGTGAGATAAGATTCAGAACTGATGGTGGTACAAGAGTGTACATCAAAGATGATGGTAAAGTAGGAATAAATCGATCAGACCCAGATGGTATGATTTCAGTTGCTAATACTGAAGGTAGTATATCAACAACTGAAACTCTTTGTGGTGAATTTAGAAGAGATGATGGTACAAGAAATCCAAGATTCCAAATATTACATAACCAAGACGGTACAATATTAAAACATACTCACAGCACAACTGCTGGAAATTTGATGTTTAAGATTGGTTCCACTGAAATGATGCGTGTTGCTAGCGATGGCAAAGTTGGCATCGGAACCACTAATCCACAAGAAGAACTTACAATAACAAGTGGTAACCCTTGTGTTCGTTTAAATGATGCAGACAATTATCATAGAATGGTTAGTTCTGGTGATCAGTTAACATTAGAATGTGATACTGGTGATGAAAAAGCAGGTTCATATATTGCATTTAGAGTTGATGGAGCAAATGACAGATGTAGAGTTACCCAATATGGTTTAACTCCGAATCCTAATGATACTGCTCAAGCCAATGCTCTTGATGATTATGAACAAGGTGACATTACTACTTGGAGATTGATAAAAGATGGAGCTAATACAAATGGAAGTAATACTGGAGATACGAAGGTAACTTATACAAAAATTGGTGATATGGTAACTATTTCTGGATGGATTAGAACAAATAGTACTGAGTCAAATGAGACTGGTAACGCTAAGTTAGTATCAACTACTGATAACTCATCAGCGGCAACTTTACCATATGTACCAAATCATACTGGTGGATTAGTTGTTACTCAAACAAGAACACTTGATGTTGGTGATAATCATACGGTATCTCTTTCTTTTCAGCAAAATGATTCTACAATTTACATTTATATGAATGATGATGTGGGTGATTATACTCCAACTCAAAATAATTTAGGATGTAATGCTCAAACAAATCTGGTAATTTGTTTTAATGGCGTTTACCGTACAAATGGGTGATTAGACCACTTTAAAAACTGGACCACTTGACACGTTATGAGATTGGACGTATAATACGTTTAGTCTCATTTTTTTATGAAACACAACCTTTCTAGTAAGGAAAAACTCATTTTTATTATTTCATTCATATGGACAATGCACTGGGCCACAAGAGTTTTATCTCTCATTCTGGATACGGTTATTCTAAACTACTCTGTGAAGATATTACCTCTTGGTTTATAAGTACATTTTATCCAAGACATATAATTGATCTATCTGTGGTTCATCGAGGTTTAAAGAGAGAAAAGGCATACGGTTATTGTGATATGACAGGGCGAGATTCAAGACCAAGAGATTTTGTGATTGAATTAGATACACATATGGATAAAGAGTTATATACAAAGACTTTATTACATGAATTGTTTCATTTAATGCAATGGATTAATGGTTCTTTAAGATATAAAAGAGGTAAGATGTCTTTTTTAGATGAACCAGTAGAGAAATATAAGTATGAAGATCAACCACATGAAATAGCAGCAAGAGATGCAGAAGAGTTTTTATATGAAAGGTATGTGACGAAACATAAACTGACACAATCAGTACGACAAGAGATTCCGTTTGTTATATAATGGGTTTATATTCAATAAAATTATGACATTACTTCCTTATATTGGATCGGTCATTAACTTGGGGAATTCATTCTCTCAAGCAACAAGACCCCGTAATGTGGGTCAAATGAGTGATTTGATACAAGAGTATAGAGAGTCCACTAACAACCCCACACAGGAGGGATGGCAGTCGTTTTACGATGAAAAACAAGGACTTGATAAGATTGATGTTGCTGCTGATAAGATATGGGAGTATGTTCAGAGGATTAAAAATAATTTAGATGAACTTAATCGTGATGATGTATATAATTGGACTAAAGATTTGATTGTAAATAAGACATTTTCTGGATTACAAGTGCAATTAGATATACTTGAAATGGTATCTGAAACTGGTGAATATAGACTTGCAACTCCTGATGAAGAATCAAAAGGAATAGATGGTGTTGTTGATGGTGAATATGTATCAATTAAACCAAATACTTATAAGAAAACAATTGAATCTGGTAAAGAAACAATAAATTATCGTATAATTTATTATAAGAATACAAAGAATGGATTGGTGGTATTATGAATAAGATTATATGTGATGATGCTCTTTTTGCATTAGAAAGTATTGAGGATGAAAGTGTTGATCTTGTATTAACATCACCACCATATAATTTTGATATGGAATATGATAAACATCAAGATAAAGATGATGAGGAACATTATATTGATACTCTTGTAACTATCTTTAGTGAATGTATTCGTACTCTGAAGGATGGTGGACGGTTGATTATTAATATTCAACCAAATTATAAAGATTACTTTCCAACACATCATTATCTAACTACAGCATTAATTAAGGAAGGACTAATATGGAGAGGTGAAATAGTTTGGTTAAAGAATAATCTTAAGAAATTGACAGCATGGGGAAGTTATAAATCACCATCATCACCCTATTTGAATTATCCATTTGAGTTTATTGAAGTATTCAGTAAGAAATCAATTAAACATGATGGTAATAAGGAAGATATTGATATTACTAAAGATGAGTTTATCAAATATGTTAATGGTCACTGGTCAATGGCGCCTGAGACAAGAATGAAAGAATTTGATCATCCTGCTATGTTCCCAGAAGAATTAGTGAAAAGATGTCTCAAACTATTTTCTTATAGGAATGATGTTATACTTGATCCTTTTAATGGTGTAGGTACAACAACATTAGTGGCACATCAGTTAGGTAGAAGATATATTGGGATTGATATTAGTGAATCATATTGTAAGGTTGCATCTCAAAGAATACTATCATCCAATCCCTTAGAACAGTTTATGACAGATGAATAAGTGTCACAGAAGAATGTGAAGTACCCTGTTTAGTGTGTATAATAG
>LUMG01000130.1_pt1 | contig 16127 bp, 17 predicted proteins | sample 729691 | NCBI WGS metagenome assembly LUMG01 (sample SAMN03860269, study PRJNA289734) | marine metagenome | biome: seawater column; feature: ocean; material: water; isolation source: Red Sea water column Station 34 - depth 50m | place: Saudi Arabia: Red Sea | collected 2011-10-15 | depth 50 m
GCCAGATAGAGATGAATATCAACAACATCTCAGATTGGTATTAACAGGAATTCTTGGAGTAGGAGCAATTGGATTTACTATTCAATTTGTGTTTTCGGTACTAACATTTGGTCGATAAAATTGTCTGAGGAAATTAAATCACACTTATTTGCAATTAGAACCACAGGAGGTCAAGAAAAAGTGGTTATGAGATTATTAGAAGCTAAAGCAAATGCTAATCAAATTAACATTCAATCAGTTTTACTTGTTGACAATCTTAAAGGATATGTCGTAATAGAAGCAATCAATCCAAGTGATGCATACATGGCAGTAGAAGGAGTTAGACACATTCGGGGTCAACTTAGAGGAGAATTAGAATTCAAAGATATCGAAGGATACCTTGTAAAGAAATCAACAGTTTCAACATTAGAAGTAGATAACATTATTGAAATTACCGGCGGACCATTCAAAGGAATGAAAGCAACAATTACTAGAATAGATGCAGACAAAGAAGAAGCAACAGTTGTTTTACTTGATGCATCTTATCAATTACCAGTAACTGTCGATGCAAATTATCTAAAACTCTCGAGTGGAGCTTAGGAAGGATTAAATTTTCGGGATTAAGCTGATTTAACATGGGAGAACAAAAAGTATCATCACTTGTAACTGGAGGAGGAGCATCAGCAGGTCCACCATTAGGTCCAGCATTAGGTCCTCTAGGAGTTAACATCATGGAAGTTATCTCAGCAATTAATGATAAAACAAAAGATTTCGAGGGAATGAAAGTTCCTGTAACTGTTGTAGTAGATACAGATACAAAAAAATATGAAATTGAAATTGGCATTCCTTCTGCTGCTGCATTAATCATGAAAGAAGCAGGAATTCAAAAAGGCTCAGGTACTTCTGGTACAGAATGGGTAGGAGATGTTACAATGGATTCAATTGTCAAAGTAGCAAATACAAAACTCGAAAAATCTTATGCATCATCATTAAAATCAGTTGCAAAAACTATCATTGGTACATGTGTAGCTTTAGGAGTTAAAGTTGAAGGAAAAACTCCAAAAGAAATTACCGCAGAAATTAATGATGGTAAATGGGATCAAAAATTCCAATAATTATTCAATAAGATAAACAGGATCTTTATCGGTTTTTTGTAATTCTACAAAGGTTTCAGTGTTTTGAACACCTTCTATTTTTCCAATTTTTTCAATTACTACTGAGTGTAAGGCTTCAAGATTTTTGGCATAAACCTCAATCATAATATCAAATCTGCCTGTAACTTCAGATATGGAAACAATTTCAATAGTTTCCATAAATTGTTGATGAATTTTTTCTTTTAATTTTGGGTCACGATTAATTCCAACTGAAGCCTTTACTCCAAAGCCTAACAAAGATTGATCAATATCAACAGTAAATTTTTTGATAAGTTTCTTTTTCATTAATCGTTTAATTCTACTATACAAAACAGATGCATTAATTCCCAATTTTTTTGACAAAATTGGAACAGAAATAGATCCATCCTTAGTTAACTCATAAAGTAATTTCATGTCAAGATCATCAAATTTATGCAATATGATGAAAAGATGGATTCTGATTTAATATATCTATAATTTTTGTCGAAAATTGCTTTGAAATTGCAATTATTTCACTGAAAAAAAGGAAATTTCTTAAAAAAAATGAGAGTCAGTAGAATAAGGCTCTAAACGATTTTAAGTAGGTTTTCTGGAATTTGTTCGTAATGATTACAGAAGCACAATTAGCAGAAGTAGTAACAAAAGCTAAAGAAGAGACTAAAAAAACGAAATTTAAACAATCTATAGAGCTAATTATCAATTTCAAAGATATCGATGTAAAGAAAGGATTTGCAATTAATGAAGTAGTTCAACTACCAAAAACCAATTCTCCTGCAACAGTGTGTGTAATTGCTACTGGTGATATGAGTCAAAAAGCAAAAGCAGCAAATGCAGATTCAGTTATTGGAAATGAAGAATTAGAAAAATTTGAAGCTAACAAAAGAGAATCTAGAAAATTCATTAACAAATATGATTTCTTTTTGGCAGATACAAAAATTATGCCAACAGTTGGTAAAGCACTTGGTCAACTTTTAGGTCCAAGAGGAAAAATGCCAACACCAGTTCCATTTAATGCACCTATTGATGCATTTCTAGCAAGATTTAGAACATCAATTAAAGTTAGAACAAGAGCATCATTATCAATTTCATGTAAAATTGGTGATGAAACAATGGAAGATGCAGATTTAGCAGTTAATGCAGCTACTGTTCTTAGTGCAATTGAGAAAAAATTGCCAAACGGTGAAAAGAATATCAAAAAAGTTATGATAAAAACTACAATGGGCAAACCAGTAAAACAAGTACAGGAGATAAAGAAGAAGTATGCATGAAAATAGAACTACATATCCAAAAAGAAAAACGGAAATGTATCAACAATTAATCGAGTTACCAAAAAAATACAAAACAGTTTCAATTATTCAAATGAATAAAGTTCGTTCAACACAAATTTTACCATTAAGAAAAACTTTGAAAGGTGAAGTAGAATTTGTTTGTGTTAAAGACAAAGTTGCACGAAAAGCACTTGAATCATCAGACATTCCAGGAATGAAAGAAATTTCTACAGAACTAAAAGGTCAAGTCATGTTCATATTTACAAACATGTCACCATTCAAACTCAATGTTTTACTTGGTAAAAATAAAATCATGATGGGTGCACGTTCTGGAGATATTGCAAGTATCGATATTGTTGTTCCAGAGAAAAATACAGGAATTGCACCAGGACCAATGCTTACAGAATTCAAAGAGGCAGGAATTCCAACAAAGATTGATCAAGGAACAATTTGGATTGCAAAAGAAACAACACCAGCAAAGAAAGGTGATGCAATTAATGAAAAATTAGCAGCAATTTTAGGTAAATTAGATATCAAACCAGTAGAAGCAGGAATTTCACTTTATTCAGCAGTTGAAGATGGTTTGAAATACATGGAAGATGAAATGGTAGTGGATGTTGAGAAAACAAGAGACTTGTTTGCACAATTCCACCAAGAAGCAGTTTCATTATCAATTGAAGCAGGCTACATTACATCAGAAAATGTTATGCAAATTCTATCTAAAGCAGCCCAATCTGCACGTTCAGTATCAATTGAATCAGGTTTCATGACAGATGAAACTAAAGAACAAATCTTACAAAAAGCAGATGCACAGGCTAAAGGTTTAGCAAGTCAAGCAAAAGACTACACACCAGCTTAAGAATCAGTATTTTTTACTTTAGGCAAATTCCAGTTATACTTTATTGCAATTAATCTCAACGCAGTAGTTAAAACTATTCCAAGAATTGTTGCAACATAGATTTCTTCTGTAAAATACAAAAGTACTGAAAAAATTACAATTCCAATAAAACTAGCAGACAGATAGAATTCTTTTACAAATACAATAGGGGATTGATTGACAAATACATCTCGCAATATACCACCACCAACAGCAGTCAAAATACCTGCCAATAAAATGGCCAAAAAATTCAATCCGAATATGTTGTAGGCAAATGTTGCACCAATAATTGTGAAAACACCAAGACCAATTGCATCAAATTTCAAAAATAGATTCCAGTGTTTTTTTAATTTAGAATACAAAAAGAAGATTACAATTCCAGAAGCAACAGTAGCTATGACATATGCTGGATCAACAATAGAATTTGGAACCCTACCTAATACAACATCCCTTATGGTACCACCTGCAACTCCAGTAATTGTTGCAAGTAACAAAATTCCTACAACATCAAATTTTTTTTCAATTGCCTTAAAGGCTCCAGTAATAGCAAAAGCTACAGTACCAAACAGATCTAAAACATAGATAAAAAATTCAGTAGTAAATGAAAATTCTGTCAACGAATAGAAAAATGGTAAACAGAGTAATTAAGATTAATTAAAAATAAGTATAAAATTAAGGTGAAAGAATAAAGTTGCTTAGCCGAATAAGGATGAGAGTCCTTCCATGGCTGCTTCTTCGTTTTTAGGTTCTTCTTTCTTTTCTTCTTTTGCTGGTGCATCTGCTGCTGGTGCGTCTGCGGCCGGTGCGGCTGCTGCAACTGCTACAGGTGCGGCTTTAACTGCCTCATTGATGTCAACATCAGCTAAGGCTGCAACTAGTGATTTAACTTGGGCTTCATTTACTTCAGCGCCAGATGCTTTAACAACTGAACTGAGGTTTGCCTCGTTAACTTCTTTATCTAGTTTATGAAGAAGTAAAGCAGCGTAAACATATTCCATTGTACCATGAATCTCTTGGGGCATAATATAAAACTATGGCGAAGTGACGCCTGAAAAATCTAATTTAGAATTTTTAGACTTCTACAAACAGCGTATAAAGTTCTCTTCAAGTTTGGATCAGTTAAAGTATCCTTCCTATTTCTCAAAACTCTTTTTGCTTCATCTCTTTCACTACCTGGAGGTAAAGACAAAACAGTATTGATGAATTCTGGAATTGATTCACGAATCCAACCATCCAATACTGCATAAATTTTTGGAGGAAGAATATCACATTTATCAACATCAAGGTCTAAAACATCTGCAAAATTTTCAGACTCTACTCTATAGACCAATGCTAAAACAACATTGTCAGGAGTTGGATGATTGAGGATTTCTCTAGATCTTTCACCAGTTTTACCTTGTGCAATCTTATTTTTGAGGCCAATTGGATTTACAATTACACCATTTACTCCCACTTTTCGGCCTTCAACGCCACTAACTACAGCGAAAATAAAGTCATTAAATTCGCCATTTTTTCTAACTGAAAAGGTTTGTCAGAAAATCATGTTTCAAATGTGGGAGATTTTTTTGGACTTTAGATGCAGATAGAACCCTTTGTCCTGATGATGGGACTGACACATATTCATTCATTGGAGAACCACCAACATCTAAGAGATTTGATTATACACAATCCTGGAAACAAGTTGAAGAATTTTTTGTAAAAAATAATCACACATCAGTTAGCAGATATCCTGTAGTTTGTAGATGGCGTGATGATTTGTATTTTACAATTGCATCAATTGTGGATTTTCAGAGAATCATGGGTTCAAAAGTTGTTTTTGAATTTCCTGCAAATCCATTGATAGTTCCACAAACATGTTTGAGATTCAAAGACTTGGAAAACGTAGGAGTTACTGGAAGACATTTTTCAAGCTTTTGTATGATTGGACAACATAGCGTTCCAGATAACAAAGGATATTGGAAAGACGAATGTGTTGATTTGGATTACAGGTTACTAACTGATCAGTTTGGAATTAAAAAAGAAGAAGTTGTTTTTGTAGAAGACGTTTGGGCTGGCGGTGGTTCTTTTGGCCCATCTCTAGAATATTTTGTAAGAGGATTAGAATTAGGAAATGCAGTATTTACGGAATTCCAAGGTGAATTAGGGCAACATACAACATTAGACCAAAGAGTAATCGATATGGGAGCAGGACTAGAAAGATTTGCATGGATTACAATGGGTACGCCTACAGCATACGATTGTTGTTTTGGACCAATAAATGAAAAATTGTTTAATAAAATTGGAATAGATTCTGATTCAGAAATTTTACGAAAGTACTTTACTGAAATTGCAAAAGAAATTGATCATTATGATGATCTTAACGAAGTAAGACGTCTTGCAATAAAGAATGCAGGAATTTCAGATTCACAGTTAACAAAAATGATTACACCAATGGAGGGAATGTATCTAATTGCAGACCATTTGCGAACATTGATTTTTGCAATTACAGATGGTGCACTACCAAGTAATGTTGGTGGAGGATATAATCTCAGAATGATGTTACGAAGAATAAATGCAACAGTTAGTAAATTAAATCTAAAACTAGACATCGATGATTTGATTGACACCCATATTGATTATCTAAAAGACACCTATCCTGAACTAAATGAAAAAAGAGAAGATGTCAAAGAAATTCTCAAGATAGAATCTGCTAGATATGAAGAATCAAAGGGGCAAATGAAGAAAAAAGCAGAGAAAATTCGTGAAAAAGGTACTCCAACAGTAGATGAACTCATTACATTTTACGAATCAGATGGAATTACTCCAGAATATCTAAAAGAAGTTGATGCAATTTCAGAGGTTCCATCATCATTTTACTCAAAATTATCAGATTTACATCAATCAGAAAAGAAAAAAGCAATTACAGAATTGCCATTAGAAAAACTACCAGAAACAGAGACTCTATTTTACAAAGATGATCCAATGGAATTTGAGGCTAAAGTTCTCAAAGTATTTGATGATCAAGTAGTATTAGACAAAACATCATTTTATGCTAGAGGTGGCGGTCAAGAACCAGACCATGGAAGTATTGCAGGATTTGAAGTAGTTGATGTTGACAAACATGCAGACATTATTGTTCACAAATTAAAGGGTGGAATTCCAAACGAAGGAGATATTGTTCAATGTAAAGTAGATGTTACAAGACGTTCTAACATTACAAAGAACCATACAAGTACTCACATCATCAACACATCAGCTAGAAGTGTTTTAGGTTCTTGGGTTTGGCAACACTCTGCATTCAAAGATGATGACCATGCAAGATTAGACATTACACATCACTCTTCACTTAATGATCAACAAGTAAAGCAAATTGAAGATGCAGCAAATAAAATGATCAAAGACAACTATCCAGTTAAAATTGAATACTTTGATAGAGGAACTGCAGAACAACAATACGGATTTAGAATTTATCAGGGAGGAGTTGTTCCAGTAAAGTCTGTAAGAATTGTATCAATTGAGGATAAAGACATTGAAGCTTGTGGTGGAACACATGTCAAAAAAACTGGAGATATTGAATTAATCAAAATTACAAAGACAAAGAGAATTCAAGACGGAGTTGTTCGTTTAGAGTTTGTATCAGGACCAAATGCATTTGATTATGTTAAAGAGCAAGAAGAAGAGTCAAAGAAAAAAGAGCAACAAGCAATTGCAAAACAACAATTAGAAAAACAAAGAGAAGAAAACAAAGACAAAGCAAAAGAGAAAATCCCAGTATTCATAGAGAAAATTCTAGCAGGAGAATCATTAGAATCTGAAGAGATTAACAGTAAAGGAAAGATTTGTTTCACATCAAGTGGCAATTATGATGATTATTTCCATCAGAATTTTGGAAAGAAACTTGTTGCCAAAGATGATACAGCAGCATTTTGTGGAATATTTGAGGCTGGTCCAACAATTCGAGTAATGATATTTGCAGGCGAGAAATCAGGCGTAAATGCAGGTGAAATTGCCAAAGAAATAGCCTCAATTTTAGGAGGTTCAGGTGGCGGTGATGCCAAATTTGCTCAAGGCGGAGGCAAAGACACATCTAAAAAAGACGAGGCAATACAAAAAGCAAAATCAATGATTTTAGGATAAATGAAAAATGGAAATTAACTGGAACCAAATTGAAACTAAATGGCGAGCCAAATGGGATGAGTCAAAAGACTTTGAAACAAATCCAAATGAGAAACCAAAAAAATTCATTACAGTTGCATATCCATATCCAAATTCACCACAACATATTGGGCATGGAAGAACATACACACTAGCTGATGTACATTCAAGATTTTACCGAATGAGAGGATTCAATGTATTATTCCCAATGGGATTCCATTATACTGGTACTCCAGTTTTAGGAATGGCAAAAAGAATCCAATCACAAGAAAAAGAAATTCTTGATGGATTACGAAACATCTATCATGTTCCAGAAGAAGACATCAAAACATTTGTTGAACCAATAAAGATTGCAGATTATTTCCATGAAGAAATTAAAGCTGGAATGATTGAGATGGGTTACTCTATTGATTGGAGAAGAGAATTTACTACAATTGTTCCAGGATATCAAAAATTTATTGAATGGCAAATCACAACTCTAAAAGAAAATGGGAAAATCATTCAAGGTTCACATCCAGTAGGATGGTGTCCACGTGATCAAAATCCAGTATCACAGCATGATACAATGGGAGATGTTGAGCCAAAAATTGATGACAAAAACCATCTTGTAAAATTCAAGTTTGAAGAATATATTTTTCCAGTAACAACACTTCGTCCTGAAACAATTTTTGGAATTACAAATCTTTGGGTTAATCCAAATACAACTTACAAAAAAATCAAAGCAGATGATGAAAAATGGATTGTCTCAGAAGAATGTGCAAAGAAAATAGAATTCTTTGGAAAAGAAATTACAATTGAAGGAGAGATTGCAGGAACTGAAATTATTGGAAAGTATGCAACAGCATTACACAACAATCAAGAGATTCCAATTTTAGAAGCAGAATTTGTAGAGCCTGCAATTGGAACAGGTCTAGTCATGTCAGTTCCAGCCCATGCACCAAAGGATTACCAGGCATTAATGGACCTCAAGGCTAAAAATCACGAATTAGCCTCAAAAATTGAGCCTATTCCAATCATTTCTACTGAAGGATATGGAGAAATTCCTGCAAAAGAGATTTGTGAGAAAATGGGAGTATCAGACCAATCTGACCAGAAATTAGAAGAGGCAACAAATGAGTTGTATCTCAAGGAATTCACAGATGGAAAACTCAATGACAAATGTGGAGATTTCCAAAATGAAAAAGTTCAGTTTGGACGAAACAAAGTCAGAGACTGGTTAATGGAAAATAAATATCTAGAAAAATTCCCAGTACTTGAAAATGCTCCTGTAAAATGTCGTTGTGGAACTGAATGTGTTGTTAAAGTTTTGAACAATCAATGGTTTTTGAATTATGGAGATGAAGAATGGAAAGACACTGCAAGAAATTGTTTTGATGAGATGAATATTTTACCAAATAAAATTACAACAGAGTTCAAAGAAGTAATTGATTGGTTACACGAGAGAGCATGTGCAAGACAACAAGGATTGGGAACTAATCTACCTTGGGATAAAGATTGGATTGTTGAGAGTTTATCTGACAGTGTAATCTACATGGCATACTATACAATTTCACGATTTGTCAATGATGGAACACTAAAACCTGAAAACCTTACAAAAGAATTCTTTGATTTTATTTTACTAGATAAAGGAGACATGTCACTAGCTGTTAGTACATCAAAATTATCTGAAGATATAATCAGTATGGTCAAAAAAGAATTCCAATACTTTTATCCAGTTGACTCTAGACATTCAGGACGAGACCTTGTTCAAAACCATTTGTCATTTTTTGTCTTAAACCATGTTGCAATATTTGAGAAAAAATTATGGCCACAAGAAATTGTTGTAAACGGTTCAGTAATGATGGATGGTGCAAAGATGAGTAAGAGTATGGGAAATATCATTCCACTTCGAACTGCAATCAAAGACCATGGAGCAGATCCAATTAGATTAGCAATTATTTCATCAGCAGAATTACTCCAAGACGCTGACTTCAATATGGACAGTGTAACTGGTATTCAAAGCAAACTAGAATCACTACTAGAGGAATGCAGTAGCCTCAAGGCCTCAGATGTAGGTGAATTGGAGGCTGAAGATAGATGGATTTTATCAAAAACCCAAGGCATGATTGCACAAGTTACAGAAGCAGTTGAAAAAATGAGGCTAAGAGAGGGATTGCACGATATTTTATTTTCATTTGAGTCTGATTTGAGCTGGTATGCAAAGAGAGTAGAGGCCAAAGGAAGAGATAATGTTTCAGGAATTTTGCATAAAATTTATTCATCAAGAGTTGCAATGTTGTCACCATTTGCACCACATGTAGCTGAAGAGATGTGGGAAAAGTTAGGATATTCTGAACTTGTATCAAAATCAAACTGGCCAGAATTTTCAAAAGAAAATGTGGATGCAACATCAATTCAATCTGAAGAACTACTAAAATCAACAGTTGATGATATTGCAAATATTTTAAAAGTTACAAAAATCACTCCACAAAAAATTGTAATTTATGTAAACTCTGATGAATTCAAATCTAAAGTTTATAGAAAAATTTTAGGAATTATGGTAGGAGGTCAAAACAATATGGGAGTAGTAATGAAAGAGTTGATTGCAGATCCTCAAACTACAGACGCTAAAAAGATGCCAGACTTTATTCAAAAAGTAATCAAAGACTTGCATTCAGAGTCTGAAGAAATTAAATCAACAAAATTAGAATCTGAAGAATTTGATGAAAAACAATTCTTATCTGCAGAACTATCAAGTATTGGTAAAAAAGAATTCGGAGTAGACATTGAAGTGTTTGGAGCAACTGATGAAAACATCTATGATCCAAAAGGCAAAGCCAGACACGCAAGACCTTTCAAACCAGCAATCTTAATTGAATAATTAATGTCGATTTTTACAAGTTGAACAGACATATGCAAATTTAATTTCTGAATCATAAGGAATGGTTACTTTAGCTAGTTGTAGTATGGTAAATCCTCTGCAAATCTTACAAATTCCTCGCAACAGTACTGATTGTAAAATTTAGAGTTAACCAGATATGTCAAAATCAGGTTCGATCAAGGTCATGGGTAATTTACCCACGAAATTAACTATTTTTTGAGATATGTAACATATGATTAAAGAAATAATTGAATTTGTTTGGGATTTAATTTCAGGACAATAAAAAAATTAATTATCAATATCTAAATCAACATGAACTTGTTGAATGCATGAATTAAGTTTCTCCTCATTACCTAACGAATTTTCACGACAGTTCTGAATTTTTTCTTCATATGTATTCCAAAACTCATCGCTTTGAAGTAGAGAATTTTTTCCATCCTTTGCTATTTGATAAACTTCAAGACCTGTAAAACCCTCATATCTTTGAATCATTTTTTCGTGAGATGCTTCAAATCTTTTTAATTCCTCACTACATGTGTCTTGGGAATAACCAGATAGTTCTTCACATTGCTTAATTTTTTGCTGTAATTCATAGTATGATAGTTCAAGATTACGTAATTCTCTTTCTTTAACAAAATCACCATAGTCAGCAGTTGCAATAATTCCAATGAAAATTCCCACAGCAACAACTATTGCAATTACACCAATTGTTCGCATTATTTTGAGATAATCTCCATAGATATTATCCCTTTTGAAAAATAAAGTAAAAAAAAGAAGTTTTTGGACTTAAGATCATTACCGTGAGGTATTTGATGAGAGCCCATGCCACTTAAGACCGGCAAGTATTCCTTTTCCGGTGACAGTGTTCGTCTTAAGATCCCAAACGATTGTTTGCGGATGACAGACTTGTTCTTGTAACATAACTAAGTCATTTTTAGTATATAACCAGGACTACACAATTCTACTAGTGCCAAAAAGCGATCAAACTAGTGCCATAAATCTAGATTTCAGATAGTCTATTTATTAGAGATAGAATGCTGCAAAGTATCTTGAAAATAGCAGTAATGGGAATGGGTGTTGCTGGAAGTTATCTAATGGCCAGACTAAAAGACACTGAACATGATGTTACAGGATATGAATTAAAATCTGAAGAAGCACATGACTCAATTTGTGCATGGGGAACTATCAAACCAGTTTTAACAGAATTTTGTAAAAAGACTGGAAGAAATTTTGATGACTTTTTGATTCATGATGGAAAAAGTATGCATGTCAAAATGAATGATGATGTAAAATTCGATATAGGATTACATGGAATGTGCACATATGACAAATTAGCTTTAATCAAAGATTTCATTAAAGATTCAAAAATAATTTACGGCAACCCACCAAAAAAAGAAGAACTCGAAAAAGAATACGACATGATAGTTGATTGTACTGGATTCCACAGAGTATACTTGCCAAAAATGAAAGAAGATTTCTTTTTACCAACTTATGAATACAAAGTAGAATATGAAAACGGAGTTCCATATGATGACTTTTACATTGAACCTTTCCCAGGAATGTCTGGATACTTTTGGTATTTCCCATTAGGTGAAAAATGGGCACATATTGGAGCAGGAGATTATAACAAAAATCACATTAAAGCAACAGATGCATTTCTTAAAAAACACGGCGGTAAAGTTCTAAAAACTAAAGGACGTCCAATTAGACTTGCAACACCAGATAGATGTAAGCCATACTATTCAGGTAAAGTTGTAGGTGTTGGAGAATCAATTGGAACAGTTTATGCTCTACTTGGAGAAGGAATTATTCCATCTATGCAATGTGTAGATATCTTTGTAGAAAATATGCATGACTTTGCAGCATATGAGAAAGCTGTAGAAAAACACTTCAAAGTTTATGCCAAAGTTTTCAATTTCGTTAGAGCAAAAATTCACAAAGACTTTAACTTTTTCAAAGCATTACCAGACTTTATGGCAATTTTCCGTTACATGAAAAAGAACGAAGATAGATTTGGAATGGATATTAGAATTGCAGATTTACTAAAAGTTGCAAAAGCCTAAGAAAAACTTACAGAACTAAATCCTTCTCTATTTGTTCGATTACTTGCCATGTTGTAATCATAGATAGTTGTAGAATATGCTTGTAATTCCTCTTTCATTTGATCTAAATTGTCTGCAAGATAAAATCCAGGACAATCACCTGTAAATTGATAGGTTGCATGAACACGTGCTTTACCCCCCTCATTTTCTAGCCAACTAGCAAATGGATACAAGTAACATACTCCAGGTCGGTCTGGATGCATACTACAACCTCCCTTATCATCTAAGAATCTACACGAGATATGAGTTCCATCTTCTTCAGGAGTCTCATCAGTTTTTCTTTTGAGATTAATGGTAGTCATTGTTGTCATTTGACCAGATGGTCCAGGTTCATCATAAGTGACAGTTAGTGTTTCATTTTTGATAAATTCAGCAGTGTTTTTGTATTTCAAACCCTTGCCAATTGTAATTAAATCATCAGAAGTTAGTGGCAATCTACCTTGTCTATCACAGCAATTATGGCAATCAGGCCAAAAGCATTTCCATAAAATATATTTTTTTTCTGAATTAAGAAATGGAACATGAAAAACGACATCTTTGACTTTAATTGCAAAGTCAGATACATCAGTAATTTGGCCCAATACGAATTTTCTTAAGATAGGATCAAAATCCCAATCCTTTTCTAGTAAATCTAATGATTCTTGAATTTCTTTTTGAGACAAGTATTCAGTTATAACCGCTTTTGCAGATCTTATTAATGTTGAGTGAAAAAGGCAAATACGCAGCTGCAACAGAAAATAGAAGATTTGTTTGGTCAGAAATTATTTGGCCACTAGTTTTAGAAATTAATGATATTACGTTTTCATTAAAACAGTTTCAAGAAAAACGTGAAAAAGTTTGTAAGGAAAAAAATACAACAATTACAATTGCTTCAAGAGGATTAGTTTCACTTGTTCTAAAAGGAATTTTACTAAGAGAAAATGATACGTATTCAATTCATTACAAATTAATTCCATACATGCGATTAAAAGCAAAATGTGATTATGCAACTGCAATTCACGAAGTTAGAATAAAATAATTTCCAGTAGCCCGAGGCAGATTCGAACTGCCGTCTCCGCCTATCCACTCATGAGATCCAGAGGGCAGAATCCTTGACCGCTAGACTATCGGGCTACTTGATAAAAATTCAGGTAATTTAGAATATAATGATTTGGTGAAAAATTATTTTGTCAAAAATCTAACGTGATGCTTGTGCAATACGTTCTAACTCGTGCTTTTTCTTTACAGATGGAGCATTGGTATCATTAGATGCTGCAAGCATTAATTGTTCAGCCATATGTTCCTCAATTGGTTTAGGATTTGAGAAAGTAGCCTCTTTAATTGCATCAGCGATAAATTTCAAAGCCAAGTCAACTCTTCGAATTGGAGCAACGTCAACTGATACGTGATAAACAGTACCACCATATACAATTCTAGTTGTGTCTTCGTTTGGAGCAGAGTATTCTACTGCTCTAACTAAAACTTCAACAGGATTTTGTCCAGTTTTTAATTCGATTATTTCAAAAGCAGTTTTTACAGTATTGATTAATTTAGCTTTTTTACCAGTCATTCTACCAGTATTTTTTGCGTATTTTTTTCCGAAATGCATTGTCTTGTTGATCAATCTTTCAACAATGTTGACATCAGCTTTGTTAAATCGTTTTAGTGCTGAACGACCATAAGTGTAAGGTAAGATTTGTTTTCTTAATGAAATAGCAGTTTTTAATCCAGGATCTTTTACTTCAATGTCTGATAAATCCCATTTTCTAAATAGTAACAAATTTTTTGTTTCAGCCATTTCTCTATCTCCTTGGTTTTTCCTTCTTTCCTATTACTAATTCATGTAATGATGTACCGTTAACTTTAGAAACTTTGAATCTAACACCTGGAATATCTCCCATTGCACCACCTTGTGTTGCACCCATTCCTTCAATTGTTACTTCATCGTGTTCATCAATGAAGTTCATTGCACCGTCTCTTGGTAAGAATGCGGTAACTGATTTACCATTTCTAATTAATTGAACTCTAACACATTTTCTGATAGCAGAGTTTGGCTGTTTTGCTGCAATACCTACTTTTTCTAAAACAATTCCACGTCCTTGTGGTGCACCTCCAAGAGGATCTGCTTTTTTATCAATTCCGAGTTTTCTTCTTTTGAAAGTAGAAATTGCCCAGCGTTGTTTTTTCTTTTTAGTAGTTAGTACTCTACCAGCAAATAATCCAAGTGGTGATTTTCTCATATTCTATAACTCCATTGTTGCCCTTTCAGGACTGTTAATCAATACACTTCCAATATCAAAATATCGTTTAGCTAATAATCTTGCTTTCTCAGCATTTCTTCCTTCTCTACCAACTACGATTCCTTTCTTTCTTGGGTCTACCATAACAATTGCCTGTTTTGTCCCATCTGCTCGTGTATTTATTTTTACTTCAGAAATTAGTTTGTTATTCAATAAATTAGACAAGAATTTTGCTGGATCTTCATCAAATTCAACAAGTTCAACATTTCGTTTAACCATATTTTGTAAGGATTTGATATGCATACCACCTTTTCCAATGGCCAATCCCATTTTGCCAGTGTTTACTACAAAAATTACTCTATTTTGTTTTTCATCTTCAATACAGTCTCTTGCAACAGCACCAGTAACATTTTGAAATAGCGACATCATTCGCATTTGATCTGTTGAAAGTTTGATTGATTGTGCCATAAGAATTCCTTTTTATCTCCAGACCAAAAATGTCTCATTTAAACTTAGGTTAGACAAATAACAGCTAGTCATTTTTTTCCTCAGTTTTTGTATCGTTTAAAATTGATTTGATGTTTGCTTCATCAATTGATGTAAATGAAATTGTTGAAATTCTAAATTGTAAGCCGCACAATCTACCTAGTGCAACTGAAGTTCCTTGAAAGTTTACGAGGGGGACTTTTTGTTTTTTTGCATCAGATTCAATTTTCTCAAGCATTTTTTTGTCTACAGATTGAGATAATACAATTAACTTGGAATTATTTACAGAGTTCAAAACTTCTTTACTACCCATAGTTAATCTATTCTCTTTACGGGCATCCTTCAATGATTTCTCAAGTATTTTACTCATGTAGTTTCCTTATCACGATCGTCTTGAGAGTCCTTTATAGGTTTATGGAAAAAATATTTCTAAGTATAAAAAATCATTTAAAAATTATTTTTGGATTTTATAAAATCAATCAATAATTATCGAAGTTATGGTAGGTGGACTTAATGGAATCGATTCATTTAGCGAATTCCACACATAAGTTTCTAAAATATAATTATCAGATTTTTCAGGAATCCAAGATTGAGAAATATCTAAAATTTGATTTGGAGAAAGTTTTCCCTTTATCCAAGATAAGGAAATTACAGAATTTTCAGAATTTTTAATTTGGAAAAAATAGACAAAGTCTTGTTCATATGTTAATTGATTTTCTATTGTACCAACAATTTGAATTTGTGTTTCAGATCCAAGAGAATCTAATGGGTTTCCAAAACCATCAGAGAAAGAAATTGTTGAAGCATGTATTCTATCAATTGATGGCATAGAGTAATCAACAGTAGCAGAAGTTTCTATAGAGGTTTCATCAGATTTTGAAAATGGTTTTGGTAAAGTGTAATCATCATATTTTGCAAAAATATTATCTCCAGGCAATACATAAAGTCGATTTCCACTAGAGGTATTTGTTGACAAGCTGATATTTGCTATAAAATCACCAGAACGCTCAGAAGTTTCTGTTGCAACAACTTCGATTCCACTATTGTCAGAATCTGAAAAAACTTCTAC
>LUMG01000242.1_pt1 | contig 16016 bp, 18 predicted proteins | sample 729691 | NCBI WGS metagenome assembly LUMG01 (sample SAMN03860269, study PRJNA289734) | marine metagenome | biome: seawater column; feature: ocean; material: water; isolation source: Red Sea water column Station 34 - depth 50m | place: Saudi Arabia: Red Sea | collected 2011-10-15 | depth 50 m
TGTTTAAATCCAGAAATCATGTATGGGAACGCAGCAGGAATAAGCACAGAAGTGATTAATTGAGTTCCTTTGGCACCCATATTTCTGGCTGCCTCAATAAAATGAGGATCAATATTCTTAACTCCAGTATACGTATTGATTGTAACAGCAAAAATTGCACCAATTGCGGTAACAAAAATTATTCCACCATCAGTTAAGCCAAACCAAAGTATACCTAAAGGAACCCAGGCAATTGAAGGAATAGATTGCAATCCTAAAACTAACGAGCCTACTGTTTGGTTAACTACTTCAATTCTCGCCATAAAGATTCCCAAAACAATACCGCCAGCAATTGCAATTGCTAACCCAATGGCCAATCGCCACATACTTGTTGCAATACCGTAAAACAAACTGCCATCAGCACCACCATAAAACAAATCTTCTGCAACTTCATAAGGAGATGGGAAAATATTATCAGGCCAAACTCCAGCCATTGCAATGATTTGCCAAACTAAAATAATTCCAATATAAAACCCAATTCTATGAGGAGTGTAATTTTTTGCCATAACTATCACTCTATGTTTTTCTTTACCTCAGGTCGTAGTTCTAATAAGATATCATGTTGAAATTGTGCCAATGATTCATCTTCAGGAGTTCTAGGTCTTGGAAAATCATTAGTAAATTCTTTTTTAATTGTTGAAGGTCTATTACTGAATACTGCAACTTTAGTTCCAAGTACAGCTGCTTCTGCAACATTATGGGTAACAAACAAAATAGTTTTTTTTGTTTTTTCCCAAATCAATTGCATTTCAACTAATAACAAATCTCTAGTTTGAGCATCAAGAGCTGCAAAAGGTTCATCCATTAACAAAACATCAGGATCCATTACAAGAGCTCTAGCAATGGCAACACGTTGTTTCATTCCTGTTGAAAGTTGGTAAGTATAAGAATCTGCAAACTTTGTTAATTGCATCATGTCAAGATATCTATGAGAAATCTTTGCACGTTCCTCTTTAGAAATTCCAGCCATCTTTAATCCAAATTCAACATTATCTTGAACCTTTAACCAGGGAAATAATGCACCCTCTTGGAAAACCATGATTCTTTCAGGTCCAGTTTCACTAACAGGACGACCATCAAATATTATTTGACCATCATCAGGTTTTTCCAAACCTGCAACAATACGTAAAAAGGTGGATTTTCCACATCCTGAAGGACCTACTAAACATACAAAATCACCAGATTCAATCTTTAAATTCACACCACCAAGTGCCTTAAGCTTATGAGAATCATGACTGAAATATTTTACAATGTTTTTAGCCTCTAATTTGGTCATCTATGTTCCCTCTCCAACGTTAGAATTTGAATCAATGGTGTAAAAAATTTCAGATAAATCATATCCATTTCTTCCCAAATACCCCAAGGCATCAGCTTTTTCTGCAAAAGAATAGACAGAATCACTCACAGGATCTGATGTTATTTCAAGATTAGATAAAGAAAGGTCAACAACCTCATCAGATAATGATTGTCCTAGATGAGATTTTAAAAAAGTATTAAAAATATTTCTTGTTTCAAGAGGATTTTCATTAATCCAATTTACAGTTTTATGATGAGTTCACCTTTAACAAATAATGTGTAAATATCAGGATTAGAAATATTATAAACAATTACAGAACCTCCTTTTTCAGCTGGTTTCAAATTATTTTCAGATAAATAATGACGTAAAGAAACATCTTGAGTATTACCAATTTGTGGTGCAGCAATTTTTTTTCCTTTAAAATCAGATGCAGAATTTATTTCAGAATTAGGATGTACAATAAAGCTTGCACCTCCACTTGCAGCTCCAGATAAAATTTGGATATTTTTATTTTCAGAATTTAAGAATCCGTTAATTGCTGGTCCAGGTCCAACATATGCAACATCAACAGAATTTGCAAAAAGGGATTCGATTACTTGAGGTCCACTATCAAAAATTCTACTTTCAATTTTTGTATCAGGATCAATATTTTCTAAAAAGAATTCTTTTTCAATTCCAACAATAGGTATTACATGTCCAACATTTGGAAAATATGCAATTCTCAGATTATTTTCATGTGATTTTTCATTTGAATTCAATACAACAGCAACAATTGAACCTAGTACAATTACTGCAATTCCAATAGATAGTATCATTTTGGTTGTCATAAAACAGCGTTATATTCGGTGGTTAAATAATCATCGAATTTTAGCTCAAGCTAGTCATAATATCTTAGGAAAAAATGAAAAAATTAGCACATCACAAAAGATAAATTCCAAAATGCTGCGGAAATATTGTTTTATGACTCAAAAAGGAATTCTTGCATTTTCAGGAGGATTGGATACATCAGTGGTTGTCAAATATTTACAAGAAGAACATGATATGGATGTAATTACAGTAACAGTTGATGTAGGTCAAGGTGATGATGCAAAAAAAATTGCCGCAAAAGCAAAAAAACTTGGAGTAAAAAAACACTACAATATTGATGCAAAAAAAGAATTTGTTAAAGATTACATTTTTCCAGCAATTAAAGCAAATGCACTTTATCAAAAAAAATATTGTTTAGCAACAGCTCTTGCAAGACCATTAATTGCAGAAAAAGTTTTAGAAATTGCAAAAAAAGAAAAAGTTACTTCATTAGCACATGGTTGTTCAGGTAAAGGAAATGATCAAGTACGTTTTGATATAACATTACGTTCTGGTTCAGATCTTCCAATTATAGCACCAATTCGTGATAAAAATTTAGACAGAGATACAGAATTAAAATTTGCCAACAAACATGGAATTGAAATAGATTCAGTTGCTAAAAAATTTAGTATTGATCAAAATTTATGGGGACGAGCAATAGAAGGAGGAGTTTTAGAAGATCCATACAACGAACCACCAGATGATGCATTCATTTGGGTTAAAACAAAAGACTTACCAGATAAACCAACTTATTTAGAAATAAAATTTGAGAAAGGAATTCCAATTGAAGTAGATGGGAAAATTAAAGAATCACAAAAAATTATTGAGTATATCAATAAAAAAGCTGGTGCAGCAGGTGTTGGAATTATTGATCATATTGAAGACAGAGTTGTGGGAATCAAATCACGTGAAGTGTATGAAACCCCTGCAGCAACTTGTTTAATTGAAGCACATTCAGATTTAGAAAAGATGGTTCATACAAAACATGAGAATAAATTCAAATCAATAATTGATGATGAATGGGCACATTTAGTTTATTCAGGATTATGGCAAGATCCACTCAAATCAGATCTAGATGGATTTATTGAGACATCTCAAAAACCAGTATCTGGAACCGTGAAATTAAAAATGTACAAAGGTAGTTTGAGAGTTGTAGGAAGAAAGTCAAAGAACTCATTGTACAGTCACGATATTGCTACTTATGGGGTAGAATCGACATTTGACCAAAGATTAGCCAAAGGATTTGTAGAATTATGGGGAATTCAGTCAACGGAAGCTAATAAATTACAAAAGAAAAGGAAATCAAAAACATGAACTGTCCAGAATGTGATGCAGTACTCAACATCCCAGAAGATGCCGCAGTAGGAGAAATAGTCTCCTGCCCTGAATGTGGAGCTGATTATGAGATTTCTAAGAAAGAAGGATCAAATATTGAGCTCAAAGAAGCAGAAAGCGTAGGCGAAGACTGGGGAGAGTAATGTCGAAAATTAGCATTGTTTTTGACCGTTTAAGAACGGAAGAAAAGATGCTCCAAAAGGAAGCCGCCGAATTAGGCCATACCGCAGTAATGCTGGATGCCAAAATTACGCAAATCAACACAGATACTAAAAAAGATGATCTAGATTTAGGAGATGTTGTATTAGAAAGATGTGTTAGTTATTTCAGAGGTCTTCATTTTACATCAGCTTTAGAATTTTTAGATATTCCAGTTTTAAACAAATTTGATGTTGCAAGCATCTGTGGAAATAAGATGTTCATGACACTATTGCTGAAAAAAAATAATATTCCAACACCTAAAACATATTTTTCATTTTCAAGTCAAAGCGCTACAGAAAATTTAGAAAAAGTAGGATACCCACTTGTAATAAAACCAGTAATAGGAAGTTGGGGAAGAGGAGTTATTCCAATAAAAGACAAAGATACAATGGATGCAGTTGTAGAAGTTAGAGAAATTACTGATAGTCCTCATGATAGAATTTATTATTTACAAGAAGTGGTAAAAAGACCACCAAGAGATATCAGAATTATTACAATAGGGGATGAACCAATTGCAGGAATGTATAGAAAATCATCAGGCGGATTTAAAACAAATATTGCATTAGGAGCAGATCCTGAAATTTGTGAAATAACAAAAGAAATGGAAGAATTGGCAATTAAAGCATCAAAAGCAATGGGCGGAGGAATCTTAGGAATAGATATGATGGAAGATGAAGAAAAAGGAATAGTAGTTCACGAAGTAAATAACACTGTAGAATTCAAAGGATTAGCAAAAGTTGCAAAAAGAAACATACCAAAAGAAATGATTGAATTTGCTTTAGATTATGCTAGAAAATAATTCACCACATTACAAATTATTCAAAAATTAAATTATCAATTCTTTTTTAGTTTTGACAATAAAGCAGAATAAATGAAAGGTAAAATTGTTGTTACTTCTGCATGTAATGTTGCTTGACGTGCAATTTTTGTAACCTTCCCCCAAGAAATTGCTTCTCTAACTAATGCACCACTTAGACTACCATCAAATTCCTGAGCTGTTGTGATATAGAATGCATAATCTAATCCTTCTCGATATTGATTCCACCATAATGTATGATGTTTAGAAATTCCACCACCAATCATAAATGCTCCAGATTTTTCTGCTTTGAAAATATAACCTGAAAGTAAATTTGCATCTCCAACTAAATCTAATTTAAAATCACTATGGTTTTGTGCAAACATCCAAATTTGACTTCCAACTGCACCATCCATTATTCCAGGTACAACTACACTAATGTCATTTTTGTAAGCCCAATAAAGAAAAGAATCTTCCCCCATATGTTTTCCAATCATTTTACAAATTTCGGCAGTTGTCATTTCTTTAACTCCATTTTTGTATTCTTCTTCAAGAAATGACTGCATTTTTTCTTCTATTAACGGTCCATAATTATCCATTGGAACTAATACATTTCCTAATCTATGGATATTTTGATCTGCTAATTCATTATCATCCATAGTAAAAGATCCTTCATTATAATTTGAGAAATGTTTTGCAATATCATGATCTAGTGCACCACAAGTAGTCAGCACTACATCAAACCATTTGTTTTTGATCATGTCTTTGATGATTCCTCTTAATCCTGTTGAAACAACTGCCCCTACAAATGAGACAAATTTTAAACAGTTTTCATCAGATATCATTTTTGTTAAAATATCTAATCCGTCAGAAAGATTGACAGATTCAAAACCACCTGACTGAGATAATTCATCAAAAATTTTCTCAATTGAAGTATCAGAATCAATTTCAATATCTTTTACTGGACGACCAATCTCAACCATAAAGAAAAATTTGTTGGACTTACTATAAAGTTATTTTAAAAATAACAATTTTCGGAAATTAAAACAAGTTTTTGTAGAAAAAGTCTCAATTTTAATAAAAAATAGATAATCAAGGTTCAATATAACAAGATAAATTATACTACTTTTGATGTGATTTATCATGAAAGTAGGAGTTGTAGGAGCATCAGGATATGTAGGCGGAGAGACCCTTCGTTTATTGGTTAATCACCCAGATGTAGAGATCACAACTGTAACTTCAAGACAGCATGTGGGAGAATACCTACACAGAGTTCAACCAAGTTTAAAGGGATTTACAGATCTTACTTTTTCAGAATTAGATTATGACAAATTAACTGACAAATGTGATGTAGTTTTCACAGCAGTTCCTCATGGGACAGCAACAGAAATTGTAAAAGCATTGTACGATAGAGGAATCAAAATTATTGACTTGAGTGCAGATTACAGATTGCATAATCAAGAAGCATATGACAAATGGTATGGTTGGACACATCCACATCCAGATTATTTACCAAAGTCAGTTTTTGGAGTTCCAGAATTACATAGAGAAGAAATTAAAAAAGCACAACTTGTCTCTTGTCCAGGATGTATGGCAGTAACATCAACATTAGCACTTGCACCATTAATTAAAAATGACCTTATCGATACAAATCACATTATTGTAGATTCAAAAATTGGATCATCTGGTGCAGGTTCAGGTTCTGGAACAGCACATGCAATGCGTGCAGGAGTCATTAGACCATACAAACCAGCAAAGCATAGACACACTGGAGAAATTGAACAAGAATTAAGTGAAATTGCAGGAAACAAAATCAAAGTATCAATGAGTCCACATGCAGTAGATGTGGTTAGAGGAATTTTATGTACTAATCATACATTTTTGAAAAAAGATATGGAACAAAAAGAATTGTGGAAAATATATCGTGAAGCTTACGGTGATGAAAAATTTGTCAGATTAATTAGAGATAAAAAAGGATTATACAAATTCCCAGATCCAAAATTCTTAGTAGGTTCAAACTTCTGTGATATTGGATTTGATTTTGATGAAGATAATAATAGATTAATTGCTTTGTCAGCATCAGATAATTTAATGAAGGGTGCAGCAGGTTCTGCAATTCAAAACATGAATGTTATGTGTGGTTTTGATGAAATGAACGGATTGAGATATACACCATTAACTCCGGTTTAGAAATGATCACAATTAAAATCGGCGGAAGTGTAGTAGATGATTTACATCAATCAACAATTTCAGATATTAAAAAAGTTGCAGAAACAGAAGGTATCATTATAGTTCATGGTGGAGGAAAAGAAGTTACCAAAGTATGTGAACAATTAGGAAAAGAGCCAAAATTTGTTACTTCGCCAAGTGGAATCAAGAGTAGATATACAGACAAAGAAACTGCTGAAATTTTTACAATGGTCATGTCAGGTAGAATAAACAAAACAATCGTTCAGATGCTTCAAAAAAATGGAATTAATGCAATTGGATTATCAGGCGTAGATGCAAAAGTCATTGAAGCAGACAGAAAAAAGAAACTTCTCATAGTAAATGAGAAAGGAAGAAAACAAGCAATTGATGGAGGATATACAGGTAAAATTAAAAATGTCAATTCAGAATTCATTAGATCATTATTAGATAAAGGACTGACACCGGTCATTTCACCAATCGCAATTAGTGAAGAGTCTGAATTTCTCAATATAGACGGAGACAGAGCAGCAGCATATGTTGCAGGTAGCGTCAAAAGTGACAAAGTATTATTCATCACAAATGTAGACGGCCTTTTAATGGAAGACAAAGTTGTTCCTAAATTGACATTAGCAGAAGCAAAAGAAATTAGACCAAAAATAGGTCCAGGAATGGAAAAGAAGATTTTAGCTTCAACTGAAGCGCTAGATATGGGAGTTAAGCAAGCTTTTATTGCAAACGGCCAAAAAGAGAATCCTATTTCTACAGCTATTGCACACGATAATTGTACGGTAATTGAACATGAGTGAAGATCAATACATGGGAAATCTGTATCAAAGATTTCCAGTTACAATTGAAAAAGGAGTTAAAGCACATGTTTGGGATACAAATGGAAAAGAATACATCGATTGTATGGGCGGATATGGTGTTGCATTAGTTGGACATCAAAATCAAAGAGTTAACAATGCAATTAAAGAACAAGTTGATAAAATAATTACAGTTCATAGTTCACTTTACAATAAAACAAGAGAAGAATTTTTGAAAAAATTAATTGAAATTGCTCCAGATGGCTTAACACAAGTGCATTTGAATAATAGTGGCGCAGAAGCAGTTGAAGCTGCAATGAAATTTGCAAGAAAGTTTACAGGAAAAAAAGGAATGGTTGCAATGAAAGGATCATATCATGGAAAATCATTTGGAGCACTTTCATTAACATTTAATCCAAAATATAGAAAATCGTTTTCACCTTTAGTTGAAAAAGTATCGTTTTCATCATTTGGAGATATAGAATCACTACGTTCTGTAATCGACGAAGATACTGCATTCATAATTTTAGAGCCAATACAAGGAGAAAGTGGAATTGTAGTTGCTCCAGATGGATTCCTACAAGAAGTTAGAAAACTATGTGATCTATGTCTTGCAAAAGGAATTGCTGGAGGAGTACCAATGGGTGCCACATTAGTTAGACCAGACATATTATCATCAATTAGTAAAGGAGAACACTCATCAACATTTGGAGGAAATCCTATTTCTTGTGCAGCAGGATTAGCAGCACTAACAACAATTACTGAAGATGGATTAATTGAAAATTCTAAAAAAATGGGAGAAATGTTTAGAGAAGGTTTAGAAAAATTAAAAGAGAAACACACAATGATTAGAGAGATTAGAGGAAAAGGACTAATGATTGGTGTTGAGATGAAATTTGAAGTAAGAGATATTTTGATGGGCTTAATTGAAGAAGGAGTACTAATGTTATATTCTGGAAGAAATATTCTAAGAATACTCCCACCGCTAGTGATTGAAGAAGAAGACGTAACAAAAGTTTTACATGCTTTAGATATAGTATTAACTAAAGAGGAAGAAAAGAGAAATGTATAAGGACAAAATAGATGAAAAAATTATAGGATATCTTAAAGAAGATTCTAGAGAATCATTTGTAGATATAGGTAAAAAACTCAAACTTTCAGAATCAGCAGTGAGAAGAAGAGTAAAAAATTTAGTAGACAGTAAAACAATCAGCAAATTTACAATTGAAATTGGAGAAGACAATGTTACAAGTGCAATTGTTTTAGTTTCTGTTGATTCTGCTACAGATACATCAAAAGTTTCAGCAAAACTTGCTAAATTAGAAGGAGTAAAAACAGTTTATGAAATTACTGGACAATACGATATTACTACAATTATGAGTGGTTCAAGTATTGCAGAAATTAACAACAGTATTGATGCATTAAGAAAGATTTCAGGAGTTGTAGATACCAATACTGTAATAATTTTAAGAAAAGTTGCATAAACCGAGTTTCGCTTCAAAAATTTAATTCAAAACTAATTTAGGATCAATTAAAAATAATTACAACGAAAATAGTACGAATATGTTTATATCATCAATTTTACTCAACGAATTCAGTAATGAAAGATCCGAATCACTATGCAAATATGTATAATTCATATGAAAAAAATCCAAAAAAAATTAGAGTATTAGATAGTACTTTGAGAGAAGGGGAACAACACCCAGGAGTCTCATTTACTAACAAACAAAGAATTCAGATTGCATGGATGTTAGATTATTTCGGAGGGGATCAAATTGAAATTTCTCCAGTAGTTTCAAAAGATCATCAAGAAGCAACTAAAACAATTATCAAGCAAGGATTAACTGCAGACATAGTTTCTCACGGTCGTGCACTTAAAGAAGACATAGATGTTTCACTAGATTGTGATGCAAAATGGTGTGCAGCATATTTGGGAATTTCAGACATACATCTTAAAGATAAACTTCGAATATCAAGAGAAGAAGCATTAGAAAGAGCTGTAGAAACTGTAGAATATGCAAAAGATCATGGATTAAAAATTAGATTTACGGTAGAAGATGGCAGTAGAGCAGAACCAGAATTTTTACTAAAAGTTTGTAAAGCAATTGAAGAAGCAGGGGTAGACAGAATTAGTTTACCTGACACAGTAGGAATTTTACGTCCAATTGGAATGTTTAATTTTGTAAAAAAAGTTAGAGAAGTAGTTGATGTTCCATTAGATGCACACGTACATAATGATATAGGGTTAGCTGTTGCAAATGCATTTTCAGCTTGTGATGCAGGAGTTGATCAAATTCATACAACTATTGATGGAATTGGAGAAAGAACAGGAATTCCACCACTTGCAGAAGTAGCAGTTGCATTAACTTACTTGTATAAATCACCAAATGACTTTAGATTATACATGTTATTGGATTTATCAAAATTGATTGAAGATTATACAGAAATCAAGCCATATGATTCAAAACCAATTGTTGGATCAGCTGCATACAAACACAAAGCAGGTACACACCTTGCAGCGATTCTCAGAAATCCAGCAGCCTATGAACCAATTCCACCAAGAGCAGTAGGAAATAGAAGAAGGATAGTTTTTGGAGAATTAGCAGGTAAAACAGGTGCAGCCTATTTGATGTCATTATTAGGATTAGAAAAAGATGATACGGGTGCAAAAGCAGTTGCATCAGGACTAAAGAATCTAAGAATGGGAGATCTAATTGAAATTCCGCTTGAAGATAGACTTGAGAAGATTATTGAAGATAAATAAAGAGGAGAAATAAAGAAGAATCATGACAAAATGTGAAGAATGTGATGCAGATATCTCAATACCAAGTGATGCACTTGAAGGAGAAATTGTAACATGTCCCGAATGTGGCGCAAGTTTTGAATTAGCAAAAGGTTCAGATGGTTTTGATCTAAAGCCTGCTCAAACAGTTGGCGAGGATTGGGGCCAGTGAATCCTGATGTTACAATTCTTTACGATTCCATACGTTGGGAAGAAAAAGCTCTACTAGAAGCAGGTAAAAAAAAAGATATCAACATACAGATGGTTGATTGTAAAAAACTTGCTTTAGATTTAGAAAAAAAACCTGAAGATTACGGTGTAGTAATTCAACGATGTGTGAGCTATTATAGAAACCTACATTCAACAGCTGCACTTGAAGGAATGGGAGTTAAAGTAATCAATTGTTTAAACACAGGAGTCTTTGCAGGAAATAAATTATTCACACATATGTTATTAAAAAAATCAGGAGTGCCAACACCCGATGCAACAGTAGCATTTTCAAAAGATGCAGCTATTGAAGCATTAGAAAATGATGGATATCCAAAAGTTATCAAACCAACTGTTGGAAGTTGGGGAAGATTAATTTCAAAATTAAATGATAAAGATTCTGCAGAAGGAATTATTGAAAGTAGAGAAACAATGTATCCAATTTACCAAATTCATTACTTAGAAGAATTTGTAAAGAGACCACCAAGGGACATTAGAGCAATAATGGTAGGAGACAAAATAGTTGCTGCCATATATAGAAAATCAGAACATTGGAAAACAAACATGGCATTAGGTGGTACTGCAGAACCATGTGAAATTACACAAGAAATGGAAGAAATGTGTATCAAAGCAAAAAAAGCTGTACAAGGAGATATTGTAGGTGTAGATTTGATGGAAAGTGAAGAAAAAGGATTAGTTGTTCATGAAGTCAACAACACAACAGAATACAAAAACACTGTCAGAGTATGTGATGTAGACATACCTTCTCTAATGCTTGATTATGCAATGAAAGTAGAGCGATAAAAATGGATGAACATTTTACAGTAACACCAAAATTTACAACAAAAATGTTGGAAAAAGCACTTCGACTTTACACACCATCACTTAGTGAAAGACCAATGGCAGAATTTTTGGCAGACAAATGTGATGATTTAGGATTTGAAGACATAAAAATTGATGAAGTTGGAAATATTATTGCAAAAAAAGGTTCAGGTTCACCAAAAATTTTGTTATGTGGTCACATGGATGTAGTTCCGGGAAAAGTCAAAGTTAGAAAAGAAGGTGACTCACTTTATGGTCGTGGTGCATCTGATGCAAAAGCACCACTAATGGCAATGCTATTTGCTGCAGCATCAATTAAAGAAAATCAAGGAACAGTAACTTTTGTAGGAGCTGTAGATGAAGAAGGAAATGCCATAGGAATCAAAAATATTGTAAAAAAACAAATGGATATTGATTATGCAGTATTTGGAGAACCTAGTGGAATCAAACAAGTAACGATTGCTTACAAAGGAAGGTTAGCAATTAAACTAAAAATTAGTGTTTCAGATAGTTCACACGCTAGTTCTCCTTGGCTTTCAAAAAATGCAATTGAAGAATCAATAATTTTTGTTAAAGAATTAAAAGAAAAATTAGAAGCAAATCAAGAAGATAAAACAAAAGGAATGTTGCTTACAGCAACAATGACAGAAATTAAGGGTGGAACAAGTCATAACATCACACCAAAAGAATGTGAAACTCTTTTTGACATTAGAATTCCAGTAGATATGACTTGTAAAAATATTGAACAAAAAATTGCAACATTAGTTAAAGACATTGCCCAAGAAAGAGAAGTAGATGCATTTTATTCAATTTTAGATGAAACTGAACCATTCGAAGCAGCTCACAATTCATCGTTAGTCAGAGCATTTACTCTAGGAATTATGCAAGTAGAGAAATCCAGACCAACATTAATTCGAAAAACAGGTACGGGAGACATGAATGTTTTAGGAAATCAATGGAAAATTCCAGTTATCACATATGGTCCAGGAGATCCTCATGAAGCACATACAATTGATGAAAAAGTTTCAATTGAAGAATATCTAAAAGGAATAGAAATTTTCAAGGCTGCTTTACAGCATTTAAAAAGGCTACATGATAAAAAATTGCAATAATGTTATCTTTTGTAGGTTTAGGAATATCTGGTTTTGAATCTATTCCCATAGAAGGATTAGAAACAATTTCAAATGCAGATGTTGTGTATTTAGAACAGTTTACTAGTCCAATTAGTGAAACAGATTTAGAAAAAATTAAAAATTCTACCAAAGGAGAATTCAAGTTAGCTAAAAGATGGTTAGTTGAAGATGGAAATGAAATTTTAGAAATTTCAAAAGAAAAAAATGTTGTTTTGTTGGCATACGGAGATCCCTATATTGCAACAACACATATCGAATTAAGAGCAAGAGCAATTGAAAATAAAATTCAAACAAATTCAATCCATGCTTCTTCATCATTGACATCCATGATTGGAGAATGTGGTTTACATTTTTACAAAATTGGAAGAATTGCAACAATTATGAGTGAAATGAAATCACTTACAACACCTTATTATGTAATTTATAAAAATTTAATCGAAGGAAATCACACAGTACTTTTACTAGAATACAATCAAGACAAAAATTTTTTCTTGGATCCTAAAGATGCATTAATTGGATTATTGCAAACAGAACAAGGACAGTCAAGAAAAGTAATAACAGAATCAAATTACGTAATAATTGCATCAAGAATTGGCTTTAAAGACCAGGCAATTGTTTCAGGTAAAATCTCTAATTTGAAAGAAATGGATTTTGGAAAACCACCTCATACAATTATCATTCCAGGAAGATTACATTTTACAGAATCAGATGCATTGAAATTATTTGGAAAATGTATAGATGAGCCATTTGATAATTCTGAAAAAACAGAAAAAATTTCAAATCAAATGATGAAAAAATATGTACCTATGGTCAGAGAAGCGTTAGAAGAAGTTGAACCATATTACAAAGATCAAAAAGAATTTGAAGTAATTTTAGATAATGCTGAACGATACATTAAGGATGCAGAGATATTTTTAGGCGAGGGTAGAGATGAAAATGCAATTTTAAGCATTGGATATGCTGATGGATTAGTGGATGCACTAAGATTAGCAAAAGGCCTTGAATTTAAAATGTAAGATTATCAATAAATTAAAGAGTAGGTCAAAAGGTAAAAAAACATTGGAACAAATTGAAAAAAGTATCTTATCAACAATTTACGTAAGTGAAATTACTGGAAAAAATCCAATAGAGAAAATTTTAGAAAATAAAATGGTCTCAGAAGAACAAATTTTAAAAAAAATGGATAAACTAATTCAAGAAAATCTAATAAATCAAGATAAAAAGACACTGACAGAAATTGGTAGAGGTTCTTTGCGAGTAGTATTGGCAGGGGGGGTTTTTGATATTATACACCCTGGACATATTTCGACATTAAATGCAGCAAAAGCATTAGGAGATGTATTAGTTGTAGTTGTAGCAACAGACAACACAGCAGTAAAAATGAAAAAACGAAGACCAATTCATAGTCAAGAACAAAGACAGGAATTAGTTAATTCATTAGCCGTAGTAGACTTGTGTTTAATTGGACAAGAAAACGATATTTTCAAAACAGTGAATTTAGTAAAACCACAAATTATTGCATTAGGTTATGATCAAGTTCATCAAGAACAATTCATCACTGAAGGATGTAAAAAAATTCAATTAGATGCAAAAGTTGCAAGATTGCAGTCACCTATTCCAGAAAGCTCCAGTTCTAAAATAGAAAAGGAGTATGGAGAATCAATTCACGGAATTTAATTATTTACATCAATTTTTATTGAAACTTTTGAACCATCCTTTAATTTAGTATTTTTACGAATGCATGTTTTAGAAATTAATTCAATTACAGATTCATCATGATGTGTTCTTTCAAGAATTATTAATTGGCATTTAATCGAATTATTTAATTTAGCAGAAAAACACTTGACCCAACCATATGTTCTCTTTCCATCAGAAAAACTTTTGATTTTTATTCCATCAAGTGTTTCAAATTGTTTAATCGCTTCTTGATGAATTTTTTTATCTAAACGAACATTTAGAGTTCCAGGAAATGGAACATATCCAATTTTGGATTTGAATTGTTTCGTATATCCTTTCAATCCCATATAATATGCACCTTCACCCATTCCAGAAACTAAAGTTCCTTGTAGATTAACAATTGAAGGAGAAGAATCCAAACTTTTTTGAAGAAGAGAAGATAATTTTACAATTTCAGAATAACCTTTACTAGTAATTTTTACAGATAGATTTCTTCCACTAATTATTCGATTAATGAATTTGTTTTGTTCTAATTCTAACAAATGCTTTGATGCAGCTTGTTGTGATTTATTGATATTTTTTCCTAAAGCAGATGTTGTTATTGTAACGTAATTGTATTTTGCTCCTTTAGATAATAGATAAGAGAGAGTTAAGAGGTGCTGAATTTTTAGTTCAGTCATCTAAAATCCTAAGATACGCCTAAATCAGCGAATGTCTTTAGTGTCATGCCATCAGAGTTGGTTAATTTTGCAACTCTATGACCAATAACGCATTCAATTCCAGCATTTTTAGCACCTTCCAATAATCTCTTGGTGATAATTCCATCTAATAGAAGATATTTGATGCCAGATTGAGAAGATAATTTACTTACCACTTCACTAATTGGAACTTTAAAGATTTCATTTTGTTCACTGTCTAATGCAACTGCTTCTAAAGTTTCATTAAGATTTGGGAAAATTTTAGAGGCAACATCTGCAATAGATTGATCATCTTCACTTTTGAGGGATGGTGTAGGTTTTCCATTTTTAATTTCATCAACAACTGGTTGTAAAATTTCATCTAATCTTTGAGGAGTTAGTTCTTCTACTTCAACACCAGTATCTGCTTGTAATTCATAGTCAAGTGTTACAACAGATTTTAATTCTTTGAGAATAAAACCACCTGCTCTATCGCCATCAATAAATGCAACAACTGTATCTTTTTTAGAACATAATTCTTTAATGGATTCATCAATTTTTGCACCTTCAATTGCAAGGACATTATCATATCCTGCTCTCAACAAGTTAATGACGTCTGCTCTACCTTCAACTAAAATAATCCAGTTTGAATCAAAGACTCCAGAACTACATGTTAATTTAGATGGTCCATAACTAGATAGTTTTCCAGAATCACCTTGGTGAACATCATTTAACATTGTTTCACCTTCACTAACTGTTTTAGTTGCCCATTTTTGTTTGATTTCTTTTGCACGTTTTACAATGTCATCTTTCTTTGATGCTCGAACATCATCAATTGCATCTAAAGTAAATTTACAATCAAATGGACCAACTTTATCAATACTTTCGATACCAGCTGCAATCAATGCACAAGTATCAATATCAGTGCTCATTGGAATTACAGCATTACCACTTGTAGTGTTAGATGTTGATTTAGCAATAACTTCAATACGTCCTACTTTTGAAACTCGTTGCAGTTCATTCAAATTCATCTCCGGGCCTAACAGTCCTTCTGTTTGGCCGAAGATGGCTCCGATTATATCTGCCCTTTCAACGAGCCCATCAACTTCATAGGAAAGTTTAACGTGATATTTGACAATTCCTGATTGAGGCATAAATTATTCATCTCCTTTATCATGATACCATAAATTTCAATCTAGGATATATGAGGG
>LUMG01000118.1_pt1 | contig 15927 bp, 16 predicted proteins | sample 729691 | NCBI WGS metagenome assembly LUMG01 (sample SAMN03860269, study PRJNA289734) | marine metagenome | biome: seawater column; feature: ocean; material: water; isolation source: Red Sea water column Station 34 - depth 50m | place: Saudi Arabia: Red Sea | collected 2011-10-15 | depth 50 m
GATAATACGCTGCACCATAGGTACGCCACCTACTTTGTGTAACACCTTTGGCAACGCCGATTTCATACGAGTACCTTTACCCGCTGCTAAAACAACCACTGAGAAAGCCATATAATTCCTTTATTTCGCAAAGAGAATGAAAATTGTCGCATAGTGTAACCAAGGGACCGCCATATGTCAGCGATTGATTGGGGTTAAAACGACAGCAAAAAAGTGTAAAAACTAGGTGTTTTCCTTCATTGTCATTTAGTCTAAAGTTGAGGATAGTCACCTAGTAGTTCATTATTGCAACAGGTATACTTACCGACATAGGTAAAGTTCAGTCAGGCAAGGGAGCATGCGTAGTCTGTGAACACATTTAGAACACTGCATAGAAGCATTTTAGTGTTATTTGCGGTAGTGGTTGTCGCTATCGTTACACTGGTGCACTTTAGTATTTCCAAGATTGTTGCCGAGCAGAGTCGAGCGCAACAACAGTCACTTTCGCCCGCGATATCGCTTATTGTGGAGCAACTTCTCAAACCATTACATATCTCTGAAGCCTTGGGGCACTCTACTGAACTGGTAGACTTGATGGATGGAGAAACGATTGACCAAGAGGCTGTTTTTAAGACATTGGATCGTCTTGAAAATGAGTTCGGGTTATCTTTCTTTATTGCCAGCGAGGCAGATAGAAAACAATATAATTCAGATGGCAGCATTATTAACCTTATTGAAGGGGAAGTAAGCTGGTATTTCAAGTTCAAGGACTCCCCTACCGATGCCGTAGCAGATATCGGTAAATGGGAGGATACCCATTTTTATATTGATATAAAAATTCACGATGAAGATGGCCGCTTCTTAGGCTTCTTTGGTGTTGGCAAAAGCTTGCGTAGCTTTATCGAGGTGTTTGATACCTACAAACAAGAGTACGGCTACGATTTTCTATTTGTAGACGGTGAAGGTGACATTATGTTGTCTTCCGACCCTAACCTTATCGCGTCTTACTCTGAGTTCACTAATTTGTCTGAACTTCCGTGGTACGCCAGCCTTCCGTTGACTATCCAGAACGAGCAGGCACTCAACAATAAATTAGTCACTATTGATCAGAACGATTACCTTATTGCCGAAGTAAAGCTAAATCAATTTGGCTGGACGGTGTTCTTACTCAGCCCTCTTGAAGAGCGTCAGGCGGAAATTTCACAGGCATTTATCTTCAGTGTAGTTACTTTACTGGTTGTTGTATTTTCGCTGTTTTTACTTATCTACAATTTGCTGTACTACTTCAGAAAGGACATGCAGCCCGATTTAGTTGTTCGACACACTAATCGTCTGCCAGAAAAAGAGAACCTACAGCTTATTTACAAAACCTTGCTAGCTGAACATAAGTCATTAAGTGTGATGCTAATAAGCGTTGATGATTTTTCTGACATTGTCGACGCCCACGGCAGAAACACCGGCGACGACTTGTTAGATAAAGTTGTGGCATATTTGGCTGAGCACTTGCGAGAGCAAGACGTTCTGGGCAGATGGAGCAGCGCCGAATTCATTATTTTACTGCCGCATACTGGCCCACATGTAGCATTTGATATGGCGCAAAACCTTCGCCACGGCATTGCGACCTTACCGCCGCTACAAGAGTTACCAGAACTGCTTATTACGGCGTCTATTGGTATATCTTACACCGCGTCCCCACGTGCTATGCACGAAGTAACAGCGCACGCGGAAGATGCGCTTTATCAAGCCAAGCGCGACGGCAGCAATTTAGTAAGAATGCAGCTGATAGACTAGCGTCTATCAGCCGTATCTTAAGCGGGTTTAACCTTAAGGCGTTTTCGTTTGAGAACGCCTGTGGTTAGTGCCACTCCGAAGAGAATCATTAAACCACCCACAATGGTTTGAATTGATAAGTGCTCTTGCAAGAACAGTACACCCCAAATAATGCCAAACAATGGCACTAAGTAGGCTACCGTAATAGCCTTTGCTGGGCCGATATCGGCAATCAGTTTGAAATATAGAATATACGCTATTCCCGTGCCGCCAACGGCGAGTGCAACTGCATTTATCCATGCATTCACGCTTGGCATGGCATCTGGCAAAGTTGCAAGTGCAAACGGCGCTAGCATCACGCTGGCCATAGCCTGGCTGCCTGTTGCAACAACTAAGGGTTTTACTCCCTGCAGCCATTTCTTCATCATACACGCCGCAATGCCATAACCTGTTGTGGCTAAAAGCGCAGTGAGGATGGGAAGAAAGCTAATGTCTCCCTCGCCGAGCTTTTGCTGACTAATAACAGTTACGCCAACAAAGCCAACAAATAACCCAGCAACTGCAGATTTCGTTAGTTTGTCACCTAACCACAGCCAGGCAACAATAGCGCCGAACATGGGAGCTGTGGCATTTAGAATGGCATTAACTCCTGCCTCTAAATGCAGACTGCTGTAATTAAAAAGAACAAATGGAACCGCCGTATTAGCCATACCCACCAGCGCAATAGCCAACCAGTGGCGCTTTATGTCTTTTACCGGCCCTCGTATTAACAACAAAGGTAGCAATACCGCTGTAGCAAGCACGGTACGAATGGCTACTAACACATAAATGCCAAACTCTGGTGCAGCAACACGCATAAAAATAAACGAACCGCCCCAAATACCCGCTAACACCAGCAGCGAGATAATGTCTCTTATTGCCATTCTCTTATCACCACAGCACCCCTTGGGCTCCTTCTAAATTAAGTAAATATTGCTTGCGCGGTAAACCACCTGCGTAGCCCGTTAGGGTTTTATTACTGCCAATTATACGATGGCAAGGCACTACAATAGCAATAGGGTTACGACCATTTGCCATACCCACGGCGCGGACAGCTTTTGGGTTACCTATTGCCCGGTTTCACCGTACTTTACTTGCTGCAAGGCATCCCATACCTGATTCTGAAACGCCGTACCGCTTGGGCAAAGCGGTAGGTCAAACTCCCGTAGCGTACCGTCGAAGTATGCCTGTAACTGACTGCATGCTGCATCGGTAATAGCGTTGTTACGCACGCACAAACCATCTCCAATAGCATTATCGTGCGCGGCATCTTTTTTACTTGCGCCGCCGTGGTTTACGTCGCTAGCTATCTCTGATGCAGCGGCGGTTACAAACTTGATAGCAGTAACGCCTTCATCAGTGGCTTCGACTTTAACAAGACCCTGCATACTGTTTACAAAACCTGTATATATCATGCTTGCGATTCTCTTTATTGACTGCTTAACTGCCACAACTGAAGGGTTAGATAGCTGCGCCAAGGTGCCGCTTTTTCGGGCGCTATGGGGTACTGCTGCGCCATTTTACAAACGATTAAATCACCGCCAAGGTAGACGTCAGGATTTCTCTCCCCCCGCATTTTTAAATAGTCGAGCGTCCACGGGCCAACGCCGTTAATGGCGAGTATGTCTTCATGGCTTGGCATGTTACCGTTTATGAATAAACGAGCAAAATGACGTACGGCTTCTTTCCTCGCCTGTGGCATACGTAAGAATTCAAGACTGTTTTCGGCCACACTTTCAGGCGAGGGAAAGCTGTAGCGTTCACTCGTTGTAGATTCAAGACCGTTTGACGGGAGCGCATCAGAGACCGTTTCGCCCAGTTGATGTACCAGTAAAGTCACCTGGCCAATAGCCGCTTTCACACTTACCTGCTGACCTACAATAGCGCGACAGCCACTTTCAAATACACTCCATGCGCTAGGAAGGCGTAGCCCAGATGTTAACTTTTCGGGCGATAATCCAGACTGAACTAAGCTTTGTTCAATTAAAAGCGGGTCGGCGTGAAGGTCTAATACCTGCTTTATATTTTCAACGGTTGTATGAAGACTGCTTAAATCAGACAGGTCGATGAAAAGTTTAAACCCATGGCGTACGTCATCATGCACCGCTCCATTCCCTCTATTGCTCGGGTTGCCAAGAAATCTCTTACGTAGGGCCAGTTATACGGCGGTCGATAAGACAGAAACAAAGAAATAGTCTTTTGTTGAACCGGCTCTCTTTTTCTAAGCTGGGTAGGAGAGGTAGCGCAATATTGCTCGATAGCCCGCTGTAGCTGTCTAAGAGATTGGTAGCCTGCCGTAATTGCGATATCTGTCATAGATAAATGAGTTTGTTGAATAAGCTGCTTTGCAAACAAAGCGCGCTGCATATTTTGAAACTGTTTAGGCGGTATGCCGACTGCATTAACAACCAGCTTATTTAAGTAACGCTCACTAATACCCAATCGAGTGGCAATATCAGCTACGCGCTCAATAGGAATAACAGATAGTAGCGACAACGCTCGATTTATCGTTGCGCCCACGCCCTTCCACGCAGCAGAGCGAGGGGCACTGTCGGGTCTGCAGCGAAAGCACGGGCGATAACCTTGTGCCATCGCCTGTGTAGCGTGTTGAAAGTAAGTAACATTTTCTTCTTTCGGAAGTCTCGCTGGGCAGATTGGTCTGCAAAAAATACCGGTTGTTTTTACCGCCACAAAAAATCGTCCGTCAAAGCGCGGATCTCTACTCAATCTTGCCTTCGCAAGCATTGACTTAGCGAGTGTCGAGTTTCCTGAACCACTCTCATCTGGCACAAATTGATTATCCGGCATTAGTATGCGCTACCCACCCGTCGTGTATTACCTTTATCTAGTGTATCGTGCATTTGCCCTAATCGTGCGACAAAATCGGAACTCAATAGTTATAAACCTTTCTAGTCGAGCCTATCGCCCATTTTTGTATATTCTCAATACGGTTCACTTACCGTTAAAATAAATCAAATCATTGAAGACATAGTGAGCATAATTAGCGACATTTGATCATTGGAGCGGCTAAACGCATAATAATGCGATAATAATAATGAACGCCTGATGGACACAGTAGTAACCACAGGCTTAACGAGCGGACTGTATGCTGAACACTTTGCGCACCATCAAGCTGCGCCTGTCTCAAATATGGCTAATGGCAATGCTAGTGGCTGTTACACAAAGCGCTTCTGCGGATTGGCTTGATGACTATGCAAGTTACGTTCAAAAAGAAGCTTCAAAATACAACGTGCCCGGTTATGCATTTGTGTTTTATGAGCAGGGCAAAGCGCCAAGAGTTTACGTATATGGCAGCACCCGCAAACGCGGCGGGGAGAAGGTAACAGAGAACACCGTATTTAGGCTGGCCTCAGTTTCAAAAACCTTTACCGCGTTACTGTCGGCTAAACTCGTAGAAAAGAACCAGCTTAGTTGGGAAACCCCGATATCTACCCTACTGCCCGACATTCCCTTTAAAGGTAAAGGAATGGGCGCACTGCAGCTGCAACATATTGTAGGTCAGTCGAGTGGCTTTATGCCTAATGCCTACGACAACCTCATCGAAGCAGACTACTCGCTAGAACGCGTACTTAAATCCTTGGGCGAACTTGAACCACTGTGTGCACCGGGCGATTGCTATACCTATCAAAATGCGCTCTTTGGCGCTCTGGAATACTACTTTAGCAATAACAATACGTCTTACTCCCGACAGCTTCAGGCTAACCTTTTTGCACCGCTAGGAATGAAAACCGCGAGTGTTGGAAAAGGCGGGCTGCTCGCTTCAGAATCGTGGGCACAGCCTCACATCGCTATTGCCAGAAATAAATGGCGTGAAGGACAAGTAGAAAGTAACTACTACCGCTTCTCGCCAGCAGCGGGCGTTAATGCAAGCATTTCAGATATGACGATTTATCTGCAAGCTCTGCTAGGCGAGTTCCCAACGGTGATCTCCAAAGAGATGGTGGACTATGTCACTACAGAGCGAGTGAAGACTAAGCGTGAAACCTATCGCAGAGGTTGGCGCGGCATGATTAGCGATGCTCACTATGGCTTGGGTTGGCGTATTTACGACTTAAATGGACTACAGATGAACTACCACGGAGGATGGGTGAAAGGCTATCGCGCTGACGTGGCGTTCATACCTGAACGCAAAGTGGGGTATGTCATGCTGATGAACGCAGAGTCGAACATGATTAATTCAACAACGGCTGAACTATGGAAGCGCTATTTAGAAAAAGCCGACGCAGATAAGTAATATCGGCATCGGCTTTTCGGTATTTTCAGCAGTTAGTGTGCTTACACACTACTGTTTTAAGTATGTATACCCCGCCAAACAGTTTTCGTAGAAATCGGTCCAGCGAACCCCTTCACGAGGGTTTAACTTACCGTCCCACACTTGCTTGTCTATCATGCGTTTTACATCTGATGCCATTGCACGTGGGTTGTACTGCATGACGTTAAGTACATCTTCTACCGATGATCCTTTCACCACTTCTTCAATGTAGAAGTCTTCAGGATCGTCGTCATAGCTATAAATATGTACTTCGTTTAAACGACCAAACAAGTTGTGCATGTCGCCCATAACGTCTTGATACGCACCCGTTAAGAACAATCCAATGTAATAAGGCTCGTCTTTTTTAAGCGGGTGCATTGGCAATACGTCAGTAATTTCACGGCCAATAGTGAACTGGTCAATTTTACCGTCGCTATCACAGGTAATATCCACTAACGAGCAGTTCACCGTTGGCTCTTCGTTCATACGAATAAGCGGAACTACCGGCAGAAGCTGGTCGATTGCCCATGTGTCAGCCGCCGACTGAAACACAGAGAAGTTACACAGATACTGAGACGACAAGCTGTAATCTAGCTCTTGAAGCTCTTCTGGCACATATTCTTCGTTGCGATACCACTGCTGTAAGCGGCCCATAATTTGCCAGTAAAGCGTTTCTATTTTGCCTAGTTCTTCTAGAGACAACACGCGTAGTTTGAACGCATCTAGTGCCTGCTCTTTGTATTGTGACGCATCATTGTAGATTTCATGCATGTTCGTTTGTTCATCAAACGTGTCTGCAAGTTCTCGCATGTTCTTTAAAAAGAAGTGCTCACCCGCTTTCGCCGACGTATCCATTTGTGATGCATTCGACTTAATTTCGCCCACAATTTCTGTGATCACGCAGCTGTGGTGTGCTGTAATTGCACGTCCACTTTCACTCACTAAATGCGGGTGCGGTACGCCTTCAAGGTCGCACATTTCTTTCATGCCATAGACAACGTCAGCCACGTACTCTTGCATGCTGTAGTTACGCGACGACTCATTGGTTGAATTACTGCCGTCATAGTCGATACCTAGACCACCACCAACATCAACGTAATCTAACTCGAAGCCCATTTTATGAAGGTCAGCATAAATACGCGCACCTTCGGTTACCGCTTCTTTAACTGCTCGAATGTCAGTTAACTGGCTACCAATATGGAAATGAAGTAGCTTCAAGCAATGCGCCATACCTTGCTCTTCAAGGTAGCGAGCTGCATTAATGATTTCAGTAATGGTTAAACCGAATTTCGCACGTTCACCACCAGAGCTTTCCCACTTGCCGCGACCTTTCACGGTCATTTTTGAGCGCACACCAATAATAGGATCGATATCCAGTTCTTTAGCTATTTTTACAAGAAGAAGAAGCTCGGTGTATTTTTCAACCACTACCACAACGCGGCGACCCAGCTTTCTGCCTAGCAGTGCTAGACGCATAACTTCGTCGTCTTTATAACCATTTAGAATAGTCAGCGACTCTTCGTTAGTATTCATGGCAAGTACAGTAAGAAGCTCGGCTTTTGAGCCTGCTTCTAAACCGTAGTTAAAAGGCTTGCCCGCATCGACAATTTCCTCAACCACTTCGCGCATTTGGTTAACTTTTACCGGATACACGCCTTGGTATTGGCCTTGGTATTCGGCTTCTTGGATGGAGCTTCTAAATGCTTTGTTCAAACCAGCAACTTGCGAACGCAAAATATCGTGGAAACGAACGACGACAGGAAATTGCACGCCTTCTTTGCGGATATCTTCAATTACCGAATTAAAGTCGATTTGAATGCTAGGATCTTCAGGAACAGGGGTAATATGGACGTTGCCGTTTTCACCTATTTGAAAATAGCCACCACCCCATTGAGACACGCCATAGACGCGCTCCGCTTCTTCGATGCTCCAATCTGACAATTTATTCACCTATTTGTAAGTGGGCTAGGCCGATACCTAGCATAGAAAGTGCGAAAATAAGCAGCGTATTATAGTCAACGCAAGACTGAACGCGATAGTTGTTGCGATATAAAATATCTATTGTCGCGACTAATTTTGTTTATCGAACATTATTTTTAAGATGCAATCCATGTTCGAACGTAGTCCAACACAATCTTATCTGCTTTTTCTTCACAGTGCGTTATAAACTCTGAGATGCTTTGAGTACGTTCAAGTTCAAATCCTAGTTTACCCGATGGCGTTGTAAAAAACTTCTGAGCGATATGATCAGCATCAGTTGCGTTATCTTCCAACCACGTTTCGCTAAGTTGGCTTCGCCTGTCCAGCTTTATAGGCGCTTTTATTTGATTGAAGGTATCAGATTTGGGGATTTGCCAACCGCGCATGTCGACAAATAAGTGGAATGGCCTGCCTTTACGGGTTTTCAAGCAATCGGAAAGTTTAGCGAGATACTGAATGTTCGTGGACATATCCCACTTACCGCGAAGCGTGACCAGAATACAATTTCTAAACGGTTCAATATGAAAAGGGGTCGTAGACATTTACTCGTACATCTCTATGCGACTATATGAATAGTGAACTCAACTTCTATAGCATTCACATAGTAGAGCTGAAAAGCGGCAACTACAACTATAGTTGAATACTTTGTAATTAAGTTTAATACCCTAAAAGAAAAAGGCCTGCTATCACACAGGCCCTTCGAACATTCTAGCAAACGAAGTGCTTTGAATTAGTCGTCTCCGAACTCACGAATAATGCTGTTAATGGTGTCTTTAGCGTCACCCAGAACCATGCGCGTGTTGTCTTTGAAAAACAGCGGGTTGTCTACACCAGCAAAACCGGCATTCGCAGAACGCTTGAGCACAAACACCGTTTTCGCACGATGTGCTTCGATAACTGGCATGCCGTAAATAGGGCTGCCTTTCATCTCTTTGGCTGCTGGGTTAACTACATCGTTTGCACCGATAACAATAACCACGTCATAGTTTTCCATACGCGGGTTAACGTCATCCATCTCGTATAGTTGGTCATAAGGCACGTCAGCTTCTGCCAATAACACGTTCATATGGCCCGGCATACGCCCCGCTACAGCGTGAATGGCGTAATCAACCGTACAGCCATTTTCCTCTAGCAACGACTGAAGTTCACGTACCGCGTGCTGCGCTTGCGCAACCGCCATACCATAACCAGGCACCACCAGTACTGCTTGCGCTGCTTCTAATACATAAAATGCATCTTGCGCTGACAGTACTTTAATCTCACCTTCAATTTTCTCGCCGGCTTCTACTGGTTTGGCAAAGCCAGATAACAGCACATTCATCAGCGAGCGGTTCATTGCCTTACACATGATATTGGTAAGAATTAAGCCTGACGCGCCTACTAACAAGCCGGTAACAATTAATATTGTGTTGCCAGTAGCAAGACCTGCCGCCGACGCTGCTACACCTGAGTAGCTATTTAAAAGCGCGATTACCACCGGCATATCTGCGCCACCAATTGAAATAGTCGCCCACAAGCCGAAGCTTAGTGATAACGCAATAGCACAGTAAATCCAAAGTGGGTTGCTTGGGTCGGTAGTAAAGAAATAACCAATCACCACCATGCCAATTAGGTGCAAGATGCTCAGCTCACGAAGTCCTGTAAAAATAACGGCTTTAGAGCTCATTTTCCCAGACAACTTACCCCACGCCACTACCGAGCCCGAGAACGTAATGCCCCCAACTAAAATAGTGAAAAACAGGGTAATAAAAGTAAACGCGCTTTCAGTTTTAAGGCTAATTAGGCTCATTCCGGCTAGCGTTGCCCACCCCAGAAGCAATGACGCTGCACCACCAAAGCCATTAAACAAACCAACTAGTTCTGGCATTTGTGTCATCTGAACTCGTTTTGATATTAAAACTCCAAGAAGTCCTGAAACAACAATTGTGATATAAAAAGCAGAATCATATTTAGAAAAATCAAAATTGAATGCGCTAAAAACAGCTAATGCCATGGCCAACATAGCAAAAGTATTTGCTCTATGTGCCGTTGACGGTCTTCCAAAGAGTTTCAAAGCAAAGATAAATAAAACAGATGAGACAAGTAGTATTATTTCAATCATTTTTCTTAAACATTTCTAATATTCGACCAGTTACTGAAAACCCGCCGACAATATTTAGGGTTGCAAATGCTATTGCAATTAAAACAATAATTTTAAGCAATTGAGACTCTCCTACTTCTGGGTAGATAAGAATTGCTGCAATCAATGTAATTCCAGAAATAGCATTGGAACCAGACATCAACGGAGTGTGTAATGTCTGTGGAATTTTAGATATAAGTTCATATCCAATAAAGCTTGCTAAAAACGTTATCAACAATGTAAGTAAGAACGTTGCTTCCATTATGAACTCATCTCCACAAAAATCTCATCGTCACTATTTTCTATATATAGCTCAATTAAATTTCTTACATTCTCTGAATACAGCTTTGTAGCTGCATGTTTAACAGTGTTTAAGATATCTGTTTCACCAACTATCTTTACACCATTAATCTCAACAACTTTGTCCACCTCTGTGCCTTCACAGTTTCCACCAGTACCAGCAGCTAGGTCAATAATTACAGAGTTCTCTTTCATGTTTTCAACAGTTGACTTTTCAATCAAGACAGGTGCTTTCTTTCCTGGTATTTGAGCAAATGTTAAAACAATATCACTATCAATTACTTGTTTCTTTAATGCTTCTTGAATTTTCTGGTTCTCTTCTTCTGAGACTTCTTGTGCGTATACGCTATCTTGAGCTTCAGTGCTTGCTTCAACAAATTTAGCACCTAAAGACTCCACTTGGTCCTTGGCCTCTTTTCTAATATCAAAAGCCCACACTCTAGCACCAAGTCTTTTTGCAGTGGCAATTGCTTGAAGGCCTGCAACTCCTACTCCAAGAATTAATACTTTTGATGGCTGTATATTTCCTGCTGCAGTTGTCATCATTGGTACAACGTCTGATGTCTCTTTTGCTGCTCGTAAGACTGAGGCGTATCCAAGCAAGTTTGCCTGAGAAGAAAGGGCGTCTAGGTTTTGAGCTCTTGAGATTCTAGGAAGTTTAAAAAAACTTAATACTTTTAGATCAGGTCTTAAACTTTTTATCTCTTCGATCTTATCAAAATCAAATATACCAATAAGAACTGCTCCTTCTTTAAGTTCCTTTATTGTTTTATCCTGGATATGTTCTACACAGGCAACAATGTCTAAATCGCTTAAGTTAGATATAGTTTTTACATTGTCTAGGGAAGAATCTGCATAATTTAGATAATCAAATATATTTTTCTCCAAATGAACATCGAATGAATATTTCTCAATAGATTCAGGGTGTATTGGGGCCCTGTATCCATCAACATCTGTTAAAAATCCTATTTTCATACTTTCCTAGTTTAAATATGCTGGCAACTTACTAAGAATTAAATAAAATACATACATGAATATTGCTGTCTTTAGTGATAAGTTTTCTGGTACGTTAAGCGCCATTGAAGTACTTGATATTATTACAAATAAGTTTTTGGATTCAAATATTAATGCAGACTTTTTCAGCGTTACTGATGGTGGGCAAGAAAGTACAGAAATTTTTAAAAGTCACAATTTTCAAACTCATGAAAGTTTTGAAGCTTTGAATTGTGATAATTCTCTCTCAGTAGTTGAATCATTAAACATAAACGGGAGTGTTTTTTTTGAATCAGCTCAATTAATTGGTGTTGATTCAGAAAATGAATCCATGTCGATAAATACAGGATGTTTGCTTGAGGCAGTTCAAAAAACAGAAGTTCTTGGAACAGGTGGCTCAAAAACTATTGATTTTGGAATAGGCCTCTTAAGTAAGTTGGGTATGGAATTCATCTCTAATGGTGAAATTATAGTAAATCCTGTTCCCAAAGACTTTTCTTATATAGATCAAATTAAAGCAACAAATTTTAAATCTAATTTAGAAAATAGAATTTTAAGTGATACCAATATTTCTTTGCTTGGTGAGAATTCAGCTTTTGATGTTTTTGGACCTCAAAAAGGTTTATCTGAGAAAGATATTGAGAAACACAAATTAGAGGTTGAGAGATTGATAACGCTAATTGATAAAGAGCTTATTTTAGGTTTAAATCCAACTGAAATTAACTCAGGAGCAGCTGGTGGTTTAACATTTACATTAAATCAAATTCTTGGCTGTGAAATTGAAAACGGTGCAAAATACTTTTTAAAGGAAACAAATTTAATTAATCAATTAGGAAATTATGACATTGGTATCTTTTGTGAAGGAAAATTTGATGAATCATCATTAGAAGGAAAAATAATTGGAGAGTTGTTGAAAAATTTTAAAGGACGTAGGTATTTTTTGGGTGGGCAGTATACAGCAAAAAATGAAGATATTTTTACAAGCTATTTCCAATGTGGTCCTGAAGGTGTCAGTGATCCAAAAAGCTCATTAGAGATTGCTTCAAATGGATTAATTAAAGAAATACAAAAGCATTAATATCTCATTATGACAATTCCTTCGCCATGTATAAGTGTTTGTGTAACAGATCCTGGTAGTGACTTATGTTACGGATGTGCAAGGACTACGCCTGAAATAGCTAAGTGGTCAAAATTTACAGATGAAGAGAAAAAACAAGTAATTGAAATAAGCAGATCAAGAATGTCAGGTTGGCAGTTAGAGGCTTTTGATAAGGCCTATAAAGAAATTTTAGAAACTGGTTCCAGTCCAATAAAAAAGCAAAAGCTACAAAACAAACCAGACTAGTTATCTTCTAAAATTTTTTGAGCCTTTGTTCTAACAACTTTTCTTTCATCATTTTTCAATCTCTTAGCAACTTCTATCAGCTTTAATTTAAGAGACATGTCTGACTTTGAAAGCTTTTCTAGAAGCTTCATGCCTTGAGCAAGAATCATCCAATCGCTACTGTTTTTTGTCCAGTTCAAAACAATTGTTTTAATTTTACTTACTTCCTTTTCTTCAAAATGATTTAGAAAATCAAAATAAATAGTTATGAGTCCTAGTTTTACAACATTATGTTTTGAATTAGAAAATTGATTTAAAAATCTATCTTTATTTTTTAGAAAAACTTTTTTGTCGTCTTTGATAATTCTCTTTACTCCATTCATTGCCCTCATTGCAACAAGTGAATTTTCGGAATAAAAGCATTGAAATAAATGCTCTACTTTTTTAGGATTTTTTTTAATAAAATCTACAACTTTTAAAGTTTCTCCAAGAGAATTTTGCTTACCTTTGCTTAGCTCAAGCTCGAAGTTCATTTTTCTTTTTTTTGTATAACTCTGTAGTAAACAAGAAATGCTGCAAAAGCTAAGAAAGCTAATATATTTGTTAAATTAAAAGGATCTGGCATATCAGCCCAAACACCTGTTCCAAATGCTAAAAACCAAGTTATAACTGCAAGAAGAGGCCAATTAATTTTCATAAAGGTAGCCTATCATGAATCTTTACTCACCAATGGAATGCTTGCAAGCAAATCAGTTGGAATATCATCTACAGAACCTTCATGCTCTCCATATGAGCTTAAGGAGTCTTCCTGAACTCCTTCATCAGGAAAGATTACATCAAAAATATTTGGATGGTTAACTACATTTGGAGCTCCACCACCCCTGTACTGTTCTGCTGATGGATTAATTTCTCTAATCCTTGAACCATTAGGTCCATAGCCATCTTGAGACATCATAATTACTCCATAGTGCCATTCTTCAGGATTTCCACCACCAAGCTGGTTTTCAATATCAAGTTTTACAACTATTACACCTTTATCTGGTACAACGACAATATCAAATTGATTAGTCACTAATTCTGACTCTCCACTTGGTAGTGACTTCCAAATCTGAGGCTCCCATCCCTCTATTACAATATGGTATTCCCAACCAGAACCATCTGGCATTTTTGCAAACCTATAATTACCTAACTGTTTAACTCCGGTATTAGAACCAAAATCTTTGTCAATATACACATCAATAGTTTGAACAGAGAGACTCCGTGGAGATCCCCATGGATTTTTTACAGCGCTTAAAATATCAAAATTCATGACAAGGCTTCCGTCTGCAATACCTGCTGAGAAACCTTCAAAGTCATAACTTCCAGGTATGAATACTCCATCAGCTGGATAAGTGTATGAACCTTCTCCAAAATCGTCTTTAATTGGATCTTTTATATCCAGAAATAGTTCAACATTTGAAACTTCAGGAACAAATAGCGCCAGAGGCCTAGATGGCTGAACGTAACTATCAAAAGAATCTGAATAAAGTCGAAGTTTAATCTTGTCTCCGAAACTCAGTGAACCTAATTCACCAAGTGGAATTTTTAGATAAAGTTCATTTCCAAAAGCAGAAACCTCTGTGGTTTCCTTAGTTAAACAGTTTATAGAAAATGTTTCCTCTTTGACACTTCCCTCACTAGGTAAATCTCTTTTTGTACATGTAAAGTATGAACCAATTTTAAGTTTTTCACCACGATGAAATATTGCCTGAGTGGTTTCAATGCCTAAAAATTCTTGATTTGAAACTTCGCCATCTTTAAATGGAACTGAAGACCTTCTAATCTTTGTTCTAGATGGGCTTTCTAAATAAATATCTAAATCAGTGTTTTGCCAAGGGTTAGATTCCTGCATTGCTGAGGAAGATTTTTGTATAGAAATATACAAGTGTTCATCTGAAAATCTATATTGTATTTTTGAAATTATATCTAAGGTTTCTATTGCTCCAGCATCACTCCATATATCATTATTCGTAACTCCATTAACAAGTAAAGCTTGATTTGAATTCAAAATTGAATCTGATTGCTTATCAAATAATTGAGCAGCAGGAGAGATGATAGGGATATCTAAATAAGCTGGAGGTTCCTGACCTAGCGATGTGTATACATTTTTTAGAAGATTTCTAAATGCAGAACCAAAGTAATCATCGTTTCCACTTGATTGGTCGCTTCCATACCACCAGAACCAATCGGAACCTTCTGCCAACAGCATATAATCAAATGCTTTTTCTAGTTGTTCTACTGTATATTCACCAGATGCATTTGATCTATCATAGAAAGCTCGTGTTTTTTGCAGATAGTCCCATGCGTAGGTCTCTTCAGTCTCTCCTATCCATGTAGCAAAATTTGGTTGAAACCATGAAGCAGGAAAAACTTTATCTAATTTATCAATTTGAGGGCCGTATTTTTCAATATATTCAGTTGGCGTTGTTGTTTTTAACCATTCTGTAGTTGTAAGTGTTTCGTACATTAAGCTTAGAAAATCTATACCATCATTTTGATAATGCTCCCAAGCGTTTTCACCATCTAAAACAATTGAGACAACGAGTGGTCTATCCATTGTCACACTTACTTCTCTTGCAGCTTCAAGTGCTTTCATCATATCTGCCACTGCCATCTCAGGCGACATTCCGCTATACGTAAAACCAACTTGATCAGAGATAGATAGATCTCTAAAGAAAATAGCAACATCATCTTGTCTATTTAATTGGCCATACCAAGGTGTATAAAGCACTTCCGGATTGGTGACAATACCTTTTGTATTTCTTTTAAAAGTTGGAATATCTAATGACTTAGACAATACATGTTCACCTGTTGCAATCCACTTAATACCTTCTTTAGCAAACATGCCTAAGACTTCTTGTGAAACAGCTCCCTCTGCTGGCCACATTCCAGTTGGTCTTTGGCCTAGAAGTTTTTCAGCTAAATCCAGCCCTTTCTCAACTTGTATCGCAGCATCTGTAGGCTTGTTAAATCTATTTGTTGGTAATTCAGCTCCAATATCTCCCACTGCAGCCAAGTTTGTATCAAATATTAAAGGAAGAATTGGATGTGCATATGGTGTAGTTGTTATTTCAATCTGACCGGTCTTCCATAACTCAGCGTGTGCTGGAA
>LUMG01000319.1_pt1 | contig 15770 bp, 13 predicted proteins | sample 729691 | NCBI WGS metagenome assembly LUMG01 (sample SAMN03860269, study PRJNA289734) | marine metagenome | biome: seawater column; feature: ocean; material: water; isolation source: Red Sea water column Station 34 - depth 50m | place: Saudi Arabia: Red Sea | collected 2011-10-15 | depth 50 m
TTGGAGGTGCAAAACACCTTATCGCACAATCTGGATGGTCCAAACAAGGAGGTTATGAAGTATATGTTCAAAATACTGAAGCAGGCTTAAAACTATATGATCATTTATTTGAAATTGGAAAAGAATTTAATATTAAACCAGGGTGTCCTAATTTAATAGAACGAATCGAAAGTGGACTGTTATCTCATGGCAATGATATGGATAACGGAGATAATCCTTATGAATGTGGTTTTGATAAATATGTAAACATAGATAGTGATATTATTTTTTTAGGAAAAGAAAAATTAAAGAAAATAAAATCTGAAGGTATAAAAAGAAAATTAATGGGTGTTAAGTTAGATTTGGACAAAATAAGTTTAACAGGATCTTTAGATCTGGCTGATGATAATAACAAAATCATTGGGGAATTAAGGTCAGCCTGTTATTCGCCTCATTTTAAAAAAGTAATTGGTATTGCTATGATGAAAAAATCGCATTGGAATATAGACCAGAACGTAAAAGCAAGCATAAATGGTGATATTTGCAGTGGTAAAGTTTGCGATTTACCTTTTATTTAGTATAACAACTTTAAAATGAACATAGCTATAGTAGGTAGTATGTTATTGAAAATTTAGAGACATATGATTTTTCAAAAGCAGATATAACTTTTTTTGCAGCAGGAGGAAAAATTGCAGAAAAATTTGCAGAAAAGGCTGCCAAGCACACAATTGTAATAGATAATTCAAGTTTTTTTAGGATGGATCCTGATGTTCCATTGATCGTTCCACAAGTGAATGCAGCCGAAATTAAAAATATGAAAAAAAATATTATTGCCAATCCAAATTGTTCTACAGCACAACTTGTTATAGCACTTAAACCACTACATGATTTATTCAAAATTAAAAGAGTTGTAGTTTCAACTTACCAATCTGTTTCAGGTGGTGGCAAAATTCCAATGGATGAATTAATTGATCAAACTAAACAATATTTAGATGGAAAAAAAATAGAGTCAAAAAATTTTACTAAACAAATCGCTTTTAATGTTATTCCACATATCGATGTTTTTGCTGATGATGGATATACAAAAGAAGAATTAAAAATGACAAATGAAACAAAAAAAATCTTAGATGATTCAATTGAACTTACAGCTACATGTGTAAGAATTCCTGTTTTAGTATCTCATTCGGAGTCTGTAAATATAGAATTTGAAAAACCATATACTTTAGAAAAAGTGAGAGATGTTTTAAGTAAAGCAGATGGTTGTGAGGTTATTGATAAAAGAGAAAATGGAGGTTATAGCACACCATTTGAAGCAGCTGGGAGTGATGAGACATATATATCTAGAATTAGAGAAGACAAAACTAAAAAAAATTCATTAAATTTGTGGATTGTATCAGATAACCTACTTAGAGGTGCAGCACTTAATTCTGTTGAAATTGCTGAAACAATTATTAACTCAAAATAAAATATGGAAGACAGACCTTTATCACCACACATACAGATTTATAAATGGCATATTTCTTCATTAGTATCTATTTCACATAGAATTACAGGAATAATTAATTTTTTTGCAATTACTTTAATTTGTATTTGGTTTGCATTAATGCTTTTAGGAGAAAGTAATTATCAAATTATTAAAATTTTTTTAGAAACTTTTTTAGGTAAGTTTATTTTAATTGGAATAACCTGGTCATTTAGTTTTCAAATGTTAAGTGAAGTAAGACACTTGATTATGGATTTGGGTTATGGATTTGAATTACAAACAACAAAAATTACAGGTTTGTTAGTTATTTTTGGTTCGATTGTTTTAACTATCTTAATTTATTTAATTGGCAGAGGATTAATATAATGCTTCCAGTAACAAAAAAATGGTTATTCTTAAAAATTAGTTCTGCAATCTTATTACCTTTAATGCTTTGGTTTATTATAAATTTAGTGAATATCTATGATAAAAGTTATTTTGAAATAGTGAATTTTTTAACAACACAACCATCTAAATTCCTAATTGGATTATTTTTAGTTATTGCTTATTTTTTTTCAGCTTTGACTATAAGTGAGGTTTTTGAAGACTATATTAACGATAAAAAAACCAAAAATGCCGCAAACAAAGTCCTAAATTTTTTTGCTATAACAATTCCAGTAATTACAATAATTGTAATTTTTAACTTAAATACATGAAAGCATATAATATTATAGACCATGAGTACGATGTTGTTGTACTTGGAGCAGGTGGATCAGGTTTAAGAGCAGCAGTAGGGCTTAGCGAAGCTGGCTTAAAAACAGCTTGTATCTCAAAAGTATTTCCTACCAGAAGTCATACATCAGCTGCACAAGGTGGAATATCAGCAGCACTAGGAAATATGGGAGAAGATGATTGGAGATGGCACATGTATGACACTGTCAAAGGTGCAGATTGGTTAGGTGATCAAGATAGTATTGAATATCTTTGTAAAGAAGCACCTAAAGCAGTTTTAGAATTAGAGAAATATGGAGTTCCATTTAGCAGAACTGAAGAAGGAAAAATTTATCAAAGACCATTTGGTGGAATGACAAAAAATTATGGAAATGGAATAGTTCAAAGAACTTGTGCAGCAGCTGATAGAACAGGACATGCTATTTTACACACATTATATGGACAAGCGTTAAAGCATAATACAGAATTTTTTATAGAATATTTTGCATTAGATTTGTTGATGAAGAATGGAGAATGCAAAGGTCTAATTGCTTGGAATTTGAATGATGGCACAATTCATAGATTTAGAGCGCACACAGTAATTATTGCTACTGGTGGTTATGGAAAAGTTTATTATTCAGCAACATCAGCACATACTTGCACTGGTGATGGTAATGCAATGGTTTTAAGAGCTGGACTGCCGCTTCAGGATATGGAGTTTGTTCAATTTCACCCAACAGGAATTTATGGCCACGGCACATTAATAACAGAAGGTGCGCGAGGAGAAGGGGGTTATCTTACAAATTCTAAAGGTGAAAGATTTATGGAAAGATATGCTCCAAATGCAAAAGATTTAGCATCAAGAGATGTTGTTAGCAGATCTATGTCTATTGAGATTAATGAGGGAAGAGGTGTTGGAAAAGATCAAGATCATGTTCATTTGAACCTAAGTCACTTAGATAAAGATATTATTGAAAGCAGGCTTCCTGGAATTACTGATGCAGCAAGATTATTTGCAAATGTAGATGTAACTAAAGAACCAATTCCTGTTGTACCAACAGTTCATTATAATATGGGTGGTATTCCAACAAACTATAAAGCAGAAGTATTAACTGTAAATGGCTCAGAAAAAACTGTTCCAGGTTTAATGGCTATAGGAGAAGCGGCATGTGTCTCTGTTCACGGAGCAAATAGACTTGGTTCTAATTCTTTAATTGATTTAGTAGTATTTGGAAGAGCAGCAGCAAAAAGAGCAGCTGAATTAGTTAAGCCAGGAACACCTCATGAAGAAATTCCTGAGTCAGAAACACAAAAATGTTTAGATAGATTTGATAAACTTAGAAATGCACAAGGAAATAATAGTACTGCAGAACTTAGACTTTCAATGCAAAAAACCATGCAGTCGAAATGTGCAGTTTTTAGAACAGAAAAAAATCTTAAAGAAGGTGTTGATGAGATTAAAAAAACTTATGATGGTATGGACTCAATTTCAGTTAAAGATAGGTCTTTAGTATTTAATACTGATTTAGTTGAAACATTAGAATTTGATAATTTAATAAGACAAGCAGTAACTACTGTAGAATCTGCATATCATAGAAAAGAGAGCAGAGGTGCTCACGCGAGAGATGACTATCCAAAAAGAGATGATGAAAAGTTTATGCAACATACTCTTGCTTGGTGTGATGGAAAAAATACAAAGATTAGTTACAGAGCAGTTCACAAATCAACTTTAACAAATGAAGTTCAATATTTTCCACCACAAGAGCGAGTATATTAATGGTTCAGCTAAGCTTACCTAAAAATTCAGAGGTTAAAAAAGGCAAATATTTTAAAGACAAAACTGGATCTAAAAATTTAAGAAAAGTAAATATTTATAGATGGGATCCATCGACAGAAGAAAATCCTAGGATTGATACATACGAAGTTGATATGGATAATTGTCCATCTAAGGTGCTGGATATTTTAAATAAAATTAAAAACGAAATTGATCCTACATTGGCCTATAGAAGGTCTTGTGCTCATGGTGTTTGCGGCTCTTGTGCTATGAACATGGGAGGAAAAAACGGACTAGCTTGCACAACTCCTCATGCAGAGATAGACGGTGACATTGATATTTATCCTCTACCTCATTTAAAAGTTAAAAGAGATTTGATTGGTGATTTAGATGGCTTATATAAACAATATCAATCTATTGAACCTTGGTTAAAAAATAACTCAACAAAACAGACAACAGAAATTTATCAGTCTAAAGAAGATAGAGCAAAACTTGATGGTGCTTACGAATGCATTATGTGTGCTTGCTGTTCTACATCTTGCCCAAGTTATTGGTGGAATGGAGATAAATATTTAGGTCCAGCAGTTCTGCTACAGGCTTATAGATGGATTATTGATAGTAGAGATGAAGAGAGAAAAGCTAGATTAAAAAAAGTTTCAGATGAATTAAAATTATATAGATGCCATACAATATTAAATTGTACAAATGCATGTCCTAAGGGCTTGAATCCAGCAAAAGCTATAGCTGAAATAAAAAAAATGTTAGCAACAGCTAATGTTTAAATAGACTATTCGATATTTTTGATCTAAAACACCGTATTCATGAAATTAATAGAACACTTCGTAAACGGTAAAATAATTCCGGGATCTTCAGATAAAAAAGGAAAAGTTTTTAATCCAGCAACTGGCGAACAAGAGTCAGAGGTAAGACTTGCTTCAAAATCTGATCTAGACAGTGCTGTTGAGGTAGCAAAAAAAGCATTTGAAACTTGGTCTTTAAAACCTGCTCTACAAAGAGCTAGAATAATATTTAAATTTAAAGAATTAATTGAAAAAAATTCTGATGAATTAACGAAGTTAATAGTTTCAGAACATGGAAAAGTTTATGAAGATGCAAGAGGCTCTTTAACTAGAGGACTTGAGGTGGTAGAATTTGCTTGTGGAATACCACATTTATTAAAAGGTGAGTTTTCAGAAAATGTTGGAACCAATGTTGATAGTTGGTCAATCAGACAACCATTAGGAGTTGTTGCAGGTATTACACCTTTTAATTTTCCTGCTATGGTACCAATGTGGATGTTTCCAATAGCAATAGCTTGTGGAAACACTTTTATTCTTAAACCATCAGAAAAAGACCCTTCTTGCGCAATAAGATTGGCAGAACTACTTACTGAGGCTGGTCTTCCAGAAGGAGTATTTAATGTAATAAATGGAGATAAAGAAGCTGTTGATGCAATTTTAGAAAACAAAGATATCAAAGCTGTTAGTTTCGTAGGATCTACTCCTATTGCAAAATATATTTATGAAAATTCAGCTAAAAATGAAAAAAGAGTTCAAGCTTTGGGTGGAGCAAAAAACCATTTAGTTGTTATGCCAGATTGTGATTTAGATGGTGCAGTAAATGGTTTAATGGGTGCTGCTTATGGTTCAGCTGGAGAAAGATGTATGGCTCAATCAGTTGCGGTTGCGGTTGGAGATATTGGTGATGAACTTGTATCAAGATTATCAAAAAAAGCTGAAGCTTTAAAAGTTGGTCCTGGAATGGATAAAGCATCAGAAATGGGACCTTTAGTTACAAAAGAACATTTAGAAAAAGTTACAAGTTACGTTGATTTAGGTGTCAAGGAAGGCGCAAAGCTAGTGGTTGATGGAAGAGGTTTAAAACTTCAAGGTTATGAAAATGGTTTCTATATAGGTGGATGTTTATTTGATCATGTAAATAAAGATATGAGAATTTACAAAGAAGAAATATTTGGTCCAGTCTTATCAGTTGTTCGAGTAAAAACTTTTGAAGAAGCTGCAAAATTAATTAACGACCATGAGTACGGAAATGGAGTTAGTATTTATACAAGAGACGGTGATGCAGGTAGAACTTTTGCAAGTAAAATTCAAGTAGGTATGGTTGGTATTAACGTGCCGATCCCAGTTCCAATGGCATTTCATAGTTTTGGTGGTTGGAAAAGATCATTATTTGGAGATAGTGGAATGCATGGTATGGAAGGAATAAAATTTTATACTAAACTTAAAACAGTAACATCCAGATGGCCTTCAGGTGTCCGATCAAATGCGGAATTTGTTATGCCAACAATGAAATAAAGGAAATAAATGACAAAAATATCTTTAATTGGTGCAGGCCAAATAGGCGGAACTCTTGCACATTTAATAGGAACAAAAGAATTAGTAAATGAAGTGGTTTTATTTGATGTAGCTAGTGGTATTGCAAAAGGAAAAGCATTAGATATTGCACAATCTTCATCTGTAGATGGTTTCAATGTTAGGTTTTCAGGAACTGATAACTATGAGGATATAAAAGATTCAGATGTAATTATAATTACAGCAGGTGTTCCAAGAAAACCTGGAATGAGCCGAGACGATCTTCTTGGAATTAATTTAAAAATTATTAAACAAGTTGCTGAGGGGGTAAAGAAAAATGCTCCTAACGCTTTTGTGATCTGTATCACCAATCCTTTAGACGTTATGGTTATGGCATTTCAAAAATTTTCAGGTTTGCCATCAAATAAAGTTGTTGGTATGGCAGGTATTTTAGATAGTTCGAGATTTAAATTATTTTTATCATTAGAACTTAATGTGCCAGTAAGAGAAATTGAGGCAATGGTTATGGGTGGTCATGGTGACACCATGGTTCCTATGCCAAGATTTACAAAAATTTCAGGTAAACCATTGTTGGATCTTGTAAAGGATGGAAAGATTTCTTCAGAAAGAGTTGAGGAAATTAATCAAAGAACACGAGATGGTGGTGCGGAAATAGTTAAATATTTAGAAAAAGGATCAGCCTTTTATGCACCAGCAGCTTCAGGTGTTCAAATGGCAGAAGCATATTTAAATGATCAGAAAAAATTATTACCCTGCGCTGTACAATTAAATGGAGAATATGGTGTGAAAAATGTTTATGCAGGTGTTCCTGTTGTCATTGGAAAAGATGGTGTAGAAAAAATTGAAGAGATTGATTTAGATGAAAAAGAAAAAAAAGAATTTATGCATTCAATAGATGCTGTAAAAGCTTTATGGGAAGCTGCATCTAAAATAGATCCTGATTTATCTAAATAATAATGAATATTCACGAGCATCAAGCTAAACAAATATTAAAAAAATATGGAGCTGTAGTTCCCGAAGGAGTATTTGCGCTTAATATTGATGAACTTATTGAAAAAGCAAAATCACTCAAAACTGAGAAATATGTGCTTAAAGCACAAATCCATGCTGGAGGTAGAGGAAAAGCTGGTGGTGTAAAAATTTTAAACTCTATTGAGGAACTAACGGTAGCAGCTAAAGAATTACTAGGAAAAACACTAGTTACTCATCAAACTGGCCCGTACTGATGCAAACATGGTTGAAGTAAATCCATTAATTTTGACAAAAGAGGAAAAAATTGTTTGTTTAGATGCAAAAGTTAATTTCGACTCTAACGCTTTATTCAGGCATCCAGAAATTGTTGAATTAAGAGATTTAAATGAGGAAGATCCTACCGAGATAGAAGCTAGCAAGCATGATCTTGCATATATCAAGCTAGATGGAAGTATTGGCTGTATGGTGAATGGAGCAGGATTAGCGATGGCAACAATGGATATAATTAAATTGTATGGTAAAGAGCCAGCAAATTTTTTAGATGTAGGCGGTGGTGCATCCAAAGAAAAAGTATCTGCTGCATTAAAGATAATTCTCTCAGATAAAAATGTTAAAGGTATTTTAATTAATATTTTTGGAGGAATAATGAGATGTGATGTCCTTGCTCAAGGAGTAGTTGATGCAGCTAAAGAAATTAATATTAGTGTACCTTTAGTTGTAAGATTAGCAGGTACAAATTTCAAGGAAGGAAAAGAAATTCTTGATAATTCTGGATTAAAATTAATTTCTGCAGAAAATTTAGATGATGCTGCTAAGAAAATTGTTGAGGCGATAAAATAAAATGTCGGTTTTGGTAAATAAAAATACTAAAGTAATTTGTCAGGGATTTACTGGCTCACACGGAACATTTCATTCAGAGCAGGCTATAAAATATGGAACCAATCTTGTTGGTGGAGTTACGCCAAAGAAAGGTGGACAAAAACATTTAGACAGACCAGTTTTTAATAGCGTTTTAGAGGCAAAAAATGAAGTAGGAGCAGATGCAACTATGATTTATGTACCTGCTAAATTTGCAGCAGCAGCAATCATTGAAGCTATTGATGCATCAGTTGAACTTATTGTTTGTATAACAGAGGGTATTCCAATTCAGGATATGCTTAAGGTCAGACAAAAATTAAGTGGATCTAGTAGCAGATTAATTGGACCTAATTGTCCAGGAATAATCACACCAGATGAATGTAAAATTGGGATTATGCCGGGAAGTATTCACAAAAGAGGAAGTGTTGGAATTGTATCAAGGTCAGGAACATTGACATATGAAGCAGTAGCCCAAACAACTGAAAATGGACTTGGTCAATCAACTTGTATTGGTATTGGTGGTGATCCTATTAATGGAACAAATTTTATAGATTGTTTAGATTTATTTTTAAATGATGATGAAACAGAATCTATTTTAATGATAGGTGAAATTGGTGGAACAGCTGAAGAAGAAGCGGCTGACTTTATAAAAAATCATAAGATTAAAAAACCAATAGTTGGATTTATTGCTGGAATTACCGCTCCTCCAGGAAGGAGAATGGGGCATGCTGGTGCCATTATATCAGGTGGCAAGGGTGGAGCTGAAGATAAAATTAAAAAAATGGAAGAATGTGGTATTACAGTTGCCAAATCACCATCAATTATTGGAAAAACTTTATTTGATAAACTGTCTAATTGAAAAAAAATATTAGAGGGATATATTAAATAAAAAAGATGTCTTCATCAAAAAATCTTGATTTCGAAAAAACTTCATTTTTAAACAAATCTAATAGTGCATTTATAGAAGAAATGTATTTAAAGTTTGTAAATAAAGATGCTGATCTTCCAGAAAGTTGGGCAAATTATTTTGAGGGAATTGGTGAAGAATTAAATGTTATAGCAAAAGAAATTAATGGTCCATCATGGGGACCTACTAAAAAAAAGATTGATATTGATGAATTACAAAAAAAAATAGAAGAACAAGATAAAAATGATTTTGATAATGTCAAATTAGACACTTCAGAAAAATTTAATTTTCAATTACTTGCTGACTCAAATAAAGATTCTATTAGTGCTGTAGCATTAATTAGAGCATATAGACTAAGAGGACATTTATTAGCAGATCTTGATCCTTTAGAAATGAGAGAGTCAGAATATCTAGATGAGCTTCATCCAGATTTTTACGGTTTTAAAAAAGAAAATTACGATAAGAAAATTTTTCTAAACGGGGTAATCAATCGTAAATATGCAAATATAAAAGAAATACTTAAGTTTATGAAGAAAACCTACTGTGGAAAAATAGGTTATGAGTTCATGCATATTTCAAACCCAGATGAAAGAAAGTGGTTTAGGGACAGGATAGAGCAAGATAAAAATGCACTTCAATTTACAAAAAATGGTAAAGAGGCAATTTTAAATAAATTGGTACAGGCAGAAGGATTTGAAAAATTTTTAGCTACAAAGTATGTGGGAACAAAAAGATTTGGTTTAGATGGTGGTGAAAGTTTAATACCTGCTCTTGAACAAATAATAAAAATTGGTGGTCAAAATAATATAAAAGAAGTTAAAATAGGTATGTCTCATAGAGGTAGGCTTAACGTTTTAGCAAACGTTTTACAAAAATCTTACAAAAAAATTTTTAATGAGTTTGCTGGTGAGTTTAGTACTGATTCTGAAGATAGTGCTGGAGATGTAAAATATCATCTTGGAGCGTCGTCTGATAGAGAATTTGATGGAAATTCAGTACATGTCAGTTTAACAGATAATCCTTCTCATTTAGAAGCTGTTAACCCAGTTGTTTTAGGTCAAACAAGAGCCAAACAATTTTTTCATAAAGACCGTGAAAGAAATAAAGTTATACCTATTCTCATTCATGGGGATGCAGCCTTTGCTGGTCAAGGAGTTGTAGCAGAATGTTTTGCAATGTCTGGACTACCAGGACATAACACTGGAGGAACAATTCATATTATTGTTAATAACCAGATAGGATTTACTACTAGTCCAAGATTTGCGAGGTCTTCACCTTATCCATCTGATGTTGCAAAAATGGTAGAGGCACCGATCCTTCATGTTAATGGTGATGATCCAGAAGCAGTTGTTTATGCAACCAGAATAGCAACAGAATTTCGATTAAAATTTAATAGAGACGTTGTAGTAGATTTAATTTGTTATAGAAGATTTGGACATAATGAGGGAGATGAGCCTTCATTTACTCAACCTTTAATGTATAAAAAAATTAGATCTCATCCCAGTGTTTACAAAATTTATGGAAATAAATTAGTAAACGAAAAATCTATAACTGAAGAATTATTAAATCAAAATGTTAAATCATTTAAAGATTTACTTGATGAACAATACAAAAGTGCAAAAGATTATAAACCTAAAATAGAATGGTTTGAGGGAACATGGTCAAGATATAAACCTGAAAGAGGTAAAGATAAGAGGGGTATAACAGGTTTTGATGAAAATAAATTAAAAATAATCTCAGGTAAAATAAATGGTATTCCTGAGGAAAAAAATATTCACAAGACTATCTCTAAAATATTTAATGCCAGAAAAGAAAGTATCGAAAAAGGTACTGGAATCGATTGGTCTTCAGCTGAATCTTTAGCGTTTGGATCTTTGCTAGAAGAGGGATATCCAGTTAGACTTGTAGGACAAGACTCTGGAAGAGGAACATTTAGTCAACGACATTCTGTTTTAAGAAATCAAATAGATAATTCTAGGTACATTCCTCTTAATAATATTTCTAAAAATCAAAAGCAATTTGAAGTAGTAGATAGTTTTTTATCTGAACTTGCGGTTTTAGGTTTTGAATATGGTTATAGTCTAGTAGAGCCAAATACACTTACACTTTGGGAAGCACAATTCGGTGACTTTGCTAATGGAGCTTTTACAACTATGCTCAAACGATAATATGCAAGTAATGAACTGCACAACTCCAGCAAATTATTTTCATGCTTTAAGAAGACAAATGCATAGGAGTTTCAGAAAGCCACTAATCATAATGACACCAAAATCATTATTAAGAAATAAGTATTGTGTTTCAAATTTAGAAGATTTTAACAAAAACAATACTTTTCATAGAGTTCTATGGGACCATGCTATTGACCCTAAGTCTAAAGGATTTATTGAACTAAAAGAAAGTTCTAAAATTAAGAAAGTAATTCTTTGTTCTGGAAAAGTATATTTTGACTTATTAGATGCTAGAGAAAAGCTAAAAAGAGATGATGTTGTGATGTATAGAATAGAACAATTATATCCATTTCCAGCAAAAGCTTTAGTTAAGGAGTTAAAACCATATGCTAAAAATGCTCAATTTTTTTGGTGTCAAGAAGAACCAAAAAATATGGGTGCCTGGTTTTCAGTAAGAGATTATATCCAATGGACATTAGACACTTTAAAGGCTAATAATAATAAAATTTCTTATATAGGAAGAAGCCCAGACGCAACTCCTGCAACAGGATATGCCAAAAGGCATAATTCTCAACAACAAGAAATAATTAACAAGGTATTTGATTAATTTTAATGAGTGAAAAAATAGTAGTCCCAGTTCTTGGTGAAAGTATAACAGAAGCGACTGTTGCAAAATGGTTAAAAAACGCAGGTGATACAGTCGAAGCAGATGAGCCAATTGTAGAACTTGAGACAGACAAAGTAAACTTAGAAGTGCCATCTCCAATTTCTGGTGTGTTAACAGAGATAAATTCACAAGATGGATCAGTCGTTGAAGTAGGAGCGTTATTAGGTTCTGTATCAGCAGAAGGTGGAGCGGTTAAATCTGCGCCAAAAACGCAAAAAGTAATCAAGCAAGAGGAAATAGTTCCTGTAGAGAGCAATGTAATAAAATTAGATGCAAATAAAAAAGAACCAAAAGTATTTGAAGAAAAAGATATGGAAGAACCCAAAGAGAAACCATTGGTTTTAACTGAGGAAGTTAAACCAGATGTTGCTCCTAAAAGAAATGTTAATCCAACCTTGTCTCCAGCAGTGAGAAAAATAGTAACTGAAAATAATATCGATATTAATTCAATTCAAGGTTCAGGAAAAGATGGGAGAGTTTTAAAAGGAGATTTAATAAGTTTGATGGGTGCAAATCCAAAACCATCTGAAAGAAAAATTCAATATGGTGAAGAAGAACGAATTAAGATGACTAGGTTGAGACAAACTATTGCAAAAAGATTAAAGCAAGCTCAAGAGAATGCCGCTCTTTTAACAACATTTAACGAGGTTGATATGAGCAGTGTGATGGAAATGAGGAAAGAAAATCAAGAGGATTTCCAATCTCGTTATGGAATAAAATTAGGATTTATGTCTTTCTTTGTAAAAGCATGTGTAGTTGCTTTAAAAAATTTCCCTGCAGTGAATGCTGAAATAGATGGTGATGAGATAATATATAAAAATTATTACAATATTAGTTTTGCTGTTGGAACAGATAAAGGCTTGGTTGTTCCAGTTTTAAGAAATGCAGATGAATTATCCTTTGCTGATATTGAAAAAAATATTAAAGAAATTTCAGAAAAAGCTCGAGATGGAAAGCTAACGATTGAAGATCTTCAGGGAGGAACATTTACAATAAGTAATGGAGGTGTGTATGGGTCTATGCTTTCAACTCCAATACTAAATTTACCTCAATCTGGAGTGTTGGGCATGCATAATATAGTGGAAAGACCTGTTGTTGTAGACGGTGAAATCAAAATAAGACCAATTATGTATTTAGCATTATCATATGATCACAGAATTATTGATGGAAAAGAATCTGTATCTTTCCTTAAAATGATTAAAGAAAACTTAGAAGACCCTAGAAGGTTGTTTTTAGATATTTAAATGTCAGAAAAATTTCAAGCTGTAGTTATTGGAGGTGGACCGGGTGGTTATGTGTGTGCAATCAGACTTGCTCAATTAGGATTAAAAACTGCATGTATAGAGTCTAGAGGGTCTTTGGGAGGTACTTGTTTAAATGTTGGTTGTATCCCATCAAAAAGCCTACTTAATCTGTCTGAAGAATTTCATAAAGTAAAAAGTTTAGCAAACAAAGGTATTGAAGTTGGTGAAGTAAAATTAAATTTAGACAAAATGATGAAAAGCAAAGATAAAGCTGTAACAGTTCTTACAAAAGGTGTTGAATTTCTTTTGAAAAAAAACAAAGTTACTTACTTTAAAGGACACGGAAGTTTTAAATCTAAAAATGAAATTTTAATAAAGGATGATAAAAATAAAGAAACCATCATCCAAACAGAAAAAACAGTTATTGCAACAGGATCAGTTCCAGTTTCATTACCAGGAATAGAAATAGATGAGAAAACAATTGTCTCATCAACAGGTGCTTTAAAGTTAGAAAAGGTACCTAAGAAAATGGTTGTAGTAGGAGGAGGCTATATAGGATTGGAGATGGGATCTGTATGGTCAAGACTTGGAGCAGAGGTGCAAGTTGTTGAATTTTTAGATCATATTACACCTGGAATGGATAAAGAAATCTCTTCAGAATTTATGAAAATTTTAAAAAAACAGGGAATGAAATTTAATATGCAAAATAAAGTTGAAACAATTAAAAAAAATGCAGCAGGTGCAGTGGTTTCAACAGTAGATAAAGATGGTAATAAAAATAATTTTGAGTGTGATGTTGTTTTGATTTCTGTTGGCAGAAAACCTAATACAGATGGTTTAAATTTAGAGTCTGTAGGAGTAGATCTTGATGAAAGAAATAGAATTAAAACTGATAAAATTTTTAAGACTAACGTTGAAAATATTTATGCAATAGGCGATGTAATTGTTGGTCCAATGCTTGCACATAAAGCGGAGGACGAAGGTATAGCAGTTGCAGAAAACATAGTTGGTCAATCTGGACATGTAAATTACGATACAATCCCAGGAGTAGTTTATACAACACCAGAAGTAGCATCAATCGGTAAAACTGAGGAACAATTAAAAGAATTAAATAAAAAATATAAAGTAGGGAAATTTTCGTTTATGGCTAATTCAAGAGCTAAGGCCATAGATGATGCAGAAGGTTTTGTTAAAATTTTAGCTGATGAGCAAACAGATAAAGTATTAGGTGCACATATAATTGGACCTCATGCAGGAGAATTAATTGCAGAGATTGGTGTTGCAATGGAATTTGGTGCAAGTGCAGAAGATATCGCCCGAACTTGTCATGCTCATCCAACGTTTTCTGAAGCAGTTAAAGAAGCCGCTTTATCAGTAGATAAAAGAGCAATACACTCTTAATTTTTTTTCATATTATAAAAATATGAAATATCCGATTCTTGTACCAAATATTTTTAATCATCCATTTACTTATGAAAGTAATTTAAATCTTAAAGTTGGTGATTATGTACTTGTACCTTTTGGAAAATCCAAAATTACTGGTGTTGTTTGGGACGAATTTGAAAAAAATAATAATAAAAATTTTAAGACTAAAAAGGTAATCAAGAAATTAGACGTTACTCCATTAAAAAAAAATACAATTAATTTTTTAAATTGGTTTGCAGAATATAATCTTATCCCAAAGGGTATGGCATTAAAGTTAGTGCTCTTAAGTAGTGATGCGGTAGAGAACAAAGAAACTCAACTTTATCAAATATTTGATAGCAAAATTAAGCAAAACTTAATCAAGCTGTCTAGTGATCAAAATAAATCTCTAAAAAAAATGAATGTTTCAAATAAAAAATTTAGAGTTCATGTTTTACAAGGCACAACTGGATCAGGAAAAACTTTAGTTTATTTTGAAGCGTTAAAACCATTGATAGAGAAGGGTTTTCAAGGATTAATTTTATTACCAGAAATTGGTCTAACCAGCCAGTTTGAACAAAAATTTTTAGAATATTTTGGTTTTAAACCTGCAGTTAGGAATGATAATTGTTGATGAGGAACATGATCAATCATTTAAACAAGATGAAGGCATAACCTACAATGCTCGTGATATGGCAATTTCTAGAGCATCTTTTGAAAATATTCCAATCAATTTGATTACTGCTGTTCCTTCTATCGAAACTTTTGAAAATATTAAAAAGGGTAAATACGAGGTTTCTAGATTAAATGAAAGATATCAAAACGCAGCTTTACCTAATTATGAAATTATTAATTTAAATAATACCAAACTTGAAAAACAATCATGGCTATCAAATAAAATTATTGAAAAAGTTAATTTACATTTGGAAAAAAAAGATCAAGTTTTGTTTTTTTTAAATAGAAGAGGTTTTTCTCCAAATGCTTTATGCAATAAGTGTTTTACAAGTTTTACATGTCCAAATTGTAGTATCAATTTAGTTTATCATAAAAATAAAAATAACTTATTATGTCATTATTGTGGATACAAATCCGATCTTAAAAGGGACTGTACAAAAGAAGGCAATTGTGAATTTATTTTTAGCGGCCCTGGTGTTGAGAGAATTTCAGAAGAGGTAAAAAGAAAATTCCCTGGAAAAAAAATAGAGATTTTTTCAAGTGACACAATGAATAAAAAAGATTCTAAAGAAAAAATAGATAAAATTATTAATAATGAAACGCATATTTTAGTTGG
>LUMG01000093.1_pt1 | contig 15703 bp, 11 predicted proteins | sample 729691 | NCBI WGS metagenome assembly LUMG01 (sample SAMN03860269, study PRJNA289734) | marine metagenome | biome: seawater column; feature: ocean; material: water; isolation source: Red Sea water column Station 34 - depth 50m | place: Saudi Arabia: Red Sea | collected 2011-10-15 | depth 50 m
ATTATTTATGAAGAATTTATTTTAAGTAATATTTTAATGGAAATTTATTCAATTTTATATGCAGGTATATTATCTGGTGGATTTGCATTTGTATTACAAATTTATGCCCAGCGTAATATTACTCCAGCACCTGCAGCTATAATTTTTTCTCTTGAAGGTGTATTTGCGACTATAGCTGCTTGGTTTATTTTAAATCAAATTCTAGATGTTAATAATTTACTTGGATGCTTTTTTATTCTATGTGGAGTTCTCTTATCTCAATTACTCCCTTTAATTAAGAAGAAATATACTTAATAAACTAAACTAAATAAAATCAAAGCAATTATTATTCTATAAATTACAAACGCATTCATTGAAAATTTATTTATATAAATTAAAAAGAATTTAACTGTTAGAAAAGAAAAAATAAAAGAAGATATAATTGCGATAACAACTAAGTAATTAAACTGAATTGATTGTTCAAAAACATCTTTCAAGCTTAAGACACTAGCTCCAGCTAATGCTGGGATTGAAAGTAAAAAAGATATCTTACTTGAATCTACTCTATTAAATTTTAAAATTCTCGCAGCTGTTATAGTAATTCCTGCCCTACTCACTCCGGGTACAAGTGAGAAAATTTGGAAAACACCTATAAATATTATTGACTGAAAATTTAAATTTGAAGAAATTTTTTTATCAAATCGATTTTTGTCTGAGATGTATAAAATAATTGCGAATATTAAAGTAGTCCAAGCAATGACTTCTAAATTTCTTAACTGATAAATTAAATTTGTACTATAAAGTATGTATCCAACAATTATTAATGGAATAGATCCTAATACAATTAAATTTAAAATTCTTTTATTTTTTCTGATATCAAACAATTCATCTTTAAAAAAATAAATTATAGCTATTAGTGAACCTAGATGGAGGCTAATATCAATAAGCAAAGAACTAGATTTAAATTCATATAAAGTAGAAACCAAAATTAAATGAGCAGAAGAACTAATAGGAAGAAATTCAGATATTCCTTGAATTGCAGAGAGAATTAAAACTTCTATAATATTTTGAAACATTATTTCTTCGTAACTTATAAAGTATTTATTTAAAACAATTCGATTTAAGCATAATAGCTATGCAATAATTAAAAACGTGTTAATTGGCGGTAATAATTTAAAAATTAAGGTCAATATATATGACCTATTTTATGCTTTATATACATAAATCAGGGTATATTTTGCCAAAACTTAAATAATATTATGCCAGATAAAATGCTCAAATTTGTTAAAATAGGTCAACAAACTCCACCTAAAAGAGAAGTTGATACGAGAAAGAAAGATTTTAACGAAATTTATGACGAGTATATCAATGAAAAAGCCAAAGAACAGTCGAGTAGGTGTTCGCAATGTGGAGTACCTTTTTGCCAAGTTCATTGTCCTTTAAGTAATAACATTCCAGATTGGCTTAAACTGACAGCAGAGGGAAGATTAAAAGAGGCGTATGAATTATCCCAAAGCACAAACAATATGCCTGAAGTGTGTGGCCGAATTTGCCCCCAAGATAGATTATGCGAGGGAAATTGTGTAATTGAACAGTCTGGTCATGGAACAGTAACTATTGGATCAGTAGAAAAATATATTACAGATAATGCTTGGGCTCAGGGCTGGGTAAAACCAATTAAGGTAACGAATGAAAAAAATCAAAGCGTAGGAATTATAGGAGCAGGTCCTGCTGGTTTAGCTGCTGCAGAACAATTAAGAAAAAATGGATATAAAATTACTGTCTACGATAGATATGATAGAGCAGGAGGATTATTAATTTATGGAATTCCAAATTTTAAATTAGAAAAAGAAGTTGTAGAGCGAAGAACAAAACTCTTAAAGGATGGAGGAATTGAATTTGTTCAAAATTTTGAAGTTGGTAAGGATGCAAGTCTAGACCAATTGAGAAAAAAACACGATGCAATTTTAATTGCTACAGGAGTTTATAAAGCAAGAGAAGTAAACTTACCTGGAAATGATCTTGATAATATTTTTCCTGCAATGGATTTTTTAACAGCATCTAATAAAAAAGGTCTAGGAGATGATGTTGAGTTGTTTGATAAAGGAATTTTAAACGCAGAAGGTAAAGATGTTGTTGTAATCGGTGGAGGTGACACAGCAATGGATTGTGTGAGAACTTCTATAAGACAGAAGGCAAAATCTGTTAAATGTTTGTATAGAAGAGATAAAGAAAATATGCCAGGATCTGCTAGAGAAGTTGCAAATGCAGAAGAAGAAGGTGTTGAGTTTGTTTGGTTATCAAGTCCTAAAGAATTTAAAGGTACAAATAAAGTAGAAAAAATAATTGTAGATCAAATTAAACTAGGTGATCCAGACGAGACAGGAAGAAGAAAGCCACAAGTACAAGAAGGCTCAAGTTACGAAACAAAAGCAGATATGGTTATCAAAGCACTAGGTTTTGATCCTGAAGATTTACCAAATTTATTTGATAGTAGTGAATTACAAGTAACAAAGTGGGGAACTATTAAAACAGATTTTGATACTATGGAAACAAATATAAAAGGGGTGTTTGCTGCTGGTGATATAGTTAGAGGAGCTTCATTAGTTGTTTGGGCGATAAAAGATGGAAGAGATGCAGCAGCTTCAATTAAAACTTATCTAGAGAGTAAATCTAAAGTGGAAAAAAGAGTGGCTTAATGAAAAATTATAAAAAGAACCTTCACCTTTTAAAAGAAAATAATGTTTATTCAGAAGACATGGAGCATGATGCTTGTGGTGTTGGTATAATTGCATCAACTGAAGGTAAAAAATCTCGTAAAGTTGTAGAGTATGGTATTGAAGCGTTAAAAGCAGTTTGGCATAGAGGCGCTGTAGATGCCGATGGGAAAACTGGTGATGGAGCTGGAATTCATGTTGAAATACCAAAAGATTTCTTCATTGAAAAGATAGAAGTGACAGGACACACACATGACAATTCTGAAATATGTGTGGGCATGATATTTCTACCTCGGAATGATTACGCAGCACAAGAAAGTTGCAAAACTATTGTAGAAAGTGAATTAACAAAAAATGATTTTAGTATTTACGGTTGGAGACAAGTTCCAGTTAATCCAAAAGTTTTAGGAGAAAAGGCATTCCAAACAATGCCTGAAATTATCCAAGTATTGTTTAAACCTTATAATCCAGAATTAACAAATAAAGATTTAGAAAGAAAAATTTATGAAACTAGAAGAAAGATAGAAAATGAAGCTTTTAAAAAATCTTTAAACAATTTTTATATTTGTTCATTGAGTTCTAAATCTATCATTTACAAGGGGATGTTTTTAGCTGAAGCTATCTCAGATTTCTACCTTGATTTAAAAGATGAGAGATTTGTTTCAAGGTTTGCTATTTTTCATCAAAGATTTTCAACAAATACAGCACCTAGCTGGAATTTAGCTCAACCCTTTAGAGCTATAGCGCATAATGGAGAAATTAATACTTATAGAGGAAATAAAAATTGGATGAAAGTTCATGAACAAGAGATGAACAGTCCCCTTTTTGACGATGTTGAGAACTTAAAACCTGTTATACAACAGGGAGCATCAGACTCTGCTGCATTAGACAATGTTTTTGAATTATTAAATATATCTGGTCAGCCTGCGCCTTTGGCGAAGCTTATGTTAGTTCCAGACGCATGGTCTAAAAAAAATAAAACTCTACCAAAAGATCACCAACAATTATTTAATTTTTTAAACAGTACTATGGAGCCATGGGATGGACCAGCAGCTATTGCTGGAACTGATAATGAGTGGGTTATAGCTGCAAATGATAGAAATGGATTAAGACCTTTAAGATACGCAATTACAAAAGACAAATTATTATTTGCAGGTTCTGAAACAGGAATGATTGAATTAAATGAAAAAAGAATTTTGTCAAAGGGAAGATTGGGTCCTGGGGAAATAATTGGAGTTAGAATAGAAAAAGGTAAAGTATTTACAAACAAGCAAATAAAAGATTATTTAGCCAAAGAGTATAAACACTTTAATTCACAAATTATCGACCTAGATGATAAGTTAACTATTTCAGATGAAAAAAATTCTTTTTCGGGAGATGATTTAAGAAGAAGGCAATATACTTTTGGAATAAGTCTAGAAGATCTTGAGCTCATACTGCATCCTATGGCAGAAGATGCTAAAGAAGCAACTGGATCTATGGGGGACGATACACCATTGGCTGTTTTGTCAGATAGGTATAGACCGTTGTACCATTTTTTTAGACAAAATTTTAGTCAAGTCACAAACCCACCAATAGACTCTTTAAGAGAAAACAAGGTTATGAGTTTGAAAACAAGATTTGGAAATCTTGGAAATATTTTAAATTTTGATAATTTAACAAAGCAAAATATTTATGTTTTAAATAGTCCAATATTATCAAATTCTCAGTTTGAAAAATTTATAAATTTTTTTGGTAACAATTCATCTATAATTGATTGTACTTTTTCTGAGGAAGAAACTTTATTTGATTCAATTAAAAAAATTCAAAAAGAAGCTGAAATTGCAGTAAGACAGGGAGTTACTCAATTGATTTTAAGTGACAAAGAGCTTTCTAGCTTAAAACTTCCAATACCAATGCTTTTAGCAGTTGGATCAATTAATTCATTCCTTATTGAAAAAAAACTAAGAGGATATGTATCAATAAATGTTCAATCTGGAGAGGCTTTAGATACACACTCTTTTGCAACCTTAATAGGAGTTGGAGCAACTACTGTAAATCCATATTTAGCATTTGATAGTTTATTTCAGCGTCATGAAAAGAAATTATTTGGTCAATTTAGCTTTGATGAATGTGTAGAGAGATACATAAAATCAGTAAACGCAGGTTTATTAAAGATCATGTCTAAGATGGGTATTTCAGTTCTAAGTTCTTATAGAGGTGGATGTAACTTTGAAACCGTAGGTTTAAGTAGAACAATTGTTGCAGATTATTTTCCAGGAGTTGTCTCTAAAATTTCAGGTATTGGACTTACGGGTATAGAGAAAAAAATTAGAGAAATTCATAAAGAGGCATTTGAAAGTTCTGAAACCATATTGCCGATAGGCGGTATATATAGATATCGTAAAAATGGTGAAACACATCAATATCAAGGAAAATTAATTCATTTACTTCAAAGTGCAGTAGGATCTAATTCTTATGATGCCTATAAAAGATATGCGGATGGAATATACAGCTTACCACCTATTAATCTTAGAGACTTAATTGATTTCAGAGAAAAAAAATTAAGTGGGCCAATAGATATTTCTGAGGTTGAGCCAATAGAAAATATTTTAAAAAGATTTGGAAGTGGGAGCATGTCTCATGGAGCTTTATCAAAAGAGGCGCATGAAACTTTGGCAACTGGTATGAATAGGATTAAAGGTGCTTCATGTAGTGGAGAGGGCGGTGAAGATGCAAGTAGATTTAAAGTTTTAGATAATGGTGACAGCGCAAACTCAAGAGTTAAACAAATAGCTTCTGCAAGATTCGGAGTTACAGTTAATTATCTTAATAATTGTAATGAGATAGAAATTAAAATTGCACAAGGCGCTAAGCCTGGTGAGGGAGGTCAGCTACCAGGATTTAAAGTTACAGAGGAGATTGCTAAACTTAGACATTCAACTCCTGGAGTTACTTTAATATCACCACCACCACATCATGATATTTATTCAATCGAAGATCTTGCACAACTAATTTATGATTTAAAACAGATAAATCCTAAAGCAAGAATTGGAGTTAAGCTTGTTGCTTCCTCTGGAGTAGGAACAATTGCAGCTGGTGTAGCTAAAGCAAAAGCAGATATAATATTAATTTCTGGACATAATGGTGGAACAGGAGCAACACCACAGACTAGTGTTAAGTATGTTGGAATACCATGGGAAATGGGTTTGACGGAAGCAAACCAAGTATTAACTTTAAATAATCTTAGACATAAAGTTACATTAAGAACAGATGGTGGAATTAAAACAGGAAGAGATGTGGTGATAGCTGCAATGATGGGTGCTGAAGAATATGGTGTTGCTACTACAGCATTAGTTGCAATGGGATGTATAATGGTAAGGCAGTGTCATTCAAATACATGTCCTGTAGGCGTTTGTACTCAAGATGAAAAGCTCAGAGAAAAATTTACTGGAACTCCAGAAAAAGTAGTTAATTTGTTCACATTTATAGCCCGTGAAGTAAGAGAAATATTAGCAAATTTAGGTTTTAAATCATTAAATGAAGTGATTGGTAGGACAGACTTGTTAAAACAGGTTAGTAAGGGTTCTCCAAATTTAGACGATTTAGATTTAAATCCTTTATTTGTTCAAGCTGATACTGGAAATAATCCAAGGTATTGTGAGGATCAAGAAATAAATAGTGTACCAGATACTCTTGACCAACAAATTTGGCCAGAAATTGAACAAGCTTTAGATAATTCTGAAAAAATTGAGAAAGAATATCAAATAAAAAATACTCACAGGGCAGTAGGGACAAGAATTTCTCATCATTTGTATAAAAAATATGGTTATGAAAAACTTGATGAAAACTTTTTAGTTTTAAATTTTAAAGGATCAGCAGGTCAATCATTTGGTGCATTTTCTTCTAAAGGTTTAAAACTTGTATTAAAGGGAGATGCAAATGATTATGTTGGTAAAGGTTTGTCAGGAGCTACTATTTCAATAAAATTACCTGAAGAGAGCAATTTAGTTTCAAATGAGAATACAATTTTAGGAAATACTGTTCTTTACGGAGCTACTTCAGGAAAACTTTTTGCTGCTGGCCAAGCTGGTGAAAGATTTTCAGTTAGAAATTCTGGTGCAGTTACAGTAATTGAAGGATGCGATTCTAATGGATGTGAATATATGACTGGTGGAACTGTAGTAATTTTAGGAGATGTTGGTGATAATTTTGCAGCTGGTATGACAGGTGGAATGGCCTTTATATATGATAAATCTCAACAATTTGAAAAGAAAGTAAATCCAGAATCAGTAGTTTGGCAAAATGTAGAGACAGATTATTGGAAAGAATATTTAAAAAATTTAGTCAGTGAGCACTTCAAAGAAACTGAGTCTCAATTATCGAAAAAAATAATTGAAAACTTTGATGATGAAGTAAATAATTTTGTTCAGGTGTGTCCTAAAGAAATGTTGGATAAATTAAAAAATCCAATTACTTTAAAAAAAGATATAAAAAAAGTTAGCTAAATTAATAATTTAAGCTCTTTTAAAATTATATTTAACCATTTTTTATTTGATAAACTGTGATCACCTTTTTTTATAATATTTAATTTTTTCTTAGCTTTTGGAAATAATCTTAAAACTTTTCTTGAATATGAGACAGGAACTGCCTCATCTTTTTCACCATGAACCATTGTTACTTTAATATTTGAATTAATTTTTTTATTTAAGACTTTGTTTTTTCTTCCATCTTTTATTAATTGTAGAGTAATTGGATATTCATAATTGCCATGTTTTAATTGATAAATACCCTTACTTATTGTTTCCTCTTTCATTTTTTTAGTAAATTTTTTCCACATTAAATTTTCTAAAAATTCAGGAGCAGCCCCTATTCCTAAAAATCCTTTAATCTGTTTTTTGAAAATTTTGAATTGATTGAGCGAAATCCATGCGCCCATACTTGAACCAATTAGCACAAATTCTTTTTTTTTAACGTATTTTCTAATTAAAATTGACGTCTCTTTACTCCATTTTGAAATATTTCCATTTACAAATTTTCCAGAAGATTTTCCATGACCAGAGTATTCTAGTGCTAAAAAACTTACTTTATTTTTTTTAGCAAATTTCAAAAATGCATTTGGTTTTTTTCCTTCAAGATCTGACATAAAGCCATGCAAAAAAACTATAAAAGAACTATTTTTAAAAATTTTAGAAATATGTCTAATTTTCTTTGTATTTGATATTTGATGAAATCTGAAATTTGCCATAATCATTTATAAGTTTTGTCTATTAATATATAATCATATCAAATGTCATCTGATTTAAAAGTTTTACAAGTAATTCCAAAATTAGGTTATGGAGGAGCTGAAACAGGCTGTTATGATATTGCACATTATTTACCAGAAAATAATTGTAAATCATTTATTGTAACAAGCGGTGGTGAATTACTTAAATTTGTAGATAGAAAAAAAGTTAAAATATTTAGACTTCCAGTGCAAAGCAAAAATCCTCTACTAATTTTAATTAATGCTTTTATCTTAATTGGAATAATTTTAGTTTATAATATTTCTCTTGTTCACGCGAGAAGTAGAGCACCTGCTTGGTCATGTTTGTTAGCAACAAAAATCACAGGACGAAAATTTGTAACTACATTTCATGGAACATACAATTTTAAGAGTAATATAAAAAAAATTTATAATTCAGTAATGACTAGAGCAGATTTAATAATTGCAGGATCTAATTTTATTTTTTCTCATATTAAAAAAAATTATTCAAAATATTTAAATGAGAAAAAAAAATTAATGGTTATTTTTAGAGGAATAAACGTCGACTATTTTGACCCAACAACTAAAATTGAAATTGACGAAAAAAAATTATTAAAAAAATGGGACATTGAAAAAGATAAAAAAATTATACTTTTACCTGGTAGATTAACTTCCTGGAAAGGACAGGAAGTTTTTATAGAGGCTATTAATTTAGTGAATATAGAACTGGGTTATGAAGCATTTTATGCTGTCATTCTAGGCAGTGATCAAGGTAGAGATTTATATAAGAAAAAATTAATAAGACTTTCAGAGCAATATAGATTGTCTAAACAAATAAGATTTATAGATCATTGCAAGGATATGGCCTTAGCTTATAAAGTTTCTGATATTATTGTTTCAGCCTCAACCGAACCAGAGGCTTTTGGCAGAGTTGCTGTCGAAGCACAATCAATGGAAAAACCAATTATAGCAAGTAACATTGGAGGTTCTAACGAAACGATAATTGATGAAAAAACTGGTTTTTTATACGAAGCAGGAAATGCTAAATCATTAAGTAATAAAATTTTAAAAACTCTTAACATGGATGAAACTCTATTAAAATCAATTGGTAATGAGGGAAGAAAAAACATAGTTCAAAAATTTAATGTTGAAAAAATGTGCTTTTCTACTTATTCAGAGTATAAGAGATTATTAAATTAAATGCCGATAATAACATTACCTGACGGAAACAATATTGACTTTCCTAATAAAGTTACTGGACTTGAAGTAGCTGAAAAAATTAGCAAATCATTAGCCAAACAAGCCATGGTCATAAGTGTTGATGGTGAACTTAAAGATCTTGATTTTCTAATTGAAAATGATTGTTCTGTAAAAATTTTTACCTCAAAAAATCCTGAGGGCTTAGAAACTATAAGGCATGACACAGCTCATATTTTAGCTATGGCTGTTCAAGAATTATTTCCTGGAACACAAGTTACAATTGGACCCGTGATTGAAAATGGATTTTATTATGACTTTGCTAGAAAAGAACCATTTACAGAGGATGATCTTGTTAAAATTGAAAATAAAATGAAAGAGATTGTCGATAGGAATGAAACAACAAAAAGAGAAGTTTGGGATAGAAACAAAGCAATTAGCCATTTTAAAAAAAAAGGAGAAATTTATAAAGCCGAGCTAATTGAAGCGATACCTGAAAATGAAGATGTATCAATTTATTTTCACGGAGAATGGCATGATTTATGTAGAGGCCCACATTTATCCTCTACAGGTAAAATAGGGAAATATTTTAAACTTACAAAAGTATCAGGAGCATATTGGAGAGGAGACTCTAATAATGAAATGTTGCAACGAATATATGGTACGAGTTGGGCAACTCAAAAAGATCTAGATGAATATTTGAAAAGAATAGAAGAAGCCGAAAAAAGAGATCACAGAAAATTAGGTAGAGAAATGGATTTATTTCATTTTAGAGAAGAAAGCCCTGGCTCAGTATTTTGGCATGAAAGAGGATGGGGTTTGTTTCAAAAGCTCATTAACTACATGAGAAGCAGACAAGATGCAGCTGGTTATAAAGAGGTCAATACTCCAGAGGTACTAGATAGACAACTATGGGAAAAATCTGGGCATTGGGAAAAATATGGAGAAAACATGTATACTTCTGAAACACCAGATGAGAAAGTTTTTGCAATTAAACCAATGAATTGCCCTGGTCATATCCAGGTATTTAATCAAGGCTTAAAAAGTTACAGAGATCTTCCGTTACGTTTTGCTGAATTTGGGAAAGTTCATCGTTATGAGCCATCAGGCGCTTTACATGGATTATTAAGAGTAAGAGCCTTTACTCAAGATGATGCCCATATTTTTTGCACTGAAGATCAAATTACTAGCGAATGTTTAATTGTTACAAATCTAATACTAGATATTTATAAGGACCTTGGTTTTGAAAATGTGATTCTAAAATATGCAGATAGGCCAGAAGTAAGAGTTGGTGATGATTCAGTTTGGGATAAAGCAGAAGCCTCTTTGCTTGAAGCCGTTAAAGCTTCTAAATTAGAATATACTATTAATAAAGGTGAGGGAGCATTTTATGGTCCTAAAATTGAATTTGTTTTACGAGATGCTATTGGCAGAGATTGGCAATGTGGAACTTTACAAGTAGATTTAAATTTACCTGGAAGATTAGATGCTTCTTATGTTGATAAAGATGGTACTAAAAAAGTTCCTGTTATGTTGCACCGAGCATTATTTGGTTCTCTAGAGAGATTTATTGGAATTTTAATTGAAAACTATGCAGGCAAGTTTCCATTTTGGATATCTCCTTTACAGACTATGGTAATACCTATTTCAGAAGAATTTAATGACTATGCGGTCGAGGTATCAAATAAAATTAAAAATTCAGGCATAAGTTCTGCAGTAGATTTAAAAAATCATAATTTAAATTATAAAATTAGAGATCATTCTTTAGCAAAAATACCGCTTTTATTAATTTGTGGTAAAAAAGAAGTTGACTCCAATTCAGTAACGATTAGAAGATTAGACTCTAATAAACAAGAAAATATGGGTATAGATCAATTCTTAAAAACATTCTCTGCTTTAAATAAAGCATCATCAAACTAAGTGGCAGACTTCAAACAAAATTATTTTCAAAGAAGAACTAAGGACAGAGGTCCAAGATCTAATAATAGAATTTCTTCTCCTGATGTACAAGTTATAGCAAGTGATGGAGAAAATCTTGGAGTGATGAATACCAATGAAGCTATTTCCATGGCAAAAAATCAAGGTTTAGATTTAATTGAAATAGCACCTAATGCAAATCCTCCTGTATGTAAAATAATGGATATGGGTAAATATAAGTATGATGCTCAGAAAAAAGCAAATCTTGCAAAGAAAAAACAAAAAATTGTTTCTTTAAAAGAAATTAAAATGAGACCTGTTACGGAAACTCATGATTATGAGTTTAAAGTCAAAAATGCTAAAAAATTTATAGCTAAAGGAGATAAGGTCAAATTTACTATAAGATTTAAAGGTAGAGAGCTTCAGCATTCCCATCTAGGAAATGAACTAATGGGTAAAATTAAAGAAGATATGAAGGATATTGGCAAGGTAGAATTGCATCCCAAGTTTGATGGGAAGCAAATGATCATGGTAATTCAGCCTTTATAAGCTTTAATAGAGGTTGTAAAATTATATCTTTCTTTGTATAAGTCCGCAGAATTATGCCAAAACTAAAAACAAAAAGCTCAGCAAAAAAAAGATTTAAAATATCCGCTAAGGGTAAAGTTATTTCTGCTCAAGCAGGTAAAAGACATGGCATGATCAAAAGAACGAATTCACAAATAAGAAAACTTAGAGGCACTACAACATTGTCTAAACAAGATGGAAAAATTGTTAAGTCATACATGCCTTACAGTTTAAGAGGTTAATAATGGCAAGAGTTAAAAGAGGTGTAACTAGTAAAGCTAAACATAAAAAAGTTTTAAAAGCTGTAAAGGGTCAATGGGGCAGAAGAAAAAATACCATTAGAGTTGCTAAGCAAGCTATGGAAAAATCCATGCAATACGCTTACAGAGACAGAAGAAATAAAAAAAGAGATTTTAAATCATTGTGGATACAGAGAATCAATGCTGGAGTAAGAGCCGAGGGCTTAACTTATTCAAAATTTATCAATGGATTAAATAAATGTGGTATTGCAATAGATAGAAAAATTCTTGCTGAAATTGCTTACGATAGCCCAGAAGCATTCAAAACAATTGTACAAAAAGCTCAATCAGCTTTAAATTAATCTTCGCTATTGTTTTTATTTCTTAAGGAAATAATCTACTAATATGTCAGAGATAAAAAATATTAGAGATCAGTTTATATCAAAGCTAGAAAATGATTTAAGCATTGATCAAATAAATGAAATCAAAACCGATCTCTTTGGTAAAAATGGTTTAATTTCATCAAAATTTAAAACAATAGGTTCAATTCCAGAGACTGATAGAAAAAAATTTGCATCAGATTTAAATCAAGTTAAAGACGAACTTCAGAATTTGATAACTTCTAAAATTAGTGAGATAGAAGGAAAAAAAATAAACGAAAAATTAGAAAAGGAAAAAGTTGATATAACTTTACCTGAAAGACCATTCGTTAGAGGAAAAGTTCATCCAGTATCACAAACTATTGATGAAATTTCATCTATTTTCTCTGAAATAGGATTTAGTGTTGAGGAAGGCCCTGATGTTGAAAATGAATATAACAACTTTACTGCTTTAAACACACCTGACAATCATCCAGCAAGAGATATGCATGATACATTTTACTTAGATGAAAACAAAGAAGTTTTGTTACGAACTCATACTTCACCAGTTCAAATTAGAACTATGCTAAAAGACAAACCTCCATTCAAGATTATTGCTCCTGGAAGAACTTATAGATCTGATAGTGATCAAACACACGCACCAATGTTTCATCAAGTAGAAGGTTTGCATATTGATACAAATATTAATATGGGACATTTAAAAGGATGCTTGAATTATTTTATTAAAGAATTTTTTGAAGTCGAAAAAATTAAAATGAGATTTAGACCTAGTCATTTTCCATTTACAGAACCATCTGCAGAAGTTGATATTGGTTATGAAATAAAAGATGGCAAAATAATTATCGGAGAAGGAGATAAGTGGCTTGAAATTTTAGGCTGTGGCATGGTGCATCCTAATGTTTTAAGAAATGTAAAAGTAGATCCTTCTAAATATCAAGGATATGCCTTTGGCATAGGTATAGACCGATTAGCAATGCTTAAATACGGCATTAATGATTTAAGAGCGTTTTTTGATTGTGACTACAGATGGCTAAATCATTTTGGTTTTGATCCACTTGATGTTCCTTCAAATTACAGAGGTTTAAGCAGATGAAGATTACATATGATTGGTTAAAAGATCATTTAAAAGTAAGTGCTAAAGAAGATAAACTTCTTGAGAAACTAACAGACATAGGTCTTGAGGTTGAGAGTATAGAAAACTTATCTGAGGGATTAGATTTATTTAAGGTAGCAAAAATTATAAAAACAGAAAAACATCCTAATGCAGACAGACTTAAAGTTTGTGATGTTGATGTTGGTAATAAAGAAATCAAAAAAGTTGTTTGTGGTGCTGCAAATGCAAGAGAGGGCCTTCTTACTGTATATGCCCCACCAGGCGCAATAATCCCAAAAAACAAAACTAAGCTTGTTGTTGCTAAAATAAGAGATGTTACATCTTATGGAATGCTCTGTTCCGAATCTGAATTGAATTTATCAGATGAAAGTGATGGGATTACTGAGCTGTCGTCATCCAAATATGCAAAAAATATTGGAAAAAGTTATTTTTCTAAACCAAGTTCTAATCTTATCGATTTATCAATTACACCAAATAGACCAGACTGTCTTGGTGTTACCAAATAGACCAGACTGTCTTGGTGTTCGGGGGATAGCGAGAGATTTATCAGCTGCAGGTTTTGGAAACTTAAAACCAGAAAAAGATAAAAAAATTAAATCTAATAAAAAACAGACCTTAAAAGTAAAAATAACAAAAGAAAAAAATCAAGGCTGTTTATCTTTTGGTAGCTGCTTGATAACTAACGTCAAAAATACAGAAAGTCCTCAATGGTTGAAAGATAAATTAATTTCTATAGGCCAAAAACCAATATCTGCAATTGTAGATATTACAAATTATGTCATGATTGATATTAATCGTCCTTTGCACGCATACGATGCTGATAAAATTGATAAGGGAATAATTGTTAGAAATTCAAAATCAGGAGAAGAATTTACTGCTCTAGATAATAAAAATTATAAACTAGATGATGGAATGTGTGTAATAAGTGACAACAAAGGTGTCTTAGGCCTAGGAGGAATTATTGGAGGAACAAGATCTGGTACAGAGCTAGATACAAAAAATGTTTTATTAGAGTCGGCTTATTTTGATCCAAGATCAATTAGAAAAACTGCTAAAAAATTGAATATCGATACAGATGCTAAATTTAGATTTGAAAGAGGTATTGATCAGTTATCTATTGAAGATGGATTAAATAAAGCAGCTTTTTTAATTAAGGAAATTTGTGGTGGTGAAATTAGTAAAATAGATATTCAAAAAATTGATTCTTATAAAAACAAAATAATAAAATTTGAACCAAAAACATTTGAAAAAATTACTGGTTTTAAAATTTCAACTAAAGAAATGATAATCATTTTAGAAAAACTTGGTTTTAAATTAAAAAAAGAAAAAAAATTCTTTAAATTATCAGTTCCATCTTGGAGACCAGATATTGTTCAAGAAATTGATATAGTTGAGGAACTTGTAAGAATTAGTGGCTATGAAAAAATAAAAATAGAAAATCCTATTAAAGAAAGATCAAAAAATACTTTAAATCCAACTCAAAAGTTATTTCATTTTCTTCAAAGGGCAGTAGCATCCAAAGGTTATTTGGAAGCAATTACTTGGTCTTTTACAGACTCTAAATATAATGATCACTTTAAAGAGGACAATAAAGAAATAAAAATTGTAAATCCAATTAGCTCTGAATTGGGAGTATTAAGAAATTCTATTTTTTCAAATTTAGTGATGTACATGAGCAAAAACTTAGATAGAGGAATTAAAGATTTATCAATATTTGAAATAGGGCCAATATTTTATGGTTCTCAACCTGGAGAACAGAATATAGTTGTTTGTGGTTTGTCTGCTGGAAAAAAATCTAGACTTTCAGGATTCGAAATATTTCTAGATAATTTAAAACTACCAAAAAAACCTTTAAAAGATCAAAAAACAAAATATTCAGTATCCGACTTTCAAAAATCTGAAAGAGATTTTGCATTTATTGTTGATAAAAAAATAAGTGTGCAAGATTTAGTAAGTGTCATATCAAATATTGATAAAAATTTAATTTCAAACATTAAAGTATTTGACGTTTACGAAGGAGACAATATTCCTGAAAATCAAAAATCAGTTGCTATAAGCGTTACTATTCAATCATTGGAAAAAACATTAACGGATAATGATTTAGAAAAAACTAATAATTTGATAATAGAAACAGTTGAAAATAAAACTGGTGCTAAAATTCGTTCCTAAAATAATTAATGAGTTCAATTGATAATATAAGAAATTTTGCAATAATTGCGCATATTGATCATGGAAAATCTACTATAGCCGATAGAATTATTCATAGTTGTGGTGGATTAACTGAAAGAGAAATGAAAGCTCAAGTTTTAGACTCTATGGATATAGAGAGAGAAAGGGGCATTACGATTAAAGCTCAAACTGTTAAATTA
>LUMG01000732.1_pt1 | contig 15596 bp, 16 predicted proteins | sample 729691 | NCBI WGS metagenome assembly LUMG01 (sample SAMN03860269, study PRJNA289734) | marine metagenome | biome: seawater column; feature: ocean; material: water; isolation source: Red Sea water column Station 34 - depth 50m | place: Saudi Arabia: Red Sea | collected 2011-10-15 | depth 50 m
GGAGAACATTAATTGATAGAGGAAAAACTGGGCAAGAGTTTATTGCTTCATTTTTATCCATCTTACGTTCTATCAATTAATTTTTGTGAAAGGCCTTCGAAGTCAGCGTTCGACATCACAACTATCAAAGTATCTTGTTCTATACTTTCTAGTATCTCTTTAGAAGTTTCTTCAATTGAGTCAATTAATCTAGACCTATTTGAATCTAACTTTATCAATTTATCTAACTGCGCCTTATCTTCACTTTTCCAAAAAACTACATCAGCTTCTTTAGTAGCCTCTACCAAAACATCATCGTGATAACCTGATTTCATGGTATTAGACCTTAACTCTATAGCCGCAATAATCTTATGATCCTTATACTTCTGTCTTAAACCTGACAAAGTCATCTCAATAGCAGTTGGATGGTGAGCAAAATCTTCCATCACTATAAGATTCTCACTTTCTAAAAGAATATCTTGTCTTTTTGAAACACCTTTGAAATTTGATAAAGCTTCTAAAGATTGATTTAAGGATATTCCGTATTTATTTGTTGCCAAGATCGCACTCATAGCATTTCTAGCATTATGCTCTCCTGACATTTGCCATTCTAATTCACCTTCCTCACTTCCAACTTTAAATTTTAATTTTGAATGATCAGGCAAAATAGCTCTGTAAGTATTTTGAGCTTTATCTCCAAATCCATAGCTTTCTTGTTTACTCCAACAGCCCATATTTAAAACTTTAGCAATGTTTAAGTCATTAGTAGGAAAGATAATTTCTGCCTTCTCGGGCATTGATCGAATTAAATTATGAAACTCTCTATGAATAGCAGAAATATCTTTAAAAATATCAGCGTGATCAAATTCAATGTTATTAATAATCAGAGTGTCAGGCTTGTAGTGAATGAATTTTGATCTTTTATCAAAAAAGGCTGTGTCGTATTCATCAGCTTCAAGAATAAAAATATCTTCCGAACCTTTTCGTGCAGATTTTTTGAAATCTTTTGGTTTTCCGGCAATTAAATAACCTACATCTTTATTTAAAAACTCAAAAATCCAAGCGATCATAGCTGTGGTGGTTGTTTTTCCGTGAGTGCCTGAAACGGCTATAACCTTCTTCTCTTTAAGTATGAAGTTATATAACCATTGTGGTCCTGAAATAAGATTAGCTTTTCTGTTGAGTAATTCTTCTAAAGCAGCGTTTCCTCTTGAGATAGTGTTTCCAATGACATAAAAATCTGCTTCAGGGATATCAGATGGATCATAACCAGAAACAATATCAATTCCCATTTCTGATAAATGGTCTGACATAGGAGGATAAATATTTAAATCACAACCGCTTATCTCAAGTCCTGCTTCTTTTCCTAAGATAGCCAATCCGCCCATAAAAGTTCCACATATTCCTAATATATGAATTTTCTCTTTTGCCATAAAATTGATTATACCTATCAAGAATGATTCCAAGATAGACTTGTTTTCAGTAACATCACACCCATGAAAGCAAAAAATGCCTTATATGCTCAATCTGGAGGTGTGACTTCCGTCATAAACGCTACTGCTTGTGCTGTTATAGAAACGGCCAGAAAGTCTAAAAAAATTAACAAAGTTTATGCAGGAAAAGACGGAATAATAGGCATCCTTAATGAAGATTTGATAGATACAAGTATTGAGGAAGTTAAGGAAGTTAAAAAGTTAATGCATACTCCTGGAGGAACTTTCGGTTCATGTAGACATAAACTTCAAGATGCGCAAAAGAATAAAAGAGAATATAAAAGGTTAATTGAGGTATTTAAAGCTCATGACATCGGCTATTTCTTTTATAACGGAGGTGGTGATTCACAGGATACTTCTAATAAAATAGCAGAATATACTAAAGAAGCTGGATTTCCTGTTACTTGTATAGGTATACCCAAAACTATAGATAATGATTTACCTTATACAGACAACTGCCCTGGATTTGGATCAGTTGCTAAATATATAGCTACTTCCACTAAAGAAGCTGCTTTGGACGTCAAAAGCATGTCCAGCAGCTCGACAAAAGTTTTCATTTTTGAGGTTATGGGAAGACACGCAGGATGGTTAGCTGCTTCTTCAGGACTCGCACAATCTAAAAACAGTCCTGCTCCACACATTATTTTACTTCCGGAAGTTCCTTTCAACAAAAATAAATTCTTGAAGAAAGTAAAAGATTCAGTAAACAAAGACGGTTATTGCGTGATAGTTGTGTCTGAAGGAACTAAATATAAAAACGGTAAATTTCTTGCTGATGCTGGAACAGTGGATTCTTTTGGTCATAAACAACTTGGAGGCGTCGCGCCTAGAATAGCTGAAATAATTAATAAACAACTAGGACTCAAATACCATTGGGCAGTTTCAGACTACCTGCAACGATCTGCTAGACATATCTCTTCTCAAGTTGATTTGGATCAAGCTTACGCCGTAGGAAAATCGGCTGTTGAATATGCTACTGCAGGAGAAAACGCAATTATGCCAATTGTTGTAAGAAAGAAGTCTAAGCCCTATTCTTGGGAAATTGGAAAAGTCAGTCTTTCCAAAGTTGCTAACGTAGAAAAGAAAATGCCAAAGAGTTTCATATCAAAAGATGGATTTGGAATAACACAATCTTGCAAAAATTATCTTAGACCATTAATACAAGGTGAGGCATTGGTTCCTTTCGAAGAAGGAGTTATTCAAACAGCTTCTTTAAAGAACAGATTAGTGAAGAAAAAACTTAAAAGGTTTAAAGTCTAATTAAGAACTTTAAATTCAATTTCAGCGTTCTTAAGTCTATCTATTAAAACTTCTCCCAATCCCACTGCAGAAGTTAGAACTCCACCGTATTCATTGCCTCCAGGGAGATCGTCAGACCTTGCTAGAGCTAGAGCTGATTCACAAACTAATTTTGCAGTTGATTTATATCCAGGATCCCCAGATCCATACATAGTGCAAATCTTCCTTTCTCCATCTTCAGATTCTGCAACAAAAGTTGATCTGAACCATCCATTATCTTGTTGTTCTTGACTTGGACCTTCTCCAGGTTTTGGAAGAAAAGGCCTAACTAAATGCTTTATAGGGGTGCTAATGACCAGGAAAGCCATCAACAGACCGTAAGAAGCTAGCCTTGCCATCCGTTTAGTCGAAAATAAACCGTGTTCGCCGAAAGTAAAATTATTTCCATAGGGTTTTTGATTTTGTTCCATTAAGGCAGCGGATCGTCTTACAACTCTGGTATTTGCCACGGCCATTAACCCCATTCCAGTCCATCCATCAATTCCCTCTACTTTCTTGATACTAAAACCGTCTTTCGATTTTTCTCTTTGTTCTGCAGAAACAGTTTCCTCTGGATTTAAAACAAAAGGGTCTCTCATTTCTTTATTTAAACCGTCCATAGTAAACATGGTTTCGGTCGTCCCACCTGAAGCCCCGCCTAGAGCCTCTTGGTATACGTCTACCCTCGAAACAGGTTTATTAAATATCGGAAGGTATTGAATCATAGCCACATGAAGGAATAATTCTTGTTCCTTTTGATGCTGCCTCTTCATGATGTTTATCAATTAGACCTTTAACCCAATGATTCTCACCAGTTATATCTGTGTAATGAGTTCCATTTTCAACACAAGCCTGAACTAGCAAAGAACCATATCTAGCAAATGGTCCTGCAGTGGACAAGACAACTTTAGTTTGACTTGCTAGTGACCTTAAAGACTCTAAATCACCACCATCTGCAACAACAACATCGCATTCAAGGTTAAAATCAGATTTTACCTGAGCTAATTTTTCTTCATTTCTTCCAGCCATAGCCCAAACTAAATCTTTGTAATTATCTCTTAAATACTTACAACAGATTTGGCCTGTGAAACCAGTAGCTCCGTACACAATTATTTCGTATTTTCTATCCATTATGCTTTTAGTATTTTTCCAACCCCTCCAAAAGTTATTATAGTCTCTCCTTCTACAGTTATATCACCTTCTACGAAACCTATAGATTTTCCGACTTTAGTAGGTTTAGCCCGTATAAGTAACATACTACCTATGGGCGCCGGTGCTATAAACTCTGTGTGAAAACTTACAGTTGTAACTAAACTATTCCTATCTTTCATCATTGCAGAAGTTGTACAAAAATCAGCTAAGGCCATAAGAGCTCCTCCGTGGGCTGATTCATAAAAATTACTATGTTCTTCTTTAGCGAAGAAGATCATAAATAATTGATCGTCCTCTTTTTTATAAAATCCTGGGCCCATATTTTCAATGTGCTTTTGAGGAATCTTTAGCTCTTTAAAGCCTTCTGGTATTTTTTGGTCTATCATCTTTAAATTATAATCCTAGAATCATTTAATTAAATTATGAATATTAAAATTCTTCTTGGTCTAACTGTCTATTTATATTTATTAAGCTCGAATTTATGGACAGCAGAGTATTTATCTATAAAAAAGGATTGGGAAGGCATAGAGAGAGAATATTTAATTTATCTACCTGACAGTTACGAAGAAAATAAGCAAAAGTCATATCCAGTCATATTTGGGCTACACGGCTACACAGGAACTGCAAGTGGATTCCAAAAAGAAACCACTAAAGGCATGAATCTACTTGCTGAAAAGGAGAATATCATTATCGTTTATCCTCAAGGTTCTCATTTCAATGCAGTTTTTCAAAAAAGATCAACATTTGTAAGTTCATGGAATGACCTCGTAAGCAATAAAGAGCAAGAACCAAGTAAACCGAAAAAATGTAAGTTGGACAGACCCAACTACCCAAAACCTCCAGAGTGTTCGGAATTTAGTTTTTGTGCCTGGACTTCGTGCTATGACGATTTGGGTTTCTTAAAATCTGTAATCGAAGAGGTTTCTTCTAATTATCGAATTGATAAAACAAGAAGGTACATGATTGGAATGAGTAACGGCGGTGCTATGACTTATAGATTTTCCTGCTTATACCCTGAATTACTGAGTGCGTCAGTCGCGGTTGCAAGTTCTATAGCAATCTCTAATTCTTGTGAAAATAAAAGTGATCTTCCTTTACTAATTATTTATGGATCTTCTGACACAACAACACCTCATGATGGCTCTTCTTCGTCGGATGGTTTTTTTTATGAACCTACGTCTGAGTTATTTAATAATTGGGCTAATGCCATGAATTGCAATGATAATTTAGTTAGATCAGAGCTTAAGTTTTCTAAGGCGAAAGGATTAATCTGCACAAAAAGAAGTAAATGTGATTCTCCTAATCAAGAAGTCCAAATCTGCGAAATTCCTGGAGGAGGTCATTTTTGGCCAGGCCAGAATGAAAGTGTTGGATTTTGTAGAGACTCGTTACAGAATAACCATGTTCGATCTTATTATGAATGTAAAAGAGAATACAAAGATCTTAACTGGGGTAATGAACTAATCTGGGATTTTTTAAAGAAACATAAAAGGACATAAAAATGACAAGTATTTTAGAAGGGGTAAAAGTATTAGATTTTGGTAGATATATAGCGGGTCCTTTTTGTGGTGCTTTGCTAGCTGATTACGGAGCAGAAGTTATCAGAATAGAAAGGGTTGATGGTAGCGAAGACAGGTACCTAACTCCTTTGATGGAGTTGCCCAAGCTATGTCTGGGGCAATGGATATGACAGGTAATCCAGATGAACCTACCAAAGCTTATGCTCCATATGTGGATTTTTGTAGTGCGTCTTTAGCGGCCTTTGGAACACTTCTTGCTTATATCGATAGAGATAAAACGGGTAAAGGACAAAGGGTACAAACTTCACTATTGCAAACTGCATTAACAACAACGAATAGCTTACTAATTGAACAAGAACTTCTTAAGGTAAACCGGATAGCTACATTAAACAGGTCTCAGACTTCTGGGCCTTCAGATACTTTCAAAACCAAAGATGGATGGATTTTAGTGCAAACGGTTGGGCAACCTCTGTTTGAAAGATGGGCAAATCTCATAGGAGAAGAAAAGTGGATTGACGATCCAAGATTTAAAGATGACCTAATAAGGGGAGAGAATGGAACCATAATTAGTGAAAGAATGGCTAAGTGGTGTAGCGAAAGAACAAATCAAGAAGCCATAAAAGAATTAGAAAAATCTAGAATACCTGTGGGCGAAGTTCTGAAAGCTGAAGAAACATTACAGGAACCTCATATCATTGAAAAAGAAGCATTCATAAAAATGCAATACCCTACTTTGGATAAAGATTATTCTGTAGCTGCACCAGCTGTAGAATTGTCTAAGAAACCTGGCAATATACGAACCCGATCTCCCCAACTTGGAGAGCATAATAAACAAATACTTTCAGGACTTGGGTATAGTGAAGAAGAAATAGAAGAATTAAAAGAGAATAGAATAATTTAGGAGACAATATGGACTTTAAACTTTCAGAGCAACAACAAGAGCTGCAAGATATAGCGAGAAATTTTGCTCAAAAAGAAATGGTTGAGGTAGCTCTATCCATTGAAGAAACAGGAGAACCTTTATCTAAAGAATGGTTAAAGAAGTATTCTGAAATGGGGTTTTTGGGTATTAACGTTTCAGATAAGTATGGGGGTTTAGGGCTATCTAACCTAGATGCTTTGTTGGTTATGGAAGAGTTTGCGAAAGTTTCTTCTGCCGTAGCATTTCCCATATTTGAGAGTTGCGTAGGTCCTGTGAAAGCAATTGAACATTTTGCTTCGGAAGAGCTTAAGGAAAAAGTCATACCGGAAGTTTGTAAGGGTAATATTGTTGTGGCAGTGTCCATGTCTGAACCAAATGCAGGATCAGCTTTAACAGACCTTACTACTAAAGCTGAGATTAAAGATGACAAAATTATTTTAAATGGAACTAAAAGATGGTGTTCCGGTGGAGGGCACTCAGAAGGATACGTAGTTTATTGCAAGATGACTGACGACCCTGGAGCGAAAGGCATTGGAGCTGTCTATGTAGAGAAAGACACTCCTGGTCTTAGTTTTGGGCAGCAAGAAAAACTAATGGGATGGAGTGGGATACCTTCAGCTGATATCTTCTTCGATAAAGTAGAAGTTCCTATGGGTAATATAATTGTTGAAGCAAATGGAGGTTTCCAAAAATTAATGGAAGCCTTTGATCTTGAAAGATGCGGTAACGCCACTATGTGTCTAGGGCAAGCTTCTGGAGCTTTAGAGAAAGCTTTAAAGTATGTACAAGAAAGGGAACAATTTGGAAAACCTATAGTTGAATTTCAAGCAGTTCAGATGAAACTGGCTGAAATGGCCATGAAAGTTGAGGGCTCAAGATTGCTGATACACAGAGCTGCACACAATGCTCAAGAAGGATTTCCAAGTATCTTTGAATCAAGCGTAGGTAAATGTTTCTCCAACGAAACTGCGAGAGAGGTGGTTGCTTCTGCGATGCAACTCATGGGCGGTTATGGCTTCAACAAAGAGTATCCTATGGAAAGACATTACAGAGATGTTTGGGGATGGGGAATTGCTGGCGGAACTATAGATATACAAAAAATTAATATTGCCTCAGCTATGGTTGGAAAAAGATTTGACCAGAGAAAATAATTACTTCAAATCTTTAATAATATTCTCTAGGTTAGAAACTAACTCTTCCTTTTCTTGTTCATTTAGAAAATCACCTAAAGGAACTCTTTCACCTTTAGAAGTTACGACTATATGGGCTGGGTACCAAGGGTGTGTGGGCCTTTCAACAGAAATGTAAGACCAAAGACGGAAGTATTCCCACACTTTCTTTATTTTATAAGCGCCTTTTTCTATTATTAGCTTATCCTTGGATAGAGTTATGACTTCTTGTTGTGAAGTTTTGTTGAGCACTAAATACACACAAATGCCAACAAATAATATTTCTAAGCCAGCAAAAGGAAGTATTAAAGTAGCACCAACGTAAGCAAATCCTAATCCTATGGTTAAGCATGTAAAAGCAATAACCAATATAAAAACTATGCTTGATTTCCAACTTATTGATTGGTTTGGTCTTATCAATATACGATGAAAATCCTTTTCCTTGTTACTTTCAATTTTGACCATAGGTTTAGGGTCTCTATAATACACCGCCCTAAACGTCCAACGCTATATGAATAACGGTAAAGATAAAAACACTAATCTCAAAAGCATTTACGAAGATGTAATGCTACCTAATTATGCGCCTGCGGATTTTATTCCTGATAGAGCACAAGGTTCGCGCGTTTGGGATAAGAATAATAAAGAATATATAGATCTAGGTGGTGGAATAGCGGTAAATAGCCTTGGTCATTCAAACCCGATACTAATTAAAGCACTCAATGATCAAGCTAATAAGCTTTGGCACACAAGTAATTATATTTCGAACGAACCTGCGATAAATCTCGCAAAGAAATTAACGGAGCTGACTTTTGCTGAAAAAGTTTACTTCAGCAACTCTGGCTCTGAAGCAAATGAAGCAGCTATAAAAATGGCAAGAAAATTTCATCATGATAGAGGAGAAAACAGAGATGAAATAATTGCATTTGAGAACTCTTTCCATGGCCGATCAATCTTGAACATATCTCTTGGAGGTTCTGAAATTCATAAAGAAGGCTTTGAACCTTTATTAAGTGGCATTAAGCATGCCAAATATAATGATATTAAATCTGTAGAAAATTTAATCTCAAATAAAACTGCAGCAGTAATTATCGAACCTGTTCAAGGAGAGGCAGGAGTTCACGAAGCCGATAAAAACTTTCTTAAAGTACTGAGAGAGTTATGTAATGAAACTGGAACCCTGCTAATTATGGATGAGGTGCAAAGTGGAATTGGAAGAATGGGTTATCTATATGGTTATATGAAATACGAAATAGAGCCAGATATTTTAACCTCAGCAAAAGGTCTGGGCGGAGGAATTCCAATTGGAGCAACTTTAACAAAGAACGACATAGCCTCTTCCCTCTCAACTGGTACTCATGGTTCTACTTTTGGTGGCAATCCTATGGCTTGCGCAGTTTCAAATAAAATCATAGAAATAGTTTCTGATCCTGAGTTCTTAATTGAAGTGCAGAAAAAGGAAGAACTAATGATGAACTTATTATTAGAAATCAATTCTGAGACAAAAACCTTCTCCGATTTAAGATCTTCCGGATTATGGATTTGCTGCGATATAAAAAATGCAGATGCTTTTGATTTGTTAGATAAATGTTATGAAAATGGTTTAATCCTTGTTACTGCAGGAAATAAAGCTTTAAGATTTGCGCCAGCATTAAATATATCGGAAGATGATATTAAACAAGGCTTAGAAAACTTGAATAAAGCTTTAAATCAATTGTAAGGAAAGGTTATGGAATATAGAAATTTAGGTAAATCAGGACTAAAGGTATCTGAACTCTCTTTTGGGTCTTGGGTAACATTTAACAAGCAGGTTGACACGAAATTAGCTGAAAAAATGTTCGGTACTTGTTTGGATGCGGGGATTAACTTCTTTGATAACGCTGAAGGTTATGAAAGAGGACAGTCAGAAATTGTTATGGGGAAAGCTTTGAAAACACTGGACAAGCCAAGAGACTCTTATTGCGTATCTTCTAAAGTTTTTTTTGGAACCAAGGAAAAACCTCTACCTACTCAAATTGGATTAAGCAGGAAGCACGTTAGTGAAGCATGTGATCAAGCATTACAAAGACTCCAAGTTGATTACTTGGATCTTTATTTCTGTCACAGAGCTGATCCGGATACGCCTATTGGAGAAACTGTTTGGGCAATGCATAACCTCATAACACAAGGTAAGGTGCTTTACTGGGGAACCTCTGAATGGACTGCAGAAGAAATTACGGAAGCATATGATTTTGCTGAAAAGCATCATTTAACTCCTCCAACAATGGAGCAACCTCAATACNNGCTGAATTGATGAATATTGCAGAAGAATTAGGAGAAAGCCTATCTAAAATTGCTATAGCTTGGTGCCTGCTAAACGAGAATGTTTCTACGATAATTTTAGGTGCTTCAAAGATTGAACAGCTTGAAGAAAACTTGAAAGCTCCAGAAGTCTTACCCTTGTTAACTGAAGCAGTGCAAAAGAAGTTAGAATCTATTTAATTTTTAATCTCAATTCGAAATCTATATCGCCTGTTTGATTGTGTTCCTCGAGCATATTTTGTAAAGGAGCATAAAACTTTTCAGGCATTATTGATGTCTTTCTTACATTCATATCAACATGAGCTAATATATTTTCCGTAAAGGCAGAAACTTCTCCGGACTCATCCAAAATAATGCCTGCGTAATGAATTAATTTTTGATTAAGGTTCACAATTCTAAAGTATGGATATGCTTTTTCTCCTTCTAATAATTCTTTCAAATAACGGATATTTGTTTCAAGAGTAAAACTAGAATAGCCCTCTTCGAAATATTCAGCAGTAAAGCCCATATCTGAAAAGAAGCCATAACATCCATCTTCAAAGATATGTTGGTAATAAACTACGTTCATATGATTATTTAAATCACACATATCTTTAGTGACTACAGCTGATGGTCCTTCAATTGGAAATTTATCTTTCATGTGCATCCTTATTAATATTAATCTCTACGCCATTTCCTTCAGATTCATACAAATGAACTTTTGATAACTGAGGATAATCTTTTAATAACATCCTCATCCATTTGGTTATATCAAAGATTGAAGGTTTATCTAATCCCTCGATCTCATTAATGTAATGGTGATCCATTTTATTAAAAATAGGTTTAAATATTGCTTTTATATCACCGAAATCCATCACCCATCCTTTTTCTTCATCCAAGGAGTTTTTTATAAATAACTTGGTCTTGTAACCAAAGCCATATATTTCTTTATCTTGATTATAAGAAACCGCTGCTTCAAGACTGTATTGTTTCCAAATTTCATGTTCAACACCATTAAATATACAACCGGAATTACTATTTTCCATTACTTCTACTTTAATTATAGGAATTCCTAACAAACTTATTTTGGACCATATCCAAGAAGCTAAATTTTCACTAGTCGGGTTCTCTAATCCAGCAATCTTATTTAAGCACCTCATATTTAATTCTTCTTTCAATTCATCACAAGCTCTTTCTATTCCAAAGACCTTTTGACCTGCTAGAGAATCTAAATATAAAATTACTCTGAATGTGTGACCATGCATATTCTTGCATTTGTGACCATCTGGAACATTAGGTAATTGATGGGCTGCTTCGAATCTAAATCTTCGCCATATGTGAACACTATTATCTGCATCTAAATCAGCACCTTCATTAATGGTGCTTTGAATGCCGATATTACTAATACCATCCAGATCTAAACAGATAAATGTTCGTTAAGATCTGAATAATTAAACTTATTAATGTGTTTTCTAAATTTCTGGTTAAGAAGTTCTAACGAAACATAGTCTTCTGAAAGCTCGGTTTTAATTGTTGCCTTAAAATTATGGCCATGCAATAAGCCCCTAAGACTTATATCTTCTAAGTGTTCAAGCCTTCTGGCAGCATGAAAAGAAATCATGCTTGATAGATAAACCTTATCTTCCATCAATTAAAATTTATTCTTCTTTGCTATTACTATCTTGATTTGAAATAACTTCTACACCATCAACATTTCTGAAACCTTTTGGAAGTAGATTTCCTCTTCTGCCTCTGTTACCAATAAAATTCTGGATATCTTTTGATTTGATAGTGAAGTGTCTTTTCCCGTTGAGCAGCCTTAGCTCTCTACCTTCACCTAATACAACTATTTCTTGTAAATACTCTTCACCAGAATCAAAGTTTGCCTTTGGGATATTTATAATCTTATTTCCTTTCCCCTTTGCTAATTGAGGTAATTCAGTTAAAGGAAAAACCAACATTCTGCCTTGATTTGTTATAGCCGCAAGAAGATCTTCTTCGAGATCCTTAATCGATCGCGGGTCTAAGACTTTAACATTGTCTTTTACTCTAATCGCGGCTTTACCAGATTTATTTTTTGTCTGAAGATCGCCCAAATTTGCAACAAATCCATAACCTGCACTTGAGGCCAGAACAACTTTAGATTCTAAGGTTCCCGAAACAACCCCTGCGAAGGTTTCTCCTGACTCAGCATTAATTTTTCCGCTTAGAGGCTCCCCTTGTCCTCTTGCAGAAGGAAGAGAATGGCATGCAACTGTATAAGCCTTACCTTTAGAGTCTAAAAAAACTGCATTCTGATTATTCCTCCCTTTAGCTGAAGCAAAGAAACCATCTCCTTCTCTGTAATTCAAAGATTGTGGCTCGACATCATGACCTTTTGCTGCCCTAACCCATCCCCTTTCAGACAGTATTACTGTGACAGGATCAGAAGAAATTAATTCAGATTCATCAAATGCCTCTGCCTCTTCCCTAAATACAATTTGACTGTTTCGTTTATCTCCGTAAATTTCTGCATCAGCTTTTAATTCTTTCTTAATGAGAGTTTTTAATCTTGCTTTTGAACCTAAAAGTTTTTCCAATTCTTTTCTTTCTGTATCTAGATTACCCTGCTCCTCTTTGATTTTGATTTCTTCTAATTTAGCAAGCTGACGCAATCGTATTTCTAAAATGGCATCGACCTGAATAACACTAAGTTTAAATTTCTTTTGTAAAACTTTTTTTGGTTCATCTTCATTTCTAATGATATTTATGACCTCATCTATATTTATGAAAACTACCAATAAACCTTCTAATATATGTAATCTATCAAGCACCCAATCTAATCTGTACTGAAGCCTTCTGGTTACGGTCTTTGTTCTAAAAGACAACCATTCTTTAAGAACTAGCTTTATATCTCTGGTTTGAGGCTTGCCGTTTAACCCTATTAAATTCATGTTAACTCTGTAATTCTTTTGTAAATCAGTGGTAGCAAAAAGATGATTCATGACAGCCTCTTTATCTACACGGTTTGATTTAGGAACTAAAACTAGTCTTGTAGGATTTTCCTCATCGCTTTCATCCCTTAAATCAACAATCATGGGAAGTTTTTTTGATTCCATCTGAGAAGCTATTTGTTCAAGAATCTTAGAGCTTGAAGTTTGATGTGGGAGAGCAAGAATCACTATTTCTCCATCTTCAACTTCATATGTAGCCCTCATCTTTACAGCCCCCCTTCCCGTCTTATAAATTTCTTTCAACTCTTCTTCAGAAGAAATAATCTCAGCTTCAGTGGGGGAATCAGGACCAGGAATTATTTTATTCGGTAGCCATACCTACAGCTATTCCGGTAGCCCCATTCAACAATAAATTCGGAAGCCTTGCTGGCAAGACTGACGGTTCCAGTAAAGTGCCGTCAAAATTACTTGTCCAGTCTACAGTACCCTGTCCTAATTCTTCTAAAAGGCTTTTTGCATAAGGAGATAATCGACATTCTGTATATCTCATAGCCGCGAAAGATTTTGGATCGTCTATAGAGCCCCAATTTCCTTGACCATCTATCAAAGGGTATCTAGTAGTGAAAGATTGAGACAATAGAACCATTGCCTCATAGGCTGCGCTATCTCCATGAGGATGGAATTTGCCTATTACATCACCTACTGTTCTGGCGCTCTTTTTGTATTTGGCGGCAGCACTTAAACCTAACTCAGACATGGCATAAATTATCCTTCTCTGAACTGGTTTTAAACCATCACCTATATGGGGTAATGCCCTGTCCAAAATTACATACATAGAATAATCTAGATATGCCTTTTCGCTGAATTGGCTTAAAGATAATTTTTCTAGTTTTTCAGACATTCGCTAAATTTCCCTTATCTTCTAACCATTCTTTTCTGTCTTGAGATCGTTTCTTTGATAGCAGCATGTCAACTACTTGATTTGATTTATCTCCATTTTTTACAGTCAGTTGCACCAGTCTTCTGGCTCCAGGCAACATAGTAGTTTCTCTTAGTTGAGACGCGTTCATTTCTCCCAAACCTTTGAATCTTTGGACTTCAATTTTAGTTTTCTTATTTTTCTTTTGTAACTGAGAAACAAGCTTATCCTTTTCAGGATCGTCTAAAGCGTAATGAACATCCTTGCCCTGATCAACTCTATAAAGAGGTGGCATAGACACATATACCCTTCCAGCTTCAACTAATGGTCTAAAGTGTTTTAAAAATAAAGCACATAGTAAAGTGGCTATATGTAAACCATCAGAATCAGCATCAGCCAATATACAAACTTTTCCATACCTTAAGCCTTCTAAATTATTGCTGCCCGGATCAACCCCTAAAGCAACTGCAATATTATTTACTTCCTGAGAAGCTAAAAGTTCACTCACATCTACTTCCCATGTGTTCATAATCTTTCCTTTTAGAGGAAGTATGGCCTGAAAGTTTCTATCTCTAGCTTTTATGGCCGATCCTCCGGCTGATTGACCTTCAACTAAAAATAATTCGCTTTCATCCGGATCATCAGAAGTGCAGTCAGTTAGCTTGCCCGGCAGAGCAAGGCCTGAACTAAACTTCTTTCTATCTACCTTTTTGCTATTTTTCTTTCTTGCTTGAGCATTAGCTATGCTTATTTGAGCAATAGCTTCTCCTTCTTCAGTGTGCTGATTCAGCCACAAACTGAAAGCATCTTTAATGATTGCTGAAGCTACACCAGCAAACTCTTTAGAAGACAATCTTTCTTTTGTTTGGCCAGTAAATTGAGGGTCTCTTAATTTTGCGGAGAGTATAGAGCTACAATTCAACCATACATCTTCTGCGGTTATCTTAACTCCCCTTGGAATTAAATTTCTGAATTCACAGAACTCTTTTAAAGCTTCTGTTAGCCCAGATCTTAAACCATTTACATGGGTGCCCCCTTGGGTCGTGGGAATTAAATTGACATAACTTTCTGAAATGGGATCGGAAATTCCCTGTACCCATTGCAAGGCCCAAGTTAAGCCTCCTTCGTCATTAACATGCTCGCCCTCAAAAGGCTCAGCAGGAATTAAATCACCACCTTTATTACTGCTAGCTAGATAAGCAGCTAAACCATCAACAAAGCACCAAGTCTCAGATTTCCCTGACTCCTTGTCCTTAAAAGATATCTTCAGACCAGGAGACAATACTGCTTTTGCTTTCAAAGCAGCCATAAGTTGAGATACAGAAAACTTAACGTTATCAAAATATTGAGGGTCAGGAAGAAAGGTTACCTTTGTCCCAGTATTCTTTTTACCGACTTTGTCTACCTTTGCGAGTTCTTTCTTTTTTTCGCTATCTTCAAACTCTAAAAGATATTTATGACCCCCTCTTTTAATTTCAGCAGTCAAATTAATAGACAATGCATTCACAACAGAAACACCTACACCATGTAAACCACCAGAAAACTTATAATCTTCATCAGAAAATTTTGCTCCAGCATGAAGTCTAGTAAATATAAGCTCAGCTGCTGGGATACCTTCTTCAGGGTGGATGTCTACCGGCATACCTCTTCCGTCATCTTCTACACTTAAAGAGCCATCTTTATTTAATTCAACATCAATTGTCGAAGCATGGCCTGCAAGAGCTTCATCGATACTATTATCAATAACTTCTAATGCTAAGTGATTTGGTCTAGAGGTCTCGGTATACATACCCGGTCTTTTTTTAACCGGATCAAGTCCAGAGAGGACTTCTATTGATTCAGCGTTGTATTCTCTAGCCATTGAGTTTTAGCTTATTATACCTTAATTAACAATAATTGATCCTTAAAAAGGCTTATTTCACATACTTTTCACAATATATTCATAATATTTATA
>LUMG01000434.1_pt1 | contig 15369 bp, 18 predicted proteins | sample 729691 | NCBI WGS metagenome assembly LUMG01 (sample SAMN03860269, study PRJNA289734) | marine metagenome | biome: seawater column; feature: ocean; material: water; isolation source: Red Sea water column Station 34 - depth 50m | place: Saudi Arabia: Red Sea | collected 2011-10-15 | depth 50 m
ATCCAAGAGAGTATTTAGGTTTTTGTTTTGGCTGATCAAACATATCCCAATACAATACTCTGTAGGCTGAAATATGCCATTGAGGAATCACATAATAATTCCATAACAATACTCTATCTAAAGCTCTACTGATTGTAATTAGGTCTTCCCTATCTTTGGCATTGATAAGGTTTTCAATTAGCAAATCAATGACATTATTCTTGATACCAATAATATTACGTGAGCCATTGGTGTCCGCAGCTCCAGAACTCCAGAAATTTCTTTGTTCGTTTCCTGGTGATAAGCTTTGTGAAAAAGTAAATACAACCATATCAAAATCAAAACTTTCAATTCTTTTTTGATACTGAGAACTATCAATTGTTCTCAAAGAAGCATTGATTCCTAATTTTTCTAAATTATCAATAAATGGAAGAACTATTCTCTCAAAAGCAGGGGATACTAATAAAATTTCAAATTCAAAAGGCTCTCCATTTGAGTTTTCTAATTTGCCATCCCGAAGCTTCCATCCAGCCTCTTGTAGAAGTTTGGTAGCTTCTTGTAATTCATTTCTTATAAAACCAGATCCATCTGTTTTAGGATTGCTGTATTCTTCATTAAATATTTCCTTAGGAAGTTGATCAATATATGGATTTAAATATGCTAGTTCTGCTTGAGATGGTAGCCCTGATGATGCGAGCTCAGAATTTTCAAAAAAACTATCAGTCCTTTTATATGCACCATAAAATAAATTTTTATTGGTCCACTCAAAATCAAATGCAAAAGAAAGTGCTTTTCTTACTCTTTTATCGGCAAAAATATCTTTACGAGTGTTAAAGGCAAATGCCTGCATTCCCTGAGGATTTTCATGAGGTATAAGTTCTTTTTTTATTAACCCCTCAGTGACCGCATCAATATCATAACCAGTTGCCCATTCCTTTGAAGTATTTTCAGAGAAAAAATCTATTTCACCAGATTTGAAAGCTTCTCTTTCAACGCCCCTGTCTTTATAATAATCATAACGAATACTACCCATGTTATCTTTTCCAACTTTAATAGGGACAATATTATTTTCAAAACCCCAATAATCCATGTCTAGTTCATAGGTAATTGATCGACCCGCATCAAAAGATTTAACTTTATAAGGGCCACTTCCTATTGGAACATCAAGTGTTGTTTCTTCAAAATTTTTATTTTCCCAATAGTGTTTAGGTAATACTGGCAACTGTCCAACAATGAGAACTAACTCTTTATTAGTGTTTGTTGCAAATACAAATTTAACTTTATTTTCAGTTATTTTAATAACTTCACTTACATCCCCGTAATAATATTTATAAAATGGATGCCCTTTTTCCATTAGTGTATTGAAAGTCCAAACAACATCATCGCTTGTTATTTTTTTCCCGTCATGCCATTTTGCTTCATCTCTCAAAGTAAATGTTACCCAGGATCGATCATCAGGCCATTCAATACTTTTAGCTAAAAGTCCGTATTCCGTAAAAGCTTCATCACTAGATCCAACTGTTAACGACTCATATAATAATCCTATGCCAGCTGCCGAAGTACCTTTAAGTGTAAAAGGATTAAATGTATCATAAGTTCCAATAGCACTTCTAACTATATTTCCTCCCTTTTCAGCATTATTGCTAACGACCATATTTATCTGTAATTTTTCCGCCAGCTCCTTCAATTACATTGACCAAAGCCATATAATCATGAGCCTTTAGAGTGTCTTCAATCACTATATCAATTAATCCTGATGCGAGCATTCCATACATATAACAATCACCGCCATAACGGTAATATCTGACAGTATTAGTAATTTTCTCTACAGCTTTTCTTAAGTGCGGTTCATCAAAATATAAACCTGAAGTAAAAAGATAGGCATTTTCAATTTTTGTAACATTAGATGTTTTTGCAATTTGGTTATTAATAGTAGAGTTCTGATTTTTGACCCCTATCCATCTTTCCTTGTGAGCAGGACAATTAATTATACCAATAATTGGTTTTTTATTTTGCGTTAAGGAAATTAAGTTCCCAAAATCTTTATGTCCTGCAATATAGCTTCTAGTTCCATCAATTGGATCTATAACCCAGATAAATTCAGCACCTGGATTAATGCTATCAAACTCTTCACCTAAAATACCATGATCAGGATATTCTTTTTCTATTATTGATCTTATTTTTAATTCTGTATTTTTATCAGCAATAGTAACGGGGCTTTCATCACTTTTATTATCAATATCAAGAGATGTTCTAAAATATTGCATGGAAGTAATAGTTGCTTCATCAGCCAGTTTATTCGCAAAGGTTATATATTCCTGAAAGGAATTATTCATTTATCAATTAAGGAAGAGGGACAGGTGAGTCCGAATGTTCTCTTAAAAATAGTACCAAGTTTGCTCTATCTTTAACCTTTTTAAGACCCGCAAAATTCATTTTAGTACCTTTGATATATTTTTTTGGTTTATATAAAAATTCTGCTAATTCTTCATAACCCCAGTCACCACCATATTCAGCTAATGCTTTTGAATAAGCAAAGCCTTCTACATTAGCTTTTGGTCTGTTAATGAGATTCCATAAATTAGGACCAACTTTATTGGCACTGTCTTTTTCATAATTATGACAGGCACTGCATTTTTTAAATAATTTCTCACCTTTTTCAAGTGAAGCACTAGCTAATAGTAAAGAAATTGGTTCTATAATCTCTTCTTTGGGAGCAACACCAGACTGAACTTCACCAGTATCAGGTACATCTATTTTATAAGCAGTTTCTTCCATTTCATGATGTTCCACATCAATAATAATATCTCCAAGATGACCAATAACTGTTACAACAAGTATTGCTAATATGATGGAAGCCAAAATTTTGTTAACTTCAAGTCCAGACATGTGTAAGACATCTATATAGATTTTTTTTAAAATGAATAGAAATGAAAACGCTCAATAAAATATTAAATACTGCTTAATTGTCGCATAATTTATGAAATCAGCAATTATAATTCCAGCAAGAATGGCATCTCAACGTTTTCCAAATAAACCAATGGCCAAAATTGCCGGAATCCCTATGATAGAGAGAGTTTGGAGACAGGGAATCAAGTCAAAAATTGGAGATGTATTTGTTGCTTGCTGTGAAAATGAAGTGTTTGATTTAATATCGTCAAAAGGTGGCAAAGCAATTATGACAGATCCAAATCATCCATCGGGAACTGATCGAATTTTTGAAGCATATAGTTCACTCGAAAACAAAAATGATTATGAAAGCATAATCAATCTGCAAGGAGATATGCCATTAATAGATCCTCTTGTATTAGAGAGTGTGAATGAACCTTTAATGCACGGTTATGTGATAGGTACAATTGCTACTGATATTTCGAGTAAAGAGAGGGAGAATTCAAATATTACTAAAGTTAAAATAAATTGGAATAAAACACAATCAGTTGGAGAGTCTATTGATTTTTATAAAGAGTCAAATAAGCAAGTTGAAAATATTTATCAGCATGTTGGAATATATAGCTTTAAACCGGATGCTCTGCATAACTTTGTGTCTATGCAGCCTTCAAATAACGAAATTACGAAAAAATTAGAGCAATTGAGAGCACTTGATGCAGGTATTAAAATAGGAATAACCTATGTAGAAAACATTCCAATTAGTGTAGATGCATTGGAAGATTTAATGTTAATAGAAAAAATCATTAAAAATAACAATGAAGCAAATTAAAAATTTTGCCTTTCAAGGCGTAAATGGAGCTTATAGTGAGCAAGCGGGTAAAAATGTTTTTCCAAATGCCACAAGCGTTCCTTGTGCAACATTTGAAGAGATGTTTGCTTGTGTTAGAGATGCTAAGGCAGATATAGCTCTAGTTCCGATAGAAAACTCTCAAGCTGGAAGAGTTGCAGATACACAAAGGTTAATTCCTGATTCAGAATTACAAATAATAGGGGAGTACTTCCTTGAAGTTAGACACAACCTCATGGCAATTCCAGGTACAAATATTAATGACATAAAAAGAATTCATAGTCATGAGCAAGGAATTGCACAATGCAGGAACAAAATACTTAATCTAAACAAAGAAATGATTGTTGCTGCAGACACTGCAGGATCAGCAAAAAAAATATCAAAACTACAAAGTAAAGAAGATGCTGCAATAGCATCTGAACTTGCTGCAGAAATTTATAACTTAGAAATACTTGAAAAAAATTTTCAAGATTCTCAAAATAATGTGACAAGATTTTTAATTATGTCAAAACAAAAAAATGAAATAAAATCTGATGAAAATGATCTATTAACTACCTTAGTTTTTGTAGTGAGAAGTATACCTGCATCCCTTTATAAATGTCTGGGAGGTTTTGCAAGTAATGGAGTTAATATCACGAAATTAGAAAGCTATATTCATCCTCAAGGTTTTGATGTAGCTCAATTTTATATAGATTTTGAAGGACATCCAGATGATCATTCAGTAAAATTGGCGTTGGAGGAAATGAAATTTTTTTGTAAAGAAATAAAAGTTTTGGGTGTTTATAAAAAGTCAGATTTTAGAAAAAAATAAACATAAAAGATAATTCACAAGTTATTTTTTTATCCTTTAATGGTATAGTGGAAATGGAAGGTTTGAGGGCGAATATCTTGCTAATCCAGTCAGGTCTGAAAAGAAGCAGCTGTACCAGGTCTATTCGGGTCTTATAACCTTCCTTGAAAATTATGACAGTAAATACAGAATATAAAGTTCTTGCCAGAAAGTACAGACCTCAAACATTTGGTGATTTAATTGGACAAGAAACTTTGGTTCAAATTTTGACTAATGCCATAACAACTAACAGAATTGCAAATGCTTATCTTTTAACTGGCGTTCGAGGAGTTGGTAAAACAACAACGGCAAGATTAATTGCAATGAGCTTGAACTGTGAAAATAGAAAAGAGTCCAGTTGTGAACCTTGTGGAAATTGTGATTCATGTCAATCAATTAGATCAGATCACAATTTAGATGTTATTGAAATGGATGCTGCGAGTAAAACAGGTGTTGATGATGTGCGTGAAATTATTGATAACGTAAAATATAAACCTGTAAATAGTACTTTTAAAATTTTTATTATAGATGAGGTTCATATGCTCTCTAAAAGCGCCTTTAATGCCCTTTTAAAAACTCTAGAGGAACCACCTGAACATGTTAAATTCATTTTTGCTACAACAGAGGTAAAAAAAATACCAGTAACAATTTTATCGAGATGCCAACGTTTTGATTTGAAAAGAGTTGACTCTGAAAATTTAGGAAAGCATCTTAAAAAAATTTCAGAACTAGAGAAAGTAAAAATTGATGATGATGCTATAGCATTATTGGTAAGAGCCGGTGACGGGTCTGTTAGGGACTCTATAAGCTTACTAGATCAAGCAGTTATAAATAACAGTAAAAACGTTACAGCTGAGACTGTTACAAACATGTTGGGACTTGCTGATAGAGGAAAGATATATGATCTTCTTGAGTCTATAAGCAAAGGAAAAGCATCGGAGTCACTTATTATTTTCAGAGATTTATATAATTCTGGGGCGGATATTTTGATGATCTTTGAAGAATTATTAAACGCTGTTCATTCTATTACTCAAATCAAAATTTCTCCAGATATTAAAAATGATATTTCAATACCTGAAATTGAAAGAGTAAGAGGTGACTATTTTTCTAAACAATTATCAATGAACTCACTTGGTGTCATGTGGCAGGTTCTTTTTAAAGGCTTTCAAGAGTTACAAAATGGGTTTCATCTTTTTCAGCTTGGAGAAATGATAATTATAAGACTGATATATATAAGTAGTAATCCTAATCCCGAAGGTACTAAAAAAGAAATTCCACTATACAACTCCGTTAAACTGATATCATTTAAAGAAGGTGAAGTAGTCATAAATAATAAATTAATACGAGATCAACACTTCAATAGGAACGTCGCTAAGCTAATTTCTAAATGGACTGGCAGAATATGGCAAATCCACTCTTCAGATAGCAATATTGGAAGTACTTTAAGCGAAGAAGATATTATCGATCAACAAAATGAAATAAAAAAAATGAAAAATCATCCTGAAGTTAAAAAAATTTTAGAAGCTCTTCCAGGTTTGAGTATTCATTCTATTACTGATATTACAGATACTGTTGATGAAACAGTTGATGAATTTGAGGCAGAAAATCATAAGGAGGTATAATGGTTAATATAGGCAATATGATGAAACAAGCGCAGCAGCTTCAGAAAAAAATGGCTGACGCACAAGAAAAGCTGAACTCAATTGAGGTTGAAGGAGTCTCAGGAGGTGGCGTAGTAAAAGTTATTGCTACTGCCAAAGGTGAGATTAAAAGAATTAATCTTGATGATAGTTTATTAAAACCTGAAGACAAAGAGATAACAGAAGATTTAATTGTCGCTGCCATTAATGACGCTAAACAAAAAGGTGAAGTGGCTGCTCAAGAAGAGATGAAATCTGTGACTGGAGGTTTGCCTTTGCCTCCTGGCATGAAGTTGCCTTTTTAAATAATGGAAGGATCTGCAATAGAAAAATTAATAGCCGATATTTCTAAATTGCCTGGTTTAGGAAGACGGTCAGCCCAGAGAATTGCTTTGTATTTATTAAAAAATAAGGATCGTTCATTGTTGCCTTTGATTCAAACATTAGAATCTTCTCATAAACTTATAAGTGAATGCTCAGCATGTGGAAATGTTGATATGACCAATCCATGTAATATTTGTTCAAGTGCAAATAGAGATCAAAAATCCATTTGTATAATTGAAGATGTATCAGATTTATGGACGTTTGAAAGAACGGGTTTTTATCGTGGATTGTATCATGTATTAGGAGGGTCTTTATCCGCTATAAATGGAATAGGTATGGAAGAACTGACAATTACAAAACTTGTTAAAAGAATTGAGCAAAATGAAATTACAGAAGTAATTCTTGCTTTAAGTACTACTATGGAAGGTCAAACCACTACACATGTTATTGCAGACAAACTAGAGTCATTTAAAAATTTAACAGTAACAAGATTAGCACAAGGAATACCTATTGGTGGGGAAGTGCATTATCTAGATGAGAATACTCTAAATACAGCATTCCAATCACGAAAAAAATTAGTCTAATAATTAATGGAAATACTCTTAGTTCCTAATGAAGTTTTGCGCTTGAAAGCACAAAAACTTACCAAAATTACAAAAGAAGATATTAATATTGCCCATCAAATGATGAATACAATGATCAAGGCACCAGGGGTAGGGTTAGCAGCCAATCAAGTTGGAATATTAAAGCAAATTGTTACAATAAATTTTGAGGATAAAGAAAATAACAAAAAAGCAAATTATATTTTATTTAATCCCTCAATTATAGAATATTCAGAAGAAAAAACTATTATGGAAGAGGGGTGCTTATCTTTGCCTGAACAATATGCAGATGTTGAAAGACCAAAACAAATAATTGTCGAGTACACAGATGAAAATGAAAAATTAATTAAAAGAGAAATTGATGGATATGAAGCAAGAATACTTCAACATGAGATAGATCATTTATCGGGAAAATTATTTGTTGATTATCTATCATCTTTAAAAAAAAATATCTTAATTAAAAAAGTAAAAAAATTACAAAAATTTAAAAATTAATGAATGATAAAAAAATAATCTTTATGGGCACGCCGGATATAGCTGCGCAACATTTACAGTACTTACTTGATAATAGTATCAATATAGTTGGTGTATTTACACAACCACCCAGAAAAAAAAATAGAGGCATGAATATTGAAGAAAGCCCTGTTCATCAAATTGCAAAAAAAAATAATTTAGAAACCTTTTATCCAAGTTCTATAGATGGCAAAGCAATAGAACAAATTAACAGTCTTGATCCTGATATAATTATTGTAGTTGCCTACGGTATTATTTTACCATCTCAACTGCTTGATATACCAAAATTTGGATGCATCAATATCCATGTATCTTTACTTCCGAGATGGAGAGGGGCGGCACCAATTGAACATGCTATGCTAGCAGGAGATGTAAAAACTGGCATAAGTGTTATAAAAATCTCACCCAAACTTGATGCTGGAGATATTCTTCATCAAGAAAGCTTAAATATAAGTGCAGATATGTACAGTGATGAATTGACAGTGGCCCTTACAAATTTAGGTAAACAAACAATGCTTAGAGTTTTACCTAAAATTTTTGAAAACAAAACTTTATCTAAAAAACAGGACTTGAATAAAGTGACATACGCGAAGAAGTTCACATCTGTTGATAGAAAAATAAATTTTAATAATTCTACCAATGAAGTTTATAATCATATACGAGCTCATGGACCAAAACCAGGTTCATGGTTTGTCTATAGAGGCGAGAGAATTAAAATTTTAAGAGCTGTAAAGAAAAAAGATAAAGGTCAGCAATCTACAATATTAAATAATAAATTTATGTTAGCATGCAGTGATGGAAGTATACTTCCTACTCTTATACAGCGTGAAGGAAAAAAAGCAGTTGAGGTAAAAGATTTCATTCAAGGTTTTGCGTTTACGGTTAATGATAAAATAAATGTATAATTACAAGATTACTGTTGAGTATGATGGTACTAATTTTGTTGGTTGGCAACAACAAGCAAATGGCCTTTCAATACAATCTTCATTACAGGACTCATTATTTAAACTGTCTGGTGAAAAAGTTGTTGTCTACGGAGCAGGGAGAACTGATGCAGGTGTTCATGCTTATGGACAGGTTGCTTCTTTTTCAATTTCAAAAAAAATTTCTACAGACGTAATTAGAGATGGTTTAAATCAGCATTTAAGACCGCTGATGATCTCTGTTCAAAAAGCAGAGTTTGTACAAGATGATTTTCATGCTAGATTTTCAGCTAAAAGAAGGTGGTATGTTTATAAAATAATTAATAGAAGGTCTCCTCTTACAATAGAAGCAAATAAAGCTTGGTGCGTACATAAAAAACTAAATATTGATAAAATTAAAACCGAAAGTGCTTCTTTTGTTGGAAAACACGATCTAAATGCTTTTCGATCTGCAAATTGTCAATCAAATACAAGTATAAAAACTATTGATAGTATAAATGTTGATAACAAAGAGGATAAAATATTAATCGAAATTAGTGCTAGATCATTTCTTCATTCACAAGTTCGCATAATGGTTGGAACATTAGTTGATATCGCTAAAGGAAATTTGACTGACTCTATATCTCAAATTATTAATTCTAGAAAAAGAGATCTTGCAGGCCAAACTGCTCCAGCATGCGGACTATACTTAAAAAAAATTGAGTACTAAGTATTTAACAACCCAAATAAATTAAGAATTAACTATTACGAGCTTCTAATAATTTTTTCTTAATTAGAGACAAACCGGAATCTTGTTTAGATTTATAAGATGCTTCAAAAGCTTCGCGTTGCCATCCATTGAGACGTTTTTTTAATTCTTCAATATTATTAAGTTTCCATTCATCAGAGGTATTTTCATCTTTCCACAATTTTTTATCATCATTTGATCTGCCACAGCCATAACAAAATCCACTTACAGGATCTGTTTTACAAACACTGATGCATGGAGATACAATATTTTTTTCTGTCATATGAAATTAGATATATTTTTTTTTCCTCAATTCAAATAAAATACAAATTATGTTTGATTTTAATTACCTTAATATTGTTGAAGCTTATAAAAATATTAAGAGTAAGGTGCTTAAAACTCCCTTAATTTCAAATGACTTTATTAACAATCTGGTAGGTGGAAAAATATATTTTAAGCTAGAAAATTTACAGAATACAGGTTCATTTAAACTTCGGGGTGCATCAAATAAAATATCTAAATTGACTTTGGAGAATAAAGCAAATGGACTTGTAGCATATTCTTCTGGCAATCATGCTCAAGCTGTTGCGTTCGCTTCACTTCAGGAAAATATAAGCGCAAAGATTATTATGCCCAAAAATGCACCAAAAATTAAAATTGATAATACTCAAAGCTATGGAGCAGAGGTTATTTTGTATGATCCAAAAACAGAAATCAGAGAAGAAATTGGTCAAAATATTGCTGCTACTGAAAATAGAACCTTAATAAGACCATACGATGACTTTGATATTATTGCTGGTCAAGGAACTGCAGGTTATGAAATTGCAGAAGAATTAAATCATCTTTCAATAACTCCTGACATCTATTTATGTTGCTGTGGCGGTGGAGGTCTAATTGCAGGAACTGCTACATATTTAAAATATAAATTTCCAAAAATAGAGTCTTATGCCGTAGAACCATACGGTTTTGATGATACTAAATTATCCTTAGAAAGTAAAAAAATTATTTCTAACAAACAAGGCTTCGAGTCAATTTGTGATGCTATTATAACACCACAACCAGGTAATATAACCTTTCCATTAAATCTTAAGGCATTGGCAGGAGGAATTGTTGTTAACGATGAAGAAGTTAAAAACTCGATAAAAGTATTGGCTGAACATTTAAAAATAATTGTTGAACCAGGGGGGGCTGTAGCTGCAACTGCAGCACTTACCAAAAAAATTGATATGAAAAATAAAACTGTTGTTGTGATGATATCAGGAGGTAATATTGATTTAGATATGTTTGCCAATTTATGAGTAATTTAAAAATAAAAAAAATTCAAAATCTATTGAAGGAAAAAAATATCAATACCCTAATTATCAATAGAACTGATGAATTTTTAAATGAATATATTTCCTCAGATTCAGAGAGATTGCGATGGGCTACTGATTTTTCTGGCTCTGCAGGTAGAGCTATAATTTGTCAAAATTCAGCAAGCCTTTATGTTGATGGTAGGTATACATTTCAAGCAAAAGAACAGGTAGATACCAGTCAAATTTCTCTAGAGCATCTTAATGATTTTTCAAAAAATTTAACTGAGTATTTTATAAAAAATGAATGTGTTGCACTTGATCCAAAATTGCATTCTATTGAAGAGACCCTAAAATATGTAGATTTAATGTCTAAAAGTGAAACTAGATTATACTTCATGGAAGATAATTTAATTGATGAATTGTGGGATAATAAGCCAAATCGTAATTATGGTTTTGTTTTTGATCATCCTAAAAATTTTGCAGGCACCGAGTCATCAAAGAAACTTGAAAATGTTATCAATACTTTAGAAAAAAGTAACTTAGATGCATATTTTTTATCAAGTTTAGACTCCATAGCCTGGTTATTGAACTTAAGGGGTAGTGATATTCTATACACACCTTTAGCTTTTGCGTATCTATTAATATCTCAAAAAGATAAACCGGCACTATATTTGAAGGTTGATATGGTCCAACCTATATTGAAAGAAAGACTTGCCAAATACATCAACATCGAGCCAATAGAAAATATCAAACAAGTATTTAATCATTTAAAACCGCAATCAAAAATTGGATTTGATTATAAAAATTCTTCATATTTTTTTTATGATTTAGCAATTAAAAAAAATTGTCTTCCTTCTCATCTTGAAAACCCATGCCTTTTCCCAAAAGCAACAAAGAATGCAGTTGAGCTTGAAGGTGCAAGAATGATCTATTTCATTCCATCTCTTTTGATACAATATCTGCTATTGGAAAAAATGCTGCTCTTCCTCATTATAGATATGATAAAAATAATCCTATACCTCTTAAAAAGAACACTATTTATTTATTTGACTCTGGAGGACAATATTACGATGGCACCACTGATATAACAAGAACTGTTATTTTAGGAGAAGCAACAAAAAAGCAGAAAGAAATGTTTACTCGAGTTTTAAAAGGACACATAAGTCTCTCTACGCATACTTTTCCAAAACAAACAAAAGGAACAGATATTGATTACTTGGCAAGAGCAAGTCTACAAGAAATTGGGTGTGATTATGATCATGGTACTGGGCATGGAATTGGAAGTTTCTTGAGTGTGCATGAGGCTCCTCAACGAATATCTAAAAAAAATATGTTTCCTAGTGTAGATTTACTACCTGGAATGATTTTATCAAATGAGCCAGGTTTTTATAAAGAGGGAGAATATGGAATCCGTATCGAAAACATCCTTATAGTGAAGGAAGAGAACGAAAACTTGCTTAATTTTGAAAATATATCCTGGGCTCCAATTGACAAGGATCTTATTGAACCTTCGTTATTAAATTCAAATGATGTGGAATGGTTAAATAGTTATCATGAAACAGTTTTTGATAAACTATCAATATTTCTTACTGCAGAGGAGAAGCTTTGGTTACAAAACGTAACTTCGCCTCTCTAACTCCAGTAAAATTTAAATATAAAATTGGTTATATTTACCCTTTTGATCAAGTTCTCGCATTCTTTGCTCTAAGTCATATGTGTTAGTAGATTGAGCAAGATATTGTTCAATTTTTTCGCGATCATGATCAAAAGTAAATGATCTTAAAAAATTATTAAGCAGCTTTTTTATCATTGCTTCTATCCTTTTCGTATAAGTGTTCAGTAAGAGCTGATCGCCAGTCTTTTCCGTATTCCGTTCTGAAATATTTAACTAACTGAGGATCAACATTATCAAAACCATAATCATTTATAGCTCTGTAAGTAGAATTTATAAAAGTAAGTATATTTTTGTACATCTATGTTCCTTTCAACCTATTATATAGGAATTTAAATATGCAAATCAAACAAGTTAAATACATATATTGTATGCATATTATGCATATATAGATTCTCTTTATTATTCCGATTAAAAAAAATATTATATTTTTCAAAAAATGATTTTATGCAAAAAATAACTATACCCTTAATCTTTAATTCAAGATAATCATTCATAAATGATTATTGTTTTAACACAATGCTACCCTCCAAGAGTTGGAGGTATAGAAAATCTTATTGAAAATTTATCAATAGAATTGAGTAAAAAATATGAAGTGCTGGTCTTAGCTGATCAGCATAATAAATCTGGAGATCATGAATATGACTCCAAGGTAAATAAAAATATTACCGTAAAAAGATTTGGTGGCATTAAATTCTTACGCAGACAAAAAAAAATATTTAATTTAAAAAAATATTTAGAAACAAAAAATATAACCTGTATTTTTGGAGATAGTTGGAAAAGTTTTGAATTATGTATTGATGTATTAAATAAAAAATCGATTTACTCAATTTGTCTTGCTCATGGTAATGAAATTATACCTAAAAATTCTGCTTATAAAAAAAGATTAATTACTACATTGAATAAGGTTTCTCATATAGTTTGCAACTCTAACTATACAAAAGATTTAGTTATGAGAACTGGGATTACAAATCAATATATTACTTGCATTCACCCTGGCGCTCAGAACAATGCAAATTTACCAGCCGAAACTTTGCAGAAAGTAAATGGTGGCCCAATAATAGTAACTTTAGCAAGATTGGAAAAAAGAAAAGGACATTCGTATATTTTATCAGCAATAGCAAAACTCAAAAATGAGTATCCAAATATTCTTTATGTTATCGCAGGCTCAGGAGAGGAGTTATCAAATTTAAAAAATATTGTTCATAGAACTAACATTGAACAAAATGTTCTTTTTGTAGGCAATATAAATAATAATGAAAAAAATTATTTATTTAAAAAAACTGATGTAATGATTATGCCTACAATTGATGAGACAAACAATCGATCAATTGAGGGTTTTGGCATAGCATATATCGAGGCAGCTTTTTATGGGATTCCATCTATAGCGTCAAATATGTATTCAGCATTGAGACACCTAATTTCTGATAAAACAAAAACTAAAAAACTTGGTCAAAATGCAAAAATTAGAGCTGAAAGTAATTACAAGTGGGCAGATGTGATAAAAAAATATCTTCATATAATTGATAATATTGATAGAAAAAATTAATGAATATTCTTTTCCATGCATCATTTGCTAATCAAGATGAATTTTTAAAATCATTAAGAAAAAAATTTTTTTCTCATAAAATTTTTACTTTAGATCAAAATGTACCTTTAGATAAAATAGAAGTAGCTTTGGTATGGAATTTACCTGATAAAATTTTGAAGAAATTGAAAAATTTAAAAATTATTTTTTCTTTAGGTGCTGGGGTAGATCATATTCTTAAATTACCAAGTTACAAAAATACACCAATAATTAGAATCCAAGACCCAAATATGCGATCACGTATGTTGAATCATGTACTAGCCCAAATTTTGATTTATCAATTAAAACTTACTGAATACAATAAGGCTCAACAAAAAAATATATGGCTTGATGAAAGACATACCTCTTTAAATAAGGATCTCACCATTGGTGTTTTAGGGCTAGGATATTTAGGTAAATTTATAGCAAATAAATTAAAATCATTAAATTATAACGTGATTGGCTATAAAAATACTATTTCAGCAGCAAAATATTCAATACCAATATATTATAAAAAATCCTTAAAAACCTTTTTAAAATTATCAGATATTATCGTCTCTGTACTACCCGCAACTAAAGAAACGAGAGATTTAATAAATAAATCTTTTCTTAATCAAATGAAAAAAAAATCTCTACTAATTAATATTGGCAGAGGGTCTTCATTAAATGAAATGGATTTATTAAAACATATTAAACAAAATAATTATTTTTTTGCTTCTCTAGATGTTTTTAAAAAAGAGCCATTACCGAAAAATAGTAAACTTTGGAAAAATCAAAACATTACAGTAACTCCTCATGTTGCTGCTATTACTGATGTAGACTCATCAATTAATTATATTTTTTCAAAATTTGAGCAATTTAGAACAAAAGGAAAAATTAAAAGTGATGTAAAAATAAAAAATGGATATTAATTATTTTTGAAATAGTTTTCTAAAATTTGATAATATATCTTTGTCAATTCATTTAGATCATCTAAATAAACAAACTCATCAATTTGATGTAGGGTTTGATTCCTAATACCAAGCTCAATAACTTCACAATAATTTTTAATAAATCGTGCATCGGATGTGCCTCCATCAGTGGCAAGCTCTGGGTCTTCATTTCTTCCAGTAGCTTGAGAAATTGATTTAGATATAATTTTACTTAATTGACCTGGTTTATTTAAAAATGATCGTGCACTGATTTCATGACGTACTTTACAAGTTGCTTTTATCTTATTAGTAAAAACAGTTTCTATTTTATCATCAATCCATTCAATAAGAGTCTCTGCTGTATGCAGATCATTGAAACGAATATTTATTGTAGCTTTTGCAAACTCTGGAATTACGTTGTGAGCAGTATTACCAACATCAAACGTTGGAATTTGTATACTGGTTGGTAAAAAAAATTCATTACCTTCATCAAGAGGTTTCTCTAAAATATTTGATAAGAGTTTAGTTAGATAATGTACAGGATTCTCAGCTCTGTGACCATTAGCTGTATGACCTTGGATACCCTTTACCGTTAAAAAAAAATTAATAGATCCTCTTCTGCCTATTTTAACCTTATCTCCTATACTAGAG
>LUMG01000085.1_pt1 | contig 15337 bp, 19 predicted proteins | sample 729691 | NCBI WGS metagenome assembly LUMG01 (sample SAMN03860269, study PRJNA289734) | marine metagenome | biome: seawater column; feature: ocean; material: water; isolation source: Red Sea water column Station 34 - depth 50m | place: Saudi Arabia: Red Sea | collected 2011-10-15 | depth 50 m
GGATATGAGAGCGTATTTATGATGTGCTGGGCTGCTGCTATGTTAGCAATGGTTATTTATTGGTTGCTGCATCGATATCTTAGAGCAACTGACCCAGAATTGGCTGATGCATCCTAAAAATATTTAAATGGAGAAAAATGATGTTTGTAAAAATTCTTAATAAATTTCCAATCTTTATACTGACTATGATTTTGACTTTTGATGCCAGCGCTGAAATGCCAGGCATGTCTGGAGAAATCAGAAGGGACTATACGGATACCAGTTTTGGAAGAGTGCACTTTTGGACAATTGGTGACGGTCCTGCTTTATTACTGCTCCATCAGTCAGGTCAAACTTCAGCAGAATATTTGACATTGGGTCCTGTGCTTGCTGATAGTTTTAAGGTGATTGGTATTGATTTACCCAACCATGGTCAATCAGATTCTTCTAAACACGAAATGAATGCAGATGAATACGCGGATTCAATCTTGCAAGTTATGGATAATATTGGTGTCGATGATTTTCATTTCCTAGGCCAGCATGGCGGTGCAGCAATTGGCATCAATCTTGGCATTAGACATCCAGAAAGGATTGGAAAACTGATTCTCTCAGGCGCCGGTAGAGAAGAGAATTTGACTGAAGAGCAAATTCAGGAACTCATCGATAGACCAATGACCAGAGATCTACCAGTTGATGCAGATGGTGAGTTTCTTGATAAAACATGGGATGTATATCGACATATGAGTGCAAGCTCCACATCACCTGAGATGACATTTAGGCCTTTCTTAACAAGCCTGATAAATCGCCAGAGAAAGTTTGATATGCATTATGCCATCTTTCGATATCAGCCAAATCTAGATGATTTAGATAAAGAAACTCTTCTTCTTGAGGGAGAGGAAGATATTTATGCTGGTGATGTTGCAGGATTGCAGAAAAGGATCAAAGGCAGCACGATTGTAAAACTTCCAGGTGTTGGCAGTTGGCAGTTTTACGAAGATCCAGAATTACATGATGAGGTCATCACTGAATTTTTACTCACAAATTGAAATTAAAATGTTAAGTTAAATATTGGAGGAGGGTTAAAAATGACCCTCCTTTTTTATTTCAGGAGAAAGATATGAAAAAAATTATATTCACGTTAATGATAATAATTGGGTCTTCCAATGTTTATAGCCTTGATATCAAGGGAGATGCCAATGAATTCAAAGGTGAGATTACCTCAGTGACTTTGACCAATGAGGGCGGAGTTATTAATGTAGTTGGTAATACTGGGCAATATGGAAAGGTATGGCTCACTTATAACTTAAAACTAGACAATCCGAATGTAGCCACTCAGGGTTCATTTTCAGGAAGGGCCACAGCCATCAATGAAAAGGGAGAGAGAAACGCTGCCAGTCTTCAGGAATAGTTGCTCAGGGAACTGATGGAAAGATAATTAAGGGTGGGATTATTGAGGAATCCCATTTCGTTTTAAAAAGTATGGGAGAGATTCTTGCTCATTTCGATTTAGGGTATGAGGATGTATTTAAATGCTTAGTGATGATTGATGATATTGGAGAATGGCCAGATTTTAATTCAGTTTATATCCAGTATTTTGAAAAACCATATCCTGCAAGGAGTGCATTTGGTGCAGATGGCCTAGCTTTAGAGGCATCTTTAGAATTGGAGTGTTTGGCTTATTTCAAAGATTGAGAGATTTCAATCTGAGTAAGTGCAATGTCTAACTTGGCAGAGTGCTACTCCATGATTTGATCCATCATATAGTTGAGCCAATCCCTCTGGCATTGACATAAATCCATCCACAACGTGTTCAACAGATTTGATTTTTTCATCCTTAATCCATCTGACTAATTGTTCTTCTGCTGAATCAATTTCATGAAGGTGATTGTAGATAAAGAATCCTTTGAGCGATGAATTTGTTCTTCTTAAATTGGTATAGTTTTTGAGCCCAAATGGTTCATCCAAGAGGTACTCAGATATAGAGCCACAGTGCACAATTCTCGAATTCATGGCCAAATTCTCCATGCATGCAGACAAAATATCACCTCCGACATTATCAAAATAAAGATCGATGCCATTTGGAGCTGCTTCTTTGATTCGATTCTCAATATCACCAGATTTATAATCAATGCTTTCATCACAACCCAGGGACTCAATAAAATTGCATTTCTCTTCTCCACCGGCAATACCAATAACATAACAGTCCAACATCTTGGCAAATTGAACAACGGTTGAGCCGACACCACCTGCAGCACCTGAAATGACCACAGTCTCCCCTCTGTTTGGGTTTCCATGGCTGAAATATCCAAAATAAGCAGATAAACCAGTCATTCCTAATAGACTCAAACCAAGTGAGTAAGGCGCACCCATGTCAGGAATCTTTCTGAACTTTTCTTTGTCAGTCATTTTTGATGCCTTATAGGTTTGCCAACCCATCTGGCCTTGCACGATCTCGCCTTCTTCATAATCGGTATGTTTTGATTCAATAATTTCTGCGACACCTCTGCCATGAATCACATCGCCAATATCAAGTGATTGTTCTCCAGCCGCTGATTCACCAGACATATACATTCTCATTACTGGGGCCAGATTGAGATATAACGTTTTGAGCAAAACCTCACCATCTTGAATATCAGGTATATCAATTTCCTTGTATTCAAAATCCTCTCTGACAACATTGCCTTCCGGTCGTCTGGCTACTCTCCACTGACAATTTTTAGCTTCGTTCATCTCGAGGATTTTATCAGATGTAAAGAAAAAATATTTTTTCTATGCTTTGGTCAAAACAAAGTATTGTTTGCACAAAATATTTTGATAGGATGAATGTATGAAGAAATTCATTCTGATACTTTGCCTTTTTACCATTTCAACAAACATTTCCGCTCAATCATCCACAGTGACTGTTGAGGGGAAAGCCGAGGTGAGCGTCACTCCTGATCAAGCAATCTTAAATCTTGGAGTAGAAATGGAAGGACGAGATTTGTCAGCAATGACAAAAAGGGTTGCAGAGGCAACCAATGCTTTCCTGAGATTAACGGATGATATGAATATCAAAAGAAATGATGTAATGACTTCAGGTGTGAATATCAATCCCAAATATCGTTATGAGAATAAAACAGGCAGGAGAATTTTTGATGGCTACAGTATTTCAAGGTCAATTCAGGTTGATATAAAAAATATCAATCAACTTGGAAGCATCATAGAACGTTCTGTTGAACAAGGGATTAATAATATCTCAGCTCCGATATTTAGAGTCAGTCAAGAAGATCAAATTACACAAAGTCTTCCCTCATTAGCAGTCGAGGATGCCTTAAAGAGAGCAGGGGCTTTGGTTGATCCTTTGAACGCTACTGTCGGGAAGGCGCTGAAAATTGATGCATCATCAGTGCAATCGATTGCTCCACCAATGATGGAGATGAGAGCGCTTGATATGAGCAGTTCAATAGCAGAGCAAAGCTATTCGGTTGGACAAATCAAATTTAATCAGAGTGTTTTAGCAACATTCGAAATTGAAAATTAAATGAGTAGAGAATCACGTATTGAGAAATCAGATAGAGCAAGAAGTCGAAGAAAGACTATTCGAGAAATAAGAAAGAAGCTTTTAAAAAGACTATATGCTCACAATAAACACTTGAGGGAAAAGACAAAAAAAATCAGAAAAAGACAGGCTCATTGATCCTCCTTTTATTCCTGATCTAGTTTTTTGAAACTTTCTCCAAATGCTTTTTGTTTTGCCTCTTTCCAGACACAGTAATCTTCATACATGGATTTAATCTTTATCGATACATCTTCAGCGCTTAAGCCTTCATGAAACCAGTCATGAAATTGCTCTTCAATTGTAAACTGCCGCTCATCTCCAATTGTTTTTCCGTCAACTTTCATATTGATTCTCCAAAAAATATATAGTCAATGAGTATAATTTAAAAAAGAGTTAAATCAGATATCATCATGAATAAAATTCTTCCAACAGAAATAAGAAATATATACAAAGGTCATCCCATCGCACTATGGGGGTTTGTTGCTTTTTTGGCTCTAATGACTTGGCGTTCTATTATTCATCTTGTTTATCAGGAGTATGGTCTTCACCAGATTGCAAACTTCATTGTGTTGACTGGAGATCCAGATCCGATGCCAATGATATATCTTTTCTTTTCTCTTTGGGGACTGGCCCAGTTGATATTATGCATGGTTTGTTGGATTGTAATTCTTAGATATAGAGAATTGATTTCTTTGATGTACATTTTATTTATTTTTGAGTGGGCAATACGCTTGATTCTTTATCCTCTGACAGATTTAGCATTGGCAAATAATGAACTCTATAACAATGGTTCGACACCAGGTTCTGATTTAGCTCTGGGTATGGTGATTGTTCTGGTTGTCTTATTCTTGCTTTCCTTAAAAGAATCAAAATCCTAGAATTCTGACTACCTAAAAATTCTATTATTGGGAAATCGTCTGCTTAGTATGGCATCCAGACCAAACCATTGCCCTGTAGGATATTTAATGAAGAGCAAAACCAAAATAAAGAATGGCAAAAGCGAGGCATCATAGTAACCACCAATCGCAAAATTAAATAATATAAATAAACTAACCAGAGCCGATGATCTTGTTGTTAAGCCAATTAACAATCCAATCGCACTATATATTTCTCCAATCGTGATAAACCAGCCAATGGGCTGATAAAATGGAATTGCAAAATTTGTAAGATAGAAAACTGCAAAACTATCCGGAGGTAGCTCGGTTAATCTTTGCAAAAATATATTTTCCAAAATTGGGCTTGTCATCCATTCATCATTGACCTTATTGATCCCAGCCAATAACCAAAATAAGCCAAATAGCAACCTGAAAGTAACCAGCAAGAAACCCAAGATAATGTGGATCAATTTACTCATTGTCTTCACTTTTTTGTTGTTTCTGATCAATGTATGTAAGCGTCTCCCACAATGGCAGTCTCTCACAGGAGCCTATGATCTCTTCTTTGTGGTTAACCCAATCTTGAGTTTCTCTATCAATCAGAAATTGATTTATTTTGATTAGATTTGGATCGACAGAAATCTGTGCAGTTGTGATTTCAAGATCAAACCAATTTCCATTCTCACTGGAATAGATTTTAACAGGCCTTGAGTGACCTTTGATTTGATAGCCATCAAAGTTTCTTATAAAAAATTCCCATATGGTGGATATTTGAGACCAAAATGTTCGCGTTTGTAAATGAATGAGTAAATATGATTCTCGATCCAAGAAGGTATCATTGATATTACTTTCACCTTCTGTACAGACCAGCGTTGCTTCACACATAGTGCAAAATTCACCAAATTGCGAATAAAGCAAGAGTTCATTATTTTTACTTTTCATTTCCTGAGCTTGTGCATCAAGAGCAACTATGAAAAAGATTAGAACAAAGTATTTCTTAGTCATTGATAAATTATATGATAAAAAAAACTTATTAAATTGAGTCAATTCGACGGTGTGTTCGATTATGTATGATAAATATATCCTTCCATATCTTCTAAATTATACCTGCGGACAAAAGCCTTTTATTAAACAGAGGCAAAAGATAGTTCCAATGGCCAAAGGCAAAGTCCTTGAGGTTGGAATTGGATCAGGTCTGAATATGCCATTCCTGAATATTAATAAAATTAATTCTTTGATTGGGATTGACCCATCAGAGGAACTGATTCAACTTGCAGAAAAGAGGATTGATGACTCAATGCCAAATATTGATTTGGTTATTTCAAAGGCTGAAGAGATGCAATTCAATGACAATACATTTGATACGGTTTTAATGACTTACACTTTGTGCACGGTTGAAGATGTTCATGCTTCATTGAGTGAAATAAAACGAGTCTTGAAGCCAGAAGGTCAACTTTTATTTTGTGAGCATGGTCTTGCGCCAGAAGAGAAGACGGCTGAATGGCAGAATCGAATCAATTATATCTGGCCCCATATTTCCGGAGGTTGTAATCTCAATAAAGATATCCCTCATCTAATAGGAAAGGCAGGATTCAATATTTCAAATATGGAACAAATGTACTTACCCAAGACTCCAAAAATCCTCGGCTATAATTACTGGGGTACTGCTATAAAGGCAGATTAAATCTCAAAGCAAGGAAAAAATTATGTCACGAATAAATCCAGCAGATAGATCTGAGCTCAGCAAAGAAATTCAAACACTCATGGATCAATCAGAAACAATGATGGGATTTGTACCAAATGATGCACTCATTATGGCGAAGAATCCTGAGCTGCTTCAATCTGTGAGCCAGCTTATAAATACCATTTATTCTTTTAGGAGTATTTCAGAGGAAATAAGATCTTTGGTGGGATTGATGGCCAGTCAAGCATCGGGTTGTCATTATTGCATTGCTCACACAAGCAATAGCGCGCTTGAGAAAAATATTTCAATAGAGAAGTTAAAAAAAATATGGGAATTTGAAAGTTCGGAATGCTTTTCTGAAAGCGAAAAAGCTGCATTGAGAATTGCTCTGAACGCAGCTCAAACTCCCAACCTCATCTCTGATGAAGATTACAATCAATTTAAGAAATACTTCGATGAAAATCAGCAAATCGAGATACTTGCAATTATTTCATTATTTGGTTTTCTCAATCGTTGGAACAGCAGTCTAATGACAGAAATTGAGTCATTGCCCTTAAATCGAATCAAAGAGCTAGAATGAAGACGATTGTTTTTTTGTGTGTTGAGAACTCTTGTAGAAGTCAAATGGCTGAAGCATTTGGCAAAATGATAGGAGCCGATAGATATCAATTTTTCAGTGCGGGCTCAAAACCCAGCGGCAAAGTAAACCCCAAAGCAATAAAATTCATGTCAGATATTGGCTATGACATGAGTGATCATCAATCCAAGGGTATTGATTCTTTACCTCAAGAGGGAGTAACGGCAATGGTATCAATGGGCTGTGGAGACGCATGCCCTCAGATACCTGCATTGATTCGATTGGAATGGGAAATCCCTGATCCTAAATATATGGATGATGAAGGTTTTAAGAAGGTAAGGGAGGAAATAGGTCTTCATGTGGAAAAATTAATTAAACAAATGGATAATGACGATTCAAAAAATTGAGGTGACTATGACACAAGTAATGATGAAAACAGCAAAAGGCGATATCCAAATTGATCTATTCGATGAAGATGCGCCAAATACTGTAAAAAATTTCACTGATCTAATAGAAAAAGGATTCTATGACGGACTTAATTTTCACAGGGTGATCCCAAACTTTGTCATCCAAGGTGGTTGTCCGCAAGGAACTGGTACGGGAGGCCCTGGCTACCATATTGATTGTGAAATCAATCCCAATCGGCATCAAGCTGGAACCCTATCAATGGCTCATGCAGGAAAAGATACTGGCGGAAGTCAATTCTTCATCTGCCACAGTCCGCAGCCTCATTTAGATGGGGTACATACAGTTTTTGGACATACCGCAAACATGGATGTGGTAAATTCAATTGAACAGGGCGATGAGATAATCTCTGCAGAGATTGTTTCTGGTGACTGAGAAAATTTGACTAAGCAGTTTTCTCGGGCAAAATACTCTTTCGAATCAATGGTGGACGTAGCTCAGTTGGTAGAGCCCCTGATTGTGGTTCAGGTGGTCGTGGGTTCGAGCCCCATCGTCCACCCCATTATTTTGAGTGATAGATGAAAACAGATATAGAAATAGCAAGAGAAGCAGAACCCAAAACTATTGATAAAATTGCAGATCAATTAGGTATTGGAGAAGAGTATCTTGAGCGCTATGGTAAATTTAAGTCCAAGATTGACCTATCAATCAATCAGGAACAATTAAAGGATTCTAAGAACGGTAAACTAATCTTGGTTACCGCTATCTCACCCACGCCTGCAGGAGAAGGCAAGACCACTACAAGTGTTGGCCTCGTCGATGGGCTATGTCACATCGGAAAAAAAGCAATGATTTGCCTCAGAGAACCGAGCCTAGGACCTTGCTTTGGTATGAAAGGTGGTGCAGCTGGAGGAGGTCATGCTCAAGTGATCCCCATGACAGACATTAATCTACATTTTACAGGTGATTTTCATGCCATTGGAGCAGCTCATAATCTTCTTTCTGCATTAATTGATAATCACATACATTGGGACAATGAATTGGATATTGACCCCAGAAGAATCACTTGGAAGAGAGTGGTTGATATGAATGATCGATCATTAAGAGATATTACCTGCGGTCTTGGTGGGGTTGGGAATGGTATTCCTAGACAGAGTGGTTTCGATATCACAGTTGCTTCAGAAATCATGGCTATTTTTTGTCTTGCATCAGACATTGATGATCTAAAAAAGAGGATTGGAAATATAGTCATAGGTTATTCCAGATCCAACGAACCCATAAGAGCAAAGCAACTCAATGCCGATGGCGCAATAACCGCTTTGTTGAAAGACGCATTCCAGCCAAATTTAGTACAAACACTTGAAAATAATCCAGCATTTATACACGGTGGACCATTCGCAAATATTGCACATGGTTGTAATACAGTTGTTGCAACTAAGCTTGCATTAAAACTTGCTGATTATGTTGTTACCGAAGCCGGATTTGGAGCAGACCTGGGCGCTGAGAAATTTTTTGATATCAAATGCAGAAAATCAGGTCTCAAACCAGACGCAGTTGTTCTGGTTGCAACCACAAAAGCTTTAAAAATGCATGGTGGCGTGACAAAGGATAACCTTGGAGCAGAGAATGTAGATGCAGTAACCAAAGGCTGCAAAAACCTCAAAAGACACATTGAAAATATCAAGAAGTTTGGAGTCCCTGTCATGGTTGCGATCAATGACTATGTGACCGATACAAAAGATGAACATGCTGCGATAATTCAATATTGTAAAGAAATTGGTGTTGAGTGCAGAATTTCATCTCACTGGGAAAAAGGAGGCAAAGGTGCATCAGAACTAGCAGAAGAGGTTGTTAAAATTGCTGATTCTAATTCTTCTGATTTCAAACCTTTGTATGACAATAAAATGTCTCTATGGGATAAGACCCAATTCATTGCACAAAACATATATGGTGCCTCAGAAATCATTGCAGATAAAAAGGTAAGAAATCAGTTTAAGAAATTAGAAGATGATGGATTTGGTGAGTACCCAATTTGTATGGCAAAAACTCAGTACAGCTTTTCAACGGACCCATTGCTGATGGGCGCACCATCAGGGCATGATGTGCCGATTCGAGAAGTAAGATTGTCTGCTGGCGCTGAATTTATTGTGGTTGTTTGCGGTGAAATTATGACAATGCCAGGCTTGCCAAGGGTACCTGCATCAGAGGGTATCGATGTAGATGATGAGGGACTGATTCAAGGACTTTTTTAATCGTCGATTGGTTCTACGAATAGCACAAGAGAGTGATCTACAATTCTGTACCCATTTTGCTTGGCCAATTGGTCTTGCCTTTCCTCAATTAATTCATCTTCAAACTCAATGACTTTTCCAGTTTTGACACAAACCATATGATCATGATGATGAGAGGGTGTGAGCTCAAAAACAGCTTGACCTGAATCAAAGTTATGTTTGATGCATATGCCTGCATCGACGAATTGATTCAGAACGCGATAGACCGTTGCAACGCCAACCTCATCATTATTTTTTATAAGGATCTTGTTGATATCATCAGCACTCAAGTGAGACTTTTTGCTTGTCTCTAGGACCTCTAGAATCCTCTTTCTTGCATGAGTGACTTTAAGTCCTGCAGATCTGATTTCATTATTTTTGCTCATTGTTTGTATCTTATATGTGGTGCATCAAATATCAAGTTGATAACATCTATAGATATGTATCCATGGCGAAAACCTGAATTATTTAAACCGCTAATCAAGTCTTTGAATCGATTTCATATTTGGATTTATGAAAAATATGATGGAAGATTCATCGGGCAATACAATGGATTACCATTTTGCTTGATGAAAGTAAAAGGAAGGAAGTCAGGTAATATTATCACCATTGCCTTGCTCACAATTCCACATGGAGATGACTACATACTTGTTGCTTCACAGGGCGGGGCAAAGACTAATCCACTTTGGTATTACAATCTCAAAGAGAATCCAGAAATTGAGATGCAAGTTTTCTCTGATATATTCAAAATGAGAGCAATAGAGCTATCCAATGATGAAAAGAATGAATTATGGCCTACCATCATAGAGGCATATCCTGGATATGAGAATTATCAAAAAGTAACGAATAGAAACATCCCCGTTTTTATTTGCAAGAAAATCTAAATCTTGCGCTAAAAATTTTTGTGAAACATTATTTTGTTGTTTTTTTGTAACAGTGTCATCAAAACTATGTGATATCCGGTGGCAAATACACGATTGCAAACATCATGACCTGAAAATATTATTTCTTCATTTTCAATATTTTAGAACTGAATATTAGGGTACTGATTTAAACAGCAAATCCATTTTCAAAATATGAGTATAAATTTGTGAATTTGTAATCATCTTGTAATAAGAAGGGAATAGTTTTAGCATTTGATTAATCGGGCAGCAATGCCCATAAACATGTTTAAAATAAAGAAATTTACTAAGTAAATGAGGAATAAAATGCCTAGAAAACTATATGCATTTGTACTCTCTGCTCTATTTGTATTCTCAACATCGACTTTTGCTGAAGTGGAAACCACTTCATCTATAAGAGGTATTGTGAATGTTTCTGGAGCTGAAGTTACAGTGACACACGTACCAACAGGTACAACAAAAACTAGAACTGCCAATGAAGATGGCCTATTTTTTGTTTCTGACTTGCTAATTGGTGGTCCATACGAGATCAATGCAAGCGCTTCAGGTTATCAATCACAATCTCAGTCTGGCCTATACCTAGTCTTAAATAAGACTGCTGCTATAGAAATTACTTTGGTTTCCAACAACATGGAGGAAATCGGTGTAACTGCTTCAGCAACGAGTGGAATGATCAGAATGGGCGGAGGCATCTCTCTTGGAGAAGATGCGATTGCTGGTGTACCAACAATCAACCGATCCATAGCTGATTATGCAAAATTTGATCCAAGAGTCAGTATCAATACTGAGAACAGCAAAAATAGCTCAATCACAGTAATGGGTGCTCACGAGCGTTTCAACGACTTCTCTGTAGATGGAGTCAGCTTCAATGATCCATTTGGCTTGAATGACAATGGGTTTGGTAGCATGAGAAATCCAATCAGTATGGAATTTGTAGATCAGATTTCAGTCGATATTACCCCTTATGATGTTTCAAGAGGGAATACAACGGGCGGATCGATTGCAACAGTTACAAAATCGGGATCCAATGATTTCCATGGAAGCGTATTCTTTATCGAGCGTGATGAAGATGATGTCGGTGAACTTTTTGGTCAAGATTTTGCAGAATTCTCTGAAGAGACCAAAGGTTTTACTTTCAGTGGACCAATCATTGAAGACAAATTATTCTTTTTCGTAGGTTACGAAGAGTTTGAATCAGGTCTGCCTGCTTTATACGGTGCTGCTGACAGTAATTTCCCCAATAAAGCTGAAAGTGCAACTGAAGCTGATATCGCAGAGTTGGTAAGAATCAGTAAAGATCGATATGGATTTGATCCAGGCCAATTCACTGGATTTACAGCTCCGGAGACTGGCGAGAAAACCATCATAAAATTGAATGCAAATATCAATGATATGCATAGAGCGGTTTTCCTATATCAAAGTGATGAAGACAGTCTTCCAGCAGGAGGTTACAACCGATTCAGTAGTAACTGGGTTTACTATGCTCCGGAAATTGAAAGAAATTCAATCACACTTTACAGCGATTGGAATGATCGGCTATCAACAAAGGTTAGATACTCTACATACGAATACTTGAGCGATCCTTATTCACCAGGACTAACAATACCTGAGATGACAGTCGAAGTTGGAGACGACAATATTCGACTCGGTGGTGAGCGTTATAGAGCAGCCAACAAAATTGAGACTAAATCAGATTACATCAGCTTCAAGGCGACCTATGATCTTGGAAATCATGTTGTAACTGCAGGTCTTGATATTGAAGACACCAGTCTTTATAACCTATTCATCTCAAGATACAACGGTGAAGTCAGATTTGATTCAATTGCGGACTATGAAGCTGGAACATATAGCTATTTGAGAGCTCATGTTCCTCAAGGTGGAATACTTGATGTTGATCCAGTTGCAGCAAATTTCAATCTTGAAAAAACAACTCTTTATATTGGTGACAAGATCTATTTAGGTGATTTAACCTTAAATGTTGGTGTGAGATATGACAATGTTGAAACACCAGATGCGCCAAGAGAGAACCCTAAATTTGTTGCCAGAAATGGTTTCAGTAATGCTCAAAGATTTGACATGAGCGTTGTTCAACCAAGAATTGGGTTTAACTACGATGCTTCCGAGTCTCTCTTTGGTAATGTTGATAGAGTCATCAGTGCTGAAATCAGAGGTGGATATGGACTCTTCATGGGTCGTATTCCAAATGTCTGGTATGGAAATGCATACAGTCGTTCTGGAGGAGCTTCGGATTATTGGAGAATCTATGGATGGGATGACACTCTTCCTTCATTCAGATGTGGCGGAACAGTTGGCCCAATGCCAGCTGGAGATCCGACCTTTTTCTGGGTTGGACCAACCAGTGATTATTGTATTCCATCATCTCCTTACTTTAATGATGCACAAACCACAGATCCTGACTTTGAAGCCCCGAGCAGTTGGAGAGGAAATATCGCACTTGATATCACAACTGAGGGCGGATATGAACTCACACTTGAGTACAACAAAGACAGCACCAATGAAGGTGTTTTCTATAGGGAGCTAGGTATTGAGCTAGAAGGTTATCTGGCTGATGGTAGAGGTCGTTACTCTCATGGCCCAGGTGACTATTTGCTCACAAACACCGATGAAGGTGGTGCTGAAGCATGGTCTGCTTCGATCAGAAAATCATTTGATAATGGCTTTAGCTATTTTGCTTCATGGGCATCAGTTGATGCTGAAGATGTTTATGCATTGACATCATCACAAGCTGAATCATCTTATGGATATACACAGCGCTGGGATGGTGAAAATGTACCTGCAGCAAGATCATCGTTTATGACTTCTAGAAAGATCATAGCTGGTCTTGAATACAGGAAAATGTTCTTTGGTGATAATGAGACCAGAATTTCAGCAATTTATGTTAGAAAATCTGGAGAGCCCTACAGTATTACATTCGATGAGCCTTCATACCGACCGGTTGGTGGTTGTGAAGGAAGCAGTGGACGTTGTTACAGTAAATTCTATGCTGACTATAGTCTTGCGTATGTTCCATCAGGTGCGAATGATCCTAATGTAGTATTTACAAGTGCTGATGCAGCCGCAGAAGTCATGGCTCACATCAACAGTGGACCGCTTGCACAATACAAGGGAACCTATGCCCCAAGAAATGCGTTCACAACTCCTGGATACAGCAGGCTTGATGTAAGAGTCACTCAAGAGCTACCAAGCCCAATGGATGGTCATAAGTTTATATTTTTCTTAGACCTTCTTAATGTCTTGAATATGCTTGATGACGAAGACGGTCACGTATATGAGTATAACTACAACAACAGTAGACAAATACTTGTTAACGGTACCGACGATCAAGGTCGATTCATCATCAGAGGTGTGGATCCAGATGATAGTTATTTCATCAGAGATAACTCTGGACAGTCCAGATGGCAAATACAAATGGGACTTAAGTACCAATTCTAAGTTCGTTTGTTAGAAATAAAGAAAGCCGCCTTAATCGGCGGCTTTTTTTATTTTTTTCACGTTTCTGATGATTGAATCAGAACTGGTTAAATTTCTTAGATTTATTGTATAATCACCCGCCTTAAACAATTCTTCATGGGAAAGTGGCGGAATTGGTAGACGCGCTGGATTTAGGATCCAGTGGGGCAACCCGTGAGAGTTCGAGTCTCTCCTTTCCCACCATTAATAGGGTGATAGATAAATGGCAGGACTGACTGTAAAAGTAAAAAAACAAAAAGATTTGAAAAGGGAACTGAAGGTCTCAGTGCCTGCATCTGTTGTGGAAGCAAAGAAGATGCAACGTTTTGAACAGATTGCAAAAACTGCAAAGCTTCCAGGCTTCAGACCCGGAAAAGCCCCAATCAATATAATTCAAAGTCAATATGGTAATCAGGTCAATCAGGAAATACTGAGCGATGTGCTCGAATCATCATATGCTGAAGCCATTACAGAAAAAGAACTAAAACCTGCTGGTCCTCCTGAAGTCAGTATCGATCAATTCGTAGATGGCAGTGACTTTAAATATACTGCAAATATTGAGATTTTTCCTGAATTTGAATTAAAAGGACTGGACAAGATTAAACTTGAGAGACCATCTGCAACGGTAAAACAAAGTGACATCAATGAAATGGTTGAAAACCTTCAAAAGCAGAGGGGCGAGTGGAAATCTGTAGAAAGGAATGCAACAGATACAGATCAACTTTTGATCGATTTTAAAGGCACTTTGGATGGAGAGGTTTTTGAAGGAGGAAGCGCTGAAGATTTTGTAATGCAGCTAGGCGGGGGGCAAATGCTACCTGAATTCGAAGAGGCATTAAAAGATACTAAGCCAAATGATGAAAAAGATTTTGAGGTGACATTTCCTGAAGAATATCATCAACCTGATTTATCTGGTAAAACTGCCAACTTCAATGTCAAAGTAAAAGAAGTGAGAGAGTTGACATTAGCTGAGGTAACAGAAGACTTTGTCAAAGGTTTTGGCATTGAGAGTGGGAAATATGATGATTTGGTCAAAGAAATATCTGACAGCATGGAAAAAGAGAAAGATGTAAAGATTAAGGAACAAGTCAGAATTGGATTGATGAATTATCTAAGAGAAAAAAATCAGATCAAGATTCCTGAGGTGATGGTTAGAAATGAAGCAACTTCAATGCAGAAGGATTGGATGAAAAGATCAGGCGTTGAAGATGAATCTAAGGCACCAGAATTAGAAAACTTTAATCAAATTGCAACCGAGAGAGTTCACCTGGGTTTGCTTGTCAATGAGTTGGTTCTCTCCAGAGAGATGAAGCTCGATGAAGAAAGGGTGAAAACTAAACTTGGTGAAATAACGAATGCATATCCTAATGGCGATGAGATTAAGAAAATGTATGAGCAAACGCCTGAACTAATGGATCAGTTAAGATCTATGGTTATGGAAGATCAAGTGGTAGATTGGTTAATAGATAAAACAACATTTAAAGATAAAGATATAGAATTTAAGGAACTCATTAACAACCAAGCATGAAAATGAATGAAGAAATAAACAGTCTAATCCCTATGGTGGTTGAGCAAACCCCAAGAGGGGAGAGGGCGTTTGATATCTTTTCAAGACTGCTCAAAGACAATGTCATAT
>LUMG01000072.1_pt1 | contig 15335 bp, 14 predicted proteins | sample 729691 | NCBI WGS metagenome assembly LUMG01 (sample SAMN03860269, study PRJNA289734) | marine metagenome | biome: seawater column; feature: ocean; material: water; isolation source: Red Sea water column Station 34 - depth 50m | place: Saudi Arabia: Red Sea | collected 2011-10-15 | depth 50 m
TATCTAAAGGGACGCTTGTAATGAAGGTTTTTATTGGCCATGGATTTGAAGAATTTAAATCTGAATTGAAAGAAAATTTCGAAAGAATTAACTACTTCAAACCAAAGTCTTCAAGAAAAGAGAGTAGAGAAACCTACGTGATAGCAAAAAACATTAGGTATAATTAGATTTATGAACAATTTTTTTAAAAACACGCTCATGTGGATAGTGGTTGCTATCGTCATGCTATCTTTTTTTCAATCATTCTCTCCTAATTCCATGAGACAGCAAACGCTGGACTACTCAACATTTCTTGAATTAGTGAGAACTGGAAACGTAAGTGAAGTCGTTTTTGAGAATGAAATCATTAGAGCAAAAAGGATAAATGGCGACCGATTTGTGACCTACAATCCAGAAACCGACAACACAGCTCTCATTGGTGAACTTAATCGTTCAGGCGTAAACATCAGCGCCAGTCCTCAGAAGGAACAAAATTTATTTGTCAGTTTACTCATCAACTCATTCCCCGTGATCTTATTAATTGGTGTGTGGATATATTTCATGCGTCAAATGCAAGGCGGTATAGGCGGTGGGCGTGGTGCCATGACATTTGGTAAGAGTAAGGCCAAGCTACTCGGTGAAGATCAGGTTAACGTCACTTTTGCTGATGTTGCAGGTATCGAAGAAGCCAAAGAAGAAGTCATTGAAATCGTAGAATTTTTAAAAGATCCATCCAAGTTTCAAAGACTGGGTGGAAAAATACCAAGAGGTGTTTTAATGGTTGGTTCACCAGGAACTGGAAAAACATTGCTTGCAAGAGCAATTGCTGGAGAAGCCAAAGTTCCATTTTTCACAATATCAGGTTCAGATTTTGTTGAAATGTTTGTTGGTGTTGGTGCTTCTAGAGTTAGAGACATGTTCCAAGAAGCAAAAGCACATTCTCCATGCATCATTTTTATAGATGAAATCGATGCTGTCGGCAGGCAAAGAGGGGCTGGACTAGGTGGCGGACATGATGAAAGAGAGCAAACACTCAATCAACTATTGGTTGAAATGGATGGTTTTGAAGACAATGTTGGTGTCATTGTCATCGCGGCAACAAACAGACCAGATGTACTTGATGCTGCTCTATTAAGGCCAGGAAGATTTGATCGCCAAGTTGTCGTTCCACTGCCAGACGTCAGAGGAAGAGAACAAATCTTAAAAGTTCACATGAGAAAAGTCCCACTCGATAAAAACGTTAAACCATCGATCATTGCAAGAGGTACCCCGGGATTTTCTGGTGCTGACTTAGCTAATTTAGTCAATGAATCAGCACTTATCGCTGCAAGAGCTAACAAGAAATATGTAAATATGGATGATTTAGAAAAAGCCAAAGATAAAATCATGATGGGTACAGAGAGAAGGTCATTGGTTATGAGTGAAGACGAAAAAAAACTCACTGCCTATCATGAAGCAGGTCATGCCATTGTTGGGCTAAACCTAGAAGATCACGACCCAGTTTATAAAGTAACAATCGTTCCAAGGGGAAGGGCTTTGGGTGTAACCATGTTTCTTCCAGAAGAAGACAAATACAGCATCAGTAAAAAGAGACTCATTGGACAAATCACTAGCTTATTCGGTGGAAGAGTGGCTGAGGAAATAATATTCGGAAAAGACGCAGTTACTACAGGTGCCTCAAATGATATCGAACGTGCAACAGAAATAGCCAGAAACATGGTCACTAAATGGGGTTTATCAGACAAACTTGGCCCACTTGCATACAGTGAAGATGAAGGCGAGGTATTTCTAGGAAGATCTGTCACGCAAACCAAGCATATGTCTGATGGAACTGCTAAAACAATTGATGAAGAAGTTAGGAAAATCATTGATCAAGCTTATTCAGTCGCTACTGATATACTAAAAAAGCATAATAAAAGACTTCATAATATGGCTGATGCACTTATGAAATATGAAACCATCGAAGAATCACAGATCACTGATATCATGAACGATAAAGAACCCAGGCCACCTGAGGACTGGAATTCTGATGATTCTGACAAAGATGATTCATCAACACCAAACATTGGTGATCCCGCCACACAGCACTAAGTTCTAAACGAACTCCTTAAAAATAGTGGATTTAATAGCTGCCAAAGCTATACAATACAGCCCTTTATGAATTTGACTTACTGATGAAAGAGCAAAAAGAAAAAGTATTTGGAACTGATGGAATCAGAGGAAAGGTCGGTGAATACCCGATGACGATTGATTTTGCCATGAGATTGGCATCTTCAATAGCTAAGGTAATGACTCCCAATGGTGGCAAAGTTGCAATTGGTAAGGACACTCGAATCTCCGGTTATATGTTTGAATCAGCATTGGAATCTGCTTTTGTTGCACATGGTTTGGAGGTGATTCTGTTAGGACCGCTGCCTTCGCCAGCAATAGCGTATTACACCATCAAACAAAATTGTGATTTTGGAATTGTTATAAGCGCTTCACATAACTCATATGAATATAACGGTATTAAGATCATCAATCACCAAGGTGAAAAAATAGATCGTGAGATCGAGAGCATCATTGAGTCAAAACTTTCTGATACGCCCATAACAAATACTGCAGAAACACTCGGGAAAGCAAAAATTTCAAATACTTCTAGAAGTTTGTATAAATCTCTTTTGATGTCAATATTCGCAGACATCGATCAACACTTACCGCTCAAAGGTTTTAAGATTGTTGTGGATGCTTCGAATGGTGCTGCCTATAAAATAGCACCTCAGGTCTTACTTGATTTAGGAGCCGATGTAATACCAATTGCTTGTTCGCCCAATGGAAAGAACATAAATCTAGATTGTGGATCAACGCACCCAGAGACGCTCAGAAAAACAGTAGTGGCCACTGAATCAAATTTAGGAATAGCGCTCGATGGTGATGCTGACAGAATTTTGATTGTAGATGAAGAAGGGAGTATTTTAGATGGCGACCAGATACTCTATATACTTGCTAAGGCAAATATTTCTAATAAATCATTCAATCATAAAGTTGTGGGTACCATTACGACGAATTCAGGTCTTGAAATGAAGTTACGCGACATGAATATTGATCTATATCGATCAGATGTCGGTGATAAGAATGTATATTCTATGATGAAAAAAACCGGTGCCATCATTGGAGGTGAATCATCAGGACATATCATTAACTCGGAATACTCACCTACTGGTGATGCATTATTGATTGCACTGATAATTATTAAAGAATCTCTCACTAAAGAATTAAAAATCAGTGAGCTTGTTAGTGATCTAGAACTTTTACCCGTCCTGAACGAAAACATTGATACTGAAGATTTAGTAAATGCAAATGAAAGTTTCCTGAGTGATCTTGCAAATGAGGTAAATTCAAATAACCCTGAAGGCCGAGTAATCATTAGACCATCGGGAACTGAACCACTTATTCGAATTTCGATAGAAAATAAAGACCAAGATGTCGCCAGTACTTTAGCGAAAGACATCATCAATGCCATTAAAGAAAATGGATAAAAAGTTCTACATTGCTGCAAACTGGAAGATGAATGGATCATTGGCATTCATTGATGAATACTTTACTTCATTGGGATCAGAATCTAAAAACTCCAATGAAATGATCATATGTCCTCCTGATATTTATATACAATCTGTAAAAGAAAAAGCTCCAAGCTTTGTAAAAGTAGGTGCCCAGAATATCTCACCTCATGATTCAGGTGCTTATACTGGTGAATGCTCTGGGCAGATGATTGCAGATCAGTCAGCACAATACGCAATCATCGGACATTCAGAAAGACGTGAGTACCATAATGAATCCAATGACCTGATAAGATTAAAACTTCTCAAAGCCATTGAACACGACATAGCTCCCATACTTTGTATAGGTGAGTCGATCGAACAAAGAGATTCCGGTCAGACTCTTGATGTAATAAATGATCAAATCAGAAGTGTATTGGATAATGAAATATTATCAGCAAATACAAACATGCTCATCGCATATGAACCAATTTGGGCAATCGGTACTGGACTCACAGCAACACCAGATATGGCAAATGAAGTTCATGCACATATTCATTCTGTACTGAGCGAAATGTCACCAAATATGGTCCCAGTTCTTTATGGCGGTAGCATGAAATCATCAAATGCAAAAGAACTGCTACAAATGGAACATATTCATGGAGGCTTAATCGGGGGTGCATCACTTGATGCTTCTGAATTTTTAAAAATATATAATATTGCAGAGGAAATAAGAAATGGCTAATGCAAATTCACTATTGTTAAGTTTTCACGTAATCACAGCGATACTCATCGTTGTATTAATCCTTTTGCAAAAAGGAAAGGGAGCAGACATGGGGTCGGCATTTGGTGCTGGTGCTTCAGGGACACTTTTTGGTGCAAAAGGTTCTGCAAACTTCTTATCGAGAACCACAGCAGTTCTCGCAACAGTTTTCTTTATAACCAGCCTTACGCTGGCATATTTGAATAAGGGGACAGTCGTTTCTGAAAGTGTTCTGGATCAAGTTGAATCACCAATCTCTATTCCGGATGAAACAACACAAAATTTACCTCAAATACCGCAAGAATAAATAAACTCTAGCCGATGTGGTGGAATCTGGTAGACACGCTGTCTTGAGGGGGCAGTAGCGCAAGCTGTGCCGGTTCGAGTCCGGCCATCGGCAGAGAATCCATTTCTAAGAAAATCTCGAAAATTTTGAATGATGATAACTAAAAGATGTTACAATTCATCGCGGTTTAAGACACATTTAGAGTTTCCATAGAGATGCTTGAAAACTACCTGCCAATAGCAATTTTTATAATCATAGCTGGAGTACTTGGCTTATTAATGCTCGGCTTGGGATTTCTCTTCGGAAAAGGCGCTAAAACTAAAGCAAAACTATCCCCTTATGAATGTGGTTTTGAGGAATTTGAAGATGCCCGAATCCCATTCGATGTGAGATATTATTTAGTTGCCATCCTATTCATAATTTTTGATCTAGAAATTGCCTTCTTATTTCCTTGGGCAATAGCGCTTGATGAGATAGGTCATGTAGGTCTTATTTCAATGGTAATTTTTCTTCTTGTTTTGGTTATAGGGTTTGTGTACGAGTGGAACAAAGGAGCTTTGGATTGGGATTAGAAACTGATAATAATTTAATCGATCAACAGGGTCCAGGGTTCATCATCACTTCAGTTGATAAGCTTGTAAATTGGGCGAGAACCGGATCGATGTGGCCTGTAACTTTTGGTTTAGCTTGTTGTGCTGTTGAAATGATGCATGCTGGAGCTTCAAGATATGATACAGATCGTTTTGGTGTATTCTTTAGGCCGAGCCCAAGACAATCTGATGTCATGATTGTCGCTGGTACATTGGTTAATAAAATGGCGCCAGCACTCAGAAAGGTTTATGACCAAATGGCAGAACCCAAATGGGTCATCTCTATGGGATCATGTGCCAATGGAGGTGGTTACTATCATCACTCATATTCTGTGGTCAGAGGTTGTGATCAAATCATACCAGTCGATATCTATGTACCTGGTTGTCCTCCCACTTCAGAGGCACTAATCAACGGAATCATAGAACTTCAAGAAAAAATCAAAAAAGAAGAATCAATAGTAAATGGATAGGCAATTAGACACAAAGGCTTTAGAGGATGTACTTCAGAAATATGAAATTGAAGTATCCATGAATCAATCCAATCATGAAATCAAAATAAATCCTGAGCAATTGATTGAGGTGGCTACTGCACTGAAGAGTGATCTCTCTTTTGAATTATTAATGGATGTCATAGCAGTTGATTATCTGACATATGGCGATGTGGATTGGAAAACGAATAATGCGACCAGCACAGGGTATTCTCGGGCAGTCAAACCAACAATTATTCCTGAAATTGACGAGACATTTAAAGGCAGATTTGCTGTTTTTTATCAATTGCTCTCGGTTTCAAATAATCAAAGATTAACCTTGAAGGTTTTTACATCAGAGTCCAATCCACCATCAGTGCCATCACTTGTAAATATTTGGAGCAGTGCAGATTGGTTTGAAAGAGAAGCTTTTGATTTGATGGGAATTCATTTTGATGGTCATCCAGATCTTCGAAGGATCCTGACTGATTATGGTTTCATTGGTCATCCTTTTAGAAAAGATTTCCCAACCAATGGAAATCTCGAGGTGGTATATGATGAAGAAAAAGAGGAGGTTGTATATCAACCTGTATCAATTTCTACTCGACCAGGTGTACCAAGAGTCATAAGGGATCGAAATGACTGAAAGCAATCTGACGCTTAACTTCGGTCCACAACACCCAGCAGCGCATGGTGTTTTACGGTTAATTATGGAGATGGACGGTGAGGTCATTACAAATCTCGACCCACACATCGGTCTTTTGCACAGAGGCACAGAAAAACTTGCTGAAATCAAACCGTTCAATCATTCGATCGGATATATGGATAGAATGGACTATGTTTCGATGATGTGTTGTGAGCATCCATATGTGCTAGCAATCGAGAGTCTATTGGAGATTGAACCTCCCAAAAGGGCACAATATATCAGAGTCATGTACGATGAAATCACAAGAATCATGAATCATTTATTGTGGTTGGGTTGTCATGGTCTTGATATTGGGGCAATGGCCTTATTCCTCTATTGCTTTCGGGAACGAGAGGACCTATATGATGCATATGAAGCTGTATCAGGTGCAAGGATGCATGCAACATACTATAGGCCTGGTGGAGTTTATCGTGACTTACCTGATGAGATGCCAAAATACAAAGCTAACAAGTTTATTTCTGAAAAAAAGGTCAAAAAATTAAACTATAACAGAGCAGGCTCATTGCTTGATTTCATTGAAGACTTTACCAACCGATTTCCATCTCTTGTAGATGAATACGAAACTCTTCTAACAGATAACAGGATATGGAAGCAACGTACCGTAGATATCGGTGTCGTGACTCCTGAAAGAGCCATGCAACTCGGTTTTACTGGTCCGATGCTCAGAGGTTCAGGCATTGAATGGGATCTCAGAAGAAATCAAAGCTACGAGGTATATGACGAACTCGACTTTTTAATCCCTGTTGGTGTCAATGGTGATTGTTATGATCGTTATCTCGTCAGAGTTGAAGAAATGAGACAATCTAATCTTATCATTCAACAATGCATCAAATGGCTCAGAGCAAATCCAGGTCCAGTCATGATTGAAGATCATAAATATAGAGCCCCAAAAAGAGACTCAATGAAAAATGATATGGAATCGTTGATATATCATTTTAAACACTTCACTGAAGGTTATTCTGTGCCTGAAGGCAACACATACAAAGCCATTGAGCATCCAAAAGGGGAGTTTGGCGTGTTTTTACTTTCTGATGGGGCAAACAAACCCTACCGACTAAAAGTCAGAGCACCGAGTTTTGCACATCTAGCAGCCATTGATGAAATGTCAAAAGGACACATGTTGGCAGATGTAGTATCGATCATCGGTACATTAGATATTGTATTTGGTGAGATTGATAGGTAGACATGAGCAAAGTTTTGACATCTCAAACCATTAAAGAAATTGACCATTGGCTAGGCAAGTTTCCAAAAGGTAAACAGCGATCAGCCATCATTGGCTCTCTTCATGCTGCTCAACACCAAAATCATGGTTTTTTAACATCTGAATTAATGGATGCAGTCGCAGAGTACCTGGATGTCCCTAGGATTCAGGTCTATGAAGTTGCTTCATTTTATTCAATGTTTCAAACAAAAAAAGTTGGAAAACATGAAATATCCATATGCACAAATATTTCATGCATGCTCAGAGGCTCTGATGAAATACTAGGCTATATAGAAGAGAAGCTTGGCATAAGTGTCGGTGAATCAACACCTGATGGAAACATTTTTCTAAAAAAAGAGGAAGAATGCCTCGCAGCATGTACAGGTGCACCAATGATGATGGTGGATCATGCATATATTGAAGATCTTGATATCAAGAAAGTAGATGAAGTCATTGATAATTTGATGAGCAAATCGTGAGTAAATACAATCAAGTCATATATTCGAATGTTAATGAGTCTGACTCATGGACTCTTGATAAGTATATAAAGCAAGGCGGTTATAGCGTTTGGAAAAATATACTTGCTGATCAAACAAACAAAAGCACAGATTGGGTCATTGAAGAAGTCAAAAAATCAGGTCTCAGAGGCAGAGGTGGGGCTGGATTCCCCACTGGTCTCAAGTGGAGCTTCATGCCAAAAAATGACGATCAGAAATATATCGTTTGTAATTCTGATGAGAGTGAGCCAGGTACCTGCCATGACAGAGATATTTTGAAATATAACCCACATGCACTAGTTGAGGGAATGGCAATAGCGGGCTATGCAATCGGGGCAACCGTTGGTTATAACTATGTTAGAGGTGAATTTATGCTTGAATGCTATCCTCGAATTGAAGCTGCTGTTAAAGAGGCTTACGATGCAGGACTATTGGGGATAGATATTTTGAATTCTGGTATAGATTTCGACTTACATAACTTTCTAGGTGCAGGTGCATACATATGCGGTGAAGAAACAGGTTTGCTTGAATCATTAGAGGGCAAACAAGGAAAACCAAGATTCAAACCCCCTTTCCCTGCGAACTTTGGGCTATACGGAAAGCCCACAACTGTCAACAACACGCAAACACTCGCAAGCATCCCTAAGATTCTTGAGAATGGTCCTAAATGGTATGCAGATTTTGGCACAGAAAAATCACCTGGAACGCTAATATTTTCAATATCGGGCCATGTAAATAAACCCGGTAACTATGAACTCCCATTGGGAATCTCATTTCAAGAAGTCATTGATGTTGCAGGAGGTATACTTGATGGTAAAAAGCTAAAAGCAGTTATCCCAGGTGGTTCATCAACAAAAGTATTGCCCGCCGATATCATAGAAAATTGCACAATGGATTATGAATCACTACAAGATGTAGACTCTGCTCTTGGAACTGGGGCCATGGTTGTCATATCAGAAGGGACATGCATGGTTAATTTATTGAAAAGAATTTCAAGATTCTACTATGCAGAGAGTTGTGGTCAGTGCACTCCATGTAGAGAAGGAACGGGTTGGTTGTATCGTATTCTCGATCGAATTACAAATGGAGAGGGTAAAGAGGGTGACTTGGCATTACTTGAGGACGTGGCAGGACGAATAGAAGGGAATACGATATGTGCCTTCGGAGATGCTTCAGCATGGCCAGTACAAAGTTTCTTAAATCATTATCATCATGAATTTGAATACATGATTAAAAATAACGGTAAAACAATGGCTGCATGATTGTGGAAGAGAATAAAAAAATCACAGTGACCATTGATGGTGTGGAGCATGAAGCTCAACCGGGTCAAATGTTAATCGAGTTGACTGATAAAACCGGCACTTATGTGCCACGTTTCTGTTATCACGAAAAACTATCGATTGCTGCCAATTGCAGAATGTGTCTTGTTGAAGTTGAGAATTCAAAAAATGCACTTCCCGCATGTGCCACCCCAGTTTCTGACGGGATGGTTGTAAAAACCAAATCACAATCTGCAAAAACAGCTCAGGAATCCACAATGGAATTCTTACTCATCAATCATCCGCTTGATTGTCCAATTTGTGACCAAGGTGGTGAATGTGAGCTCCAAGACCTTGCTTATACTTATGGGAAAAATGAGTCCAGGTTTGATATACAAAAACAGACCAAAAAGAATGATGATCTAGGCCCACTTGTATCCACAGATATGACAAGGTGCATCATGTGTACAAGATGTGTTCGTTTTGGTACTGAAATTGCAGGCATCCAAGAGCTGGGAACGATCGGTAGAGGAGAGGATTCGAATATCAGTACATATGTTGCTCAAACTGTGGACCATGAATTATCAGGGAACATCATTGATCTGTGTCCTGTTGGTGCGCTCAATAATAAACCGTATCGATACACTGATAGAACATGGGAATTGGATCAAATTGAGAGTATTTCACCGCATGACTGTATTGGTACAAACATCATGGTGCATAAGAAAAATGACATCATTCGCAGAATCGTTCCTAAAAATAATCCAGAGATCAATGAAACATGGATAGCAGACAGAGACCGCTTTGGTTTTGATGGCATTTATTCTGAAGACAGAACATCAGATACATTAATCAGGACAGATCAAGATTTAAATCAGTCAAAATTATCAAATGCTGTTGATAAAACTGTCGAACTCCTTAATTCGGCAAAAAATAATGATCAATCTATTGGCGTATTATTCTCCCCAAGTATATCGACAGAAGAGCAATATCTTTTGTCAGACTTTTGTCATCAAATTGGAATCGAGTCAATTGATTCTAGATTGAGGCAAGGTGAATTTTCAAATGACATAGATAAACGTTTTATACCTCATATGAATATCAGGCTTTCAGATGTAGATGCCATGAAAAATATACTCATCGTTGGCTCAGAACTCAGAAAAGAAACCCCAATACTGGCTCATCGTGTAAAGAAATCAGCTGATAGTGGAGCATCGATTCATACTATTAATAGCAAGGAGTCTGAATATCACTTTAATGTACAACAAGATCTTTCATGTGATGATTGGATAAATGAATTGGGATTGGTGCTTAAGGCTGCAATCAACCTCACACAAAATCATTTACCAAATAATATTGCTGATCATCTGGATTCAATCGGTGAACCAACAGCGGTGCATGAAAAAGTTGCTGCATCGATGTGTCAAGAAAGCAGTCTAGTGATATTGGGTTTGAATGCCTATTCGAGTAAGAATTATCAGCTCATAAGATCATATACCCATATACTATCATCTGTATGCCAGACAAACCTTTGTGAATTATCAGAGGGTTCAAATTCGATTGGTGCTTCAATGCATCATTTGCTGAATGATACAGCTGGAAATATCCAAAATCTCTCTGATATCCTTCATACAAAGCATGATGTACTGATCATGTATGGTATTGAGCCAAACGACACAATTTACAAAACTGAATTGATTGAGTGCATGAGATCTGCAAAAAATCTCATAGTTTTTACACCATATATGAATGAATATTTTGAAGAGCATGCTGACATCATAATTCCAATAAATACACACTATGAAAGCAGTGGTTCAATGATTAATCTTGAATTGAGGAATCAGTCATTCAATCACAATCAAATCATTGGCTCGAAGCAATTCAGTAATACAGAAGTCCTGATGTCACTGTATATGGGTATGGGTATTCAATCATATTCAATTGAAGAGATTAATGAATTTATTCAAAACGGAATAGATGTGATTATGAATTCTTCAGAAAGAATTTCTCTCATTCCAGAAGATAGAGAATCAAGCCTTGCTCCTCTTAATCAGAATGAATTCAATATGTACAACATTGACAATATTCTAAGACGATCAAAACCACTGCAAGAGACCAAAGAAGGCATGAAAATATAATGAAAGACTTTCTGATATCCTTTCTATCATTTTTAGATCCTCAATGGATTAATCTCATATGGTCGCTGTTGCAAATTGCGATCGTCACAATTTGCTTGATTCTAACCGTTGTTTTCTTGGTTTACTTTGAAAGAAAAGTAATCGGTTACATGCATGCCAGAGTCGGGCCAAATCGAGTCGGACCAAAAGGAACGCTTCAATCAATTGCAGATACGATCAAATTACTACTAAAGGAAGTGATTATCCCTGATAAAGCTGATCGGTTCTTCTTTTTACTGTCACCATTACTGCTTTTAATACCAGCACTTGCCGCTTGGGCAGTTATACCGTTTAGTCCAGAATTCATCATCGCAGACATCAATGCAGGATTGCTTTACTTATTGGCGCTCACTTCTTTTGGTGTCTATGGGGTAATACTTGCTGGATGGGCTTCTAATTCAAAATATGCATTTTTGGGATCAATGAGAGCAGCCGCTCAAATGGTTGCATATGAAATTGCTATGGGATTTGCACTGGTTGGTGTTCTCATGGCTGGCGGGAGTTTGAAACTTGGAGAAATTGTTGCAGCACAATCAGGCGGTGTACTCAGTTGGTTTTGGATTCCTCTTTTTCCATTGTTCATCGTTTATTTTATTTCTGGTATAGCTGAAACAAATCGACATCCTTTTGATCTTGCAGAAGGAGAAGCCGAGATTGTTGCTGGTTTCCATGTTGAGTATTCTGGGATTGGGTTTGCAATATTTTTTCTTGCTGAATACATCAATATGGCTCTCATATCTGTACTCACATCCATTATGTTCCTGGGTGGTTGGGAGAGTTTCTTTGCAGGCATTCCATTTTTAGAATCATCGGTATTTTCATTTTTAACAGAGCCAAGCATATTTTGGTTACTTTTAAAAACACTATTCTTTTTGTTTGTCTTTATTTGGTTGAGGGCATCATTTCCTAGATACCGATACGATCAGTTGATGTCTTTGGGATGGAAAGTGCTTATACCTATAACCATCTTATGGATTGGCGTTGAATGCATCATGTATGTCATGCAGATTGGACCTTGGAGTGTGACATGAATATCATTCAGTTAATTAAGAAACTCACATTGATCGATTTTATAAAGGGTTTTATCGTTACACTAAAAGCCTTTTTTAGACGCAAAGTAACCGTCCAATACCCCGAAGTAAAAACACCTTTGTCGCCAAGATTCAGAGGAAAGTTGGCTCTTATGAGGTATGACAACGGAGAAGAACGATGCATTGCGTGTAAACTTTGCTCAGCTGTATGTCCGGCACAAGCGATTTCAATAGAATCAGAAGAGAGAGCTGATGGCTCCAGAAGAACCACTAAGTTTGAAATCGATGCCTTTAAATGCATTTATTGTGGGTTTTGCGAAGAGGCGTGTCCTGTGGACTCCATTGTTGAGACAGATATATTTGAATATCACATGACAGAAAATGAACAAAGGATTCAAACAAAAGAAATGCTGCTTGCAACCGGTGATGAATATCGAGAACAAACGATTGAGAATAAGAAGAAAGATTCGAGGTATAGGTAATGCTATTAGAGATGATATTTTACGCATTTGCTTCTGTTCTCATTTGTGCCTCGTTGGGAGTGATTCTCTTTAAAAACCCAGTCTATTCTGCTGTATCCCTTATCTTGGCTTTTATTACAACAGGACTGTTATGGCTGCTTCTTGAGGCTGAATTCTTAGCAATCGTTCTAGTGCTTGTCTATGTTGGTGCAGTGATGGTTTTGTTCTTATTTGTAATCATGATGCTCAATATTCATGCTGAAGAAGAAAGATCAGGTTTCACTAACATTGCACCCATTGCGATCTTCTTGGGTTTGGTTGTAGCGGCTGAACTCATTGCATTATATTGGATTCAGTCTGACCAGTTCTCAGGGCTAGAATCAATATCAGATTCAGCTTTATCTGTTGATAATACTCTTCTATTGGGAACTGAATTATTCACCAAATATATTCTTTCATTTGAGATCGCCGGCTTCATCCTGCTATTAGCAATTATTGTTTCAATATCTCTGACTCTACGAGCAAGAAAGAATGTTAAGAAACAAGTAGCACGTGATCAAATTTCTGCAGATCCAAAACAACGATTAAGAATGGTAGATATCAAAAGAGGTCTAGACTGATGCTAACCTTACAATCTTATTTGACGTTATCAGCCATAATATTCTCGATAGGAATCACAGGAATCGTCATCAACCGAAAAAATATCATCATTGTTATGATGTGTACTGAGCTGTTGCTGATATCAGTCAATTTTAATTTCATCGCTTTCTCGCATTTCTTGCAGGATCTATCTGGCCAGGTCTTTGTTTTTTTCATATTAACAGTCGCTGCTGCTGAAGCTGCAATCGGTCTTGCGATTTTAGTTGCCCTATATCGAAACAAGAAGTCAATATCTGTTGGCGAACTCAATAAGCTGAGAAATTAAATATGATGCTTGAATATAGTCTTATTGCACTCTTATCACCACTATTTGGTGGAATCATGGCTGCATTCCTTGGTAAATCATTTGGTAAGAATTTTGTTAACCTTGTCACCATAATAGGTGTCAGTATCTCTTTTGTTTTATCTTGCATCATCGCTCTTGAGATCCTTGAAACATCCGCTGTCATCAATCAAAATATTTATACATGGCTGAATATTGGAGATCAGTCATTTCATATAGGACTTCTCATTGATAATCTAACGGCCAGCATGATGGTGGTTGTAACCTTTGTGTCATTGATGGTTCATGTTTATACAATAGGTTATATGCATGATGATCCTGGATATCATCGGTTTTTCTCATACATCAGTCTATTTACCTTCTCAATGTTGAGCCTAGTGATGTCAAATAACTTCCTGCAATTATTCTTTGGTTGGGAAGCTGTTGGTGTGATGTCGTATCTGCTCATCGGTTTTTGGTACACCAAAGAATCTGCAATCAAGGCAAATTTAAAAGCATTTATTGTGAATAGAGTAGGGGATTTATCTCTCATTCTGGGTATTGGTATTATCTTTTCAATCACGGGTTCACTTGATTATTATGCTGTTTTTTCAAACTCACAAGAGATTGCTCAAACTGAGTTATTATTGACAAGTACTCTGACCGTTTCTGCACTGACTGCAGCTTGCATCCTATTATTCGGTGGAGCAATGGGTAAATCTGCACAAATGCCGCTTCATGTATGGCTGCCAGATTCAATGGAAGGTCCAACACCAATATCGGCCCTTATACATGCAGCAACCATGGTCACTGCTGGCGTTTTCTTACTTGCAAGAATGTCACCATTATTTGAACTTTCCACTACAGCACTCTCATTTGTTCTGATTATTGGAGCAACTACGGCATTGTTTACTGGCATCCTGGGTTTGATTCAAAATGATATTAAACGAGTTGTCGCATATTCAACGCTCTCTCAACTGGGATATATGGTTGCTGCTGCTGGTGTTTCTGCATACTCTGCCAGTTTATTCCACTTGATGACTCATGCTTTTTTTAAAGCGTTACTATTTCTAGCAGCAGGATCTGTCATTGTTGCATTACACCATGAGCAAGACATCAGGAAAATGGGTGGATTGAAGAACAAATTACCAATCACTTATGTGACATCTCTGATCGGATCATTGGCATTAATAGGGTTCCCCGGATTTTCTGGCTTTTTCTCAAAAGATGCATTGATTGAAGCAATTGGTCATGCAGACATTATTGGCTCGGGTTTTGCATACGCATCAGTTTTAATTGGGGTTTTCATTACAGCACTGTATACGTTCAGACTGTTTTTCACAGTATTTCATGGTGCTTTGGATGAACATCACCATGATGTCAAAGAGTCACCGTTATCAATTACGCTTCCCTTAGTATTGTTGGCAATTCCATCAGTAATTATTGCCTGGCCTACGGTTGGCCCAATGGTCTTTGGT
>LUMG01000136.1_pt1 | contig 15223 bp, 25 predicted proteins | sample 729691 | NCBI WGS metagenome assembly LUMG01 (sample SAMN03860269, study PRJNA289734) | marine metagenome | biome: seawater column; feature: ocean; material: water; isolation source: Red Sea water column Station 34 - depth 50m | place: Saudi Arabia: Red Sea | collected 2011-10-15 | depth 50 m
AGTATTTTTTTGTTTTTTATTGATCGGATTCTTGCAACGGTCCTCCAGGTGGTGCTTTAATCTATGAATTGGTTTACGCTTAGAGTTATCTCGGGAAAAGAGAAAAAAGTCCGTGACAACCTTTTGTTTGAATTGGATTATCAAAATCTTTCTGAAGAGGTGGAAAATATTCTTGTACCTTCTGAAAATATCGTCGAAATGAAAGATGGTAAAAAGAGTACCGCTGAAAATATTGTTTATCAGGCTCTAGATACTGTTATTTCAACTCTAGGACAAACCTCAGATACTACCCCTCAAGTTTTCGAAGATATTCTTGATAAGGTCAAGCCTGTTGTCGAAGTAAGGTCAAGACGAGTCGGTGGTGCAACCTATCAAATTCCTGTAGAAGTCAGGCAGGAAAGAAGAGAAGCTCTTGCAATGAGATGGTTGATAGAGTCTGCAAGATCAAGATCTGAGAAAAGCATGAAAGTTAAGCTAGCCAATGAATTACTAGATGCCTCAAACGACCGAGGTAACGCGATCAAGAAAAAAGAAGACACCCATAAAATGGCAGAGGCCAATAAAGCCTTTTCACATTTCAGATGGTAAGCGTTGAATAGAGAGATTCGGAAATGGCAAGACAAACACCAATAGATAGATATAGAAACATCGGCATCATGGCACATATTGATGCTGGTAAAACAACAACAACAGAACGCGTTCTTTTTTATACAGGAATATCACACAAGATCGGCGAAGTGCATGATGGAAACGCTGTCATGGATTGGATGGAGCAAGAGCAGGAAAGAGGTATCACAATCACTTCTGCAGCAACAACTTGTTTCTGGCAAGGGATGGACCAACAGTTTGATCAGCACAGAATCAATATCATCGATACACCAGGTCACGTTGACTTTACGATTGAAGTAGAGCGTTCACTGAGGGTTTTGGATAGTGCTGTTGCTGTTTTTTGTGCTGTAGGCGGAGTAGAGCCACAATCTGAAACTGTTTGGAGACAAGCAAATAAATACTCAGTTCCAAGAATGGCATTTGTTAACAAGATGGACAGAGCCGGCGCTGATTTTTTCAGAGTCGTTGAGCAAGTCAAAGAAAGGCTTGGCTCAAATCCGATTCCTATTCAAGTTCCTATTGGCGCTGAAGAAAATTTCAAAGGAGTCATTGATCTTATTAGGATGAAGGCGATCAATTGGAATGAGGAAGATCTTGGCTCGACATATGTAGCAGAAGAAATACCTGAGGATCTATTGTCTCAATGCGAGGAACTGAGAGAGCAGATGATAGAAGCTGCAGCAGAAGCAAATGAAGATTTGTTGAATGAGTACCTTGAAAATGGTGAGCTAAGCGAAGATCAGATTAGAGAGGGTCTTAGGGCCAGAACAATCAATAATGAAATTGTTCCAGTTGTATGCGGTTCGGCATTCAAAAATAAAGGCGTGCAAGCTATGCTTGATGCCGTTATCTATCTTTTGCCATCACCGATTGACACTCCTGATATTACTGGAATACTCGATGATGAATCAGAGGCTTCTAGAAAATCGGATGATGGCGAGAATTTTTCAGCTTTAGCATTCAAGATTGCAAATGACCCTTATGTAGGGAACCTCACATTTTTTAGAGTTTACTCAGGTGTTCTTAATTCAGGTGATAGTGTTTTCAATCCGCTAAAAGGAAAGAAAGAAAGAATTGGTCGTATTCTTCAAATGCACTCCAATACCAGAGAAGAAATTAAAGAAGTTAGGGCAGGAGATATTGCTGCGGCAGTTGGACTAAAAGATGTCACAACTGGAGATACGCTATGTGATATTTCAAATGTAATTACACTTGAGAAGATGGAGTTCCCTGAGCCAGTTATTTCTGTCGCCGTTGAGCCAAAATCTACTGAAGATGAATCAAAAATGGGCATTGGGCTACAGAAGCTTGCGAAAGAGGATCCATCATTCAGGGTCAGAACAGATGAGGAATCTGGGCAAACAATTATTTCAGGAATGGGAGAGCTCCACTTGGATATTATCGTGGATCGTCTGTCGAGAGAATTTAAGGTTGATGCAAATGTAGGGAGACCACAAGTTGCCTATCGTGAAACAATCAAGTCCTCTGTCGAACAAGAAGCTAAGTTTGTTAGGCAATCTGGTGGTAGAGGTCAATATGGACATGTTTATATCAAAATGGAACCACAAGAGGCTGGTTCTGGATATGAATTTGTAAATGACATCACTGGCGGTGTTATCCCTAGAGAATTTATTCCTGCAGTAGACAAAGGTATTCAAGAGCAAATGGCAAATGGTGTAATCACAGGATTCCCTGTGGTTGATGTAAAAGTTACTCTATATGATGGATCATTCCATGATGTCGACTCCAGTGAGGTTGCTTTCAGAGTTGCTGGATCTATGGCATTTAAGGAGGGAGCTTTGAAAGCAAATCCAGTGCTTCTTGAACCAGTTATGAAAGTTGAAGTGGTCACACCTGAAGATTATATGGGTGATGTAAACGGTGATTTAAATAGGAGAAGAGGCATACTTCAGGGTATGGACGAGTCTCCAGCTGGAAAAATTATCAGGGCTGAGGTGCCTTTAGCTGAGATGTTTGGTTATGCAACGGATTTAAGATCAATGTCTCAAGGTCGGGCTACTTATACAATGAAGGATAATAATATGGTTGATACACAGACAATTAGAATCAGGCTAAAGTCTTTTGACCATAAGCTAATCGATGCTTCTACTGAAGAAATCGTGGAAACAGTCAAAAGAACAGGCTCTATTGTATCTGGACCTATACCATTGCCGACTTCGAGAGAAAGATATACGGTCCTTATTTCACCACATGTGAATAAGGATGCAAGGGATCAGTATGAGCTTACAACACACAAACGTGTGATGGATATTCTTAACCCAAGTGATAAAACAGTTGATGCTCTTATGAAGCTTGAATTGCCAGCTGGGGTAGATGTTCAAATAAAATTGAACTGAAAGTGAAAATTGATATAATTCCCGAACGCTAGACGGGCCAGAGATTATTTTGCTCTGAAAAGCCTGAAAATAAGGGGGTTGAGAGACTTAGCTAGCGTTTTTGGAGTTGAAGGTTTGCAAGAACTTAAAATTGATTAAAAACCCATATAAATCAATTACTTGTGAATATCAACTCCCGTAAAAGAGTTAATGAAAAATATAATTATAAAAATAATTAATAAAAACAAAGAGAAAGCAAGTGATAGGCATTGTAGGAAAAAAATGCGGAATGACGAGAGTCTTTACGGACGATGGTCGATCTGTGCCTGTCACAATCGTTCAAGCTAATCCCAATCTAATCAACAGAATTAAGACTGAAGAAACTGATGGATACAACGCCATCCAGGTACTCACAGGGCAATCTACAAAGAACCCTAAGAAGTCAGATGCAGGACAGATTCGGTCAAACCCAAATGAGAAACTTTCACATAAACTCCATGAGTTTAGATTAAATACCAATGAGTTAGAGCAGGTAGATACGGGCAAAGAAATAACAGTAGACTACTTCGAGAAAGGCGAGCTTGTTGATGTAACCGGAAACTCTATTGGTAAAGGTTATGCAGGCGTTATTAAGAGACATAATTTCAAAACTCAAGATGCCACACATGGTAATTCACTTGCTCATAGAGCGCCCGGCTCAATTGGCCAAAACCAAACGCCTGGTCGTGTTTTCAAAGGTAAAAAGATGGCTGGTAGGATGGGAAATGTTAAGAAGACCATTCAGAATCTGGAGGTTATTGAGATTGATACAGAGAGAAATTTAATCTTTATCAAAGGCTCAATTGCAGGACATGACAATAGTTTTGTAGTTATAACACCATCCATAAAGAGCAAGCAGAAAGAAAGAGAAATATTTAAAACACCAATTGAAGAAACCCCAGAAGTAGAAGCCCAAGCAGAAGAGGCTCCAAAAACAGAAGAAACCCCAGAAGTAGAAGCCCAAGCAGAAGAGGTGATAAATCAGGAAAATAGCACTGTCAAAAGTATTGATATCAGCGACTCTGTTTTTAAGTCAGAAATCAATGATGGGCTTATTCATGAATTGGTTACCGCTTATAGGTCCAATGGACGCTCAGCAACAAAAGCTCAGAAGAACAGATCACGAGTGAGCGGAGGAGGAGCTAAGCCATGGAGACAAAAAGGAACGGGTAGAGCTAGAGCTGGAACAACTAGAGGGCCACTTTGGGTTGGAGGTGGAATGGCTTTTGCTACTGTTGATAGAAATTACAACAAAAAGATTAATAAGAAAGCATACAAAAGAGCAATGCAGTCTATTTTCTCAGCATTGATCGAAGAAAAGAGAATTGTTGCGATAGACTCAATTAAGATCGACTCCCCTAAAACTAAATTAGGGGTTGAAGTTTTAAATTCTTTGGAGCTGGATAATGCATTATTCATAGTATCTGAGCTTGAATCTAACTTGGTTCTGTCACTTAGAAATATTCCTCATATTAAAGTCATTAGCGTTGAGAATGTCGATCCAATCAGTTTACTTACTTATGAAAGAATCGTTATTGATCAGGAAGCATTAAATAAGCTTGAGGGGATGTTCTCATGAGCCAAAAGATAAGACATGATCAACTAAGAAGCGTTCTCATAGCGCCACATGTTTCTGAGAAAACCACAATGCTTAGTCAAGACTCAGGTCAAATTGTTTTCAGGGTAAGATCAGATTCCAATAAGCAGCAAATCAAGAAAGCTGTTGAGAAATTCTTCGATGTAAAGGTTTCTTCAGTAAGGACTGTTTCAGTAAACGGAAAGACAAAAAGATTTGGCATGAAGACAGGTAAAACAAAAAACTGGAAAAAAGCTTATATCAAATTAGCTGAAGGTCAAAACTTAGATATTTTAAATACGGACGTGTAAAGAGATGGCAGTTATAAAGACAAAACCAACATCACCAGGTAGAAGATTTGTTCAGACTGTCAAGACAGAAAATCTACATAAAGGAAGACCTCATAAATCTTTAACTTCTGGCTTGAAAAAGACAGGAGGAAGAAATAATTATGGCCGAATGACAACCAGACATATTGGTGGAGGGCATAAGAGACTTTATAGAGAAATAGATTTTAAGAGAAATAAGGACAATATATCTGCTGTTGTAGAAAGAATTGAATATGATCCTAACCGTTCCTCGCATATCGCCCTTGTTTTATATAAAGATGGTGAAAGGAGATATATTATTGCTCCAAAAGGACTCAAAGAAGGAGATGTAATTTCATCAGGAAATAACGCTCCAATAGCAACTGGCAACACCCTTCCTCTAAACAACATACCTGTTGGAACAATTGTACATTGCATTGAGATGAAGCCTGGAAAAGGTGCACAAATTGCAAGATCAGCTGGTGCGAGTGTTCAGGTATTAGCAAAAGAGGGAAACTACGCCACACTTCGCTTGAAATCAGGAGAAGTTAGGAAAGTCCTAATCACTTGCAGAGCGACAATCGGTGAGGTCGGTCATCAAGAGCATAATTTGAGAAAACTTGGAAAGGCAGGTGCAAGCAGATGGAGAGGAGTGAGACCGACTGTTAGAGGCGTCGTGATGAATCCAGTTGATCATCCACACGGTGGAGGTGAGGGTAAAACATCCGGCGGTAGACATCCTGTTTCTCCATGGGGTGTTCCAACCAAAGGATATAAAACTAGATCTAATAAAGTAACAGATAAGTTCATCGTTAGAAGAAGGAAGAAGAGAAAGTAATATGCCTAGATCGATAAAAAAAGGACCATTTGTAGATTTGCACTTAATGGATAAAGTCCAAAAAGCTGTTGCAGAGGGTGGAAGAGCTCGAATCAAAACATGGTCGAGAAGATCCATGGTCATTCCAGAGATGGTAGGTATGACAATATCTGTTCATAACGGAAGAGAGCATGTACCAATATTAATTTCTGAAAATATGGTTGGACATAAATTAGGTGAATTTGCACCAACAAGAACATTTCGAGGTCACTCGGGTGACCGTAAAACTAAGTAAGAGTTAAGTAAAATGAAAGTAACTTCAACATTAAGATATGCAAGGATTTCTCCTCAAAAGACGAGAATGATCGTCGATATGATAAGAGGTTCCGATGTCTTAGCAGCAATGAGGTTGGTGAAATTTCTTCCTCAGAAAGCTGCGAAGATTGTTTCTAAGGTGCTTGACTCAGCTGTTGCTAATGCTGAAAACAACCTTGGTTTAGACATAGATGGACTGAAAGTATCGCAGGCCTATGTTGATGAGGCACCAACTTTTAAGAGATTCAGAGCAAGAGCAAGAGGAAGAGGGACAAGGATTCTTAAAAGAAATAGTCATATCACAATTGAATTATCGGACGAGTAATATGGGACAAAAAGTACATCCAACAGGCATAAGATTAGGTATCAGTAAGAAGTGGTCTTCTAACTGGTTCTCTGACTCATCAAGCTTTTCAAAAAATGTTCATCAAGATTTTTTGATTAGGGAGCTTTTAAATAAAAAGCTCAAGGATGCAGCTGTAAGCAATATACAAATAGAAAGAAGTTCAGATAATGTCACTGTCACTATATTTTCAGCCAGACCTGGGATCGTAATTGGAAAGAAAGGCGAGGGCATTGAAGGTTTAAGAAAAGAGGTAGCTGGATTGATGGATACATCAATCAATAATGTCTTGTTGAACATAAATGAAATTAAGAAGCCAGAGTTAGATGCAAAGCTTGTAGCCTCATCTATTACGCAACAACTTGAGAGAAGAGTGCTTTATAGAAGAGCGATGAAAAGAGCAGTTACAAATACTATGAGATTGGGAGCCAATGGGATCAAGGTAAAAATTGCTGGGCGTCTCAATGGTGCAGAAATAGCAAGATCGGAATGGTATCAAGAAGGCAGAGTACCCCTTCATACTCTAAAAGCGAATATAGACTATGGTGTTGCAGAAGCGCTCACTACATACGGAATCATTGGTGTAAAAGTCTGGATTTTCCAAGACGATGACACAAAGTAAAAATAGATTAGGAAATTTAAATGTTACAACCAAAGCGAACAAAGTACAGAAAACAAATGAAAGGCAAGAATCGAGGCCTTGCTTCGAGAGGAAGTACTGTTTCATTTGGTGAATATGGATTAAAAGCTACCGGCCGAGGAAGAATCACAGCAAGACAAATCGAAGCCGCAAGAAGAGCGATGACTAGGCATATTAAAAGGGGCGGAAAGATCTGGATAAGAATTTTCCCTGATAAGCCTATTACCAAAAAGCCTCTTGAGGTAAGACAAGGTAAAGGTAAAGGTAATGTCGAATATTGGGTCGCACAAATTCAGCCTGGAAAGGTTTTATATGAAATGAGTGGCGTTGAGGAAAGCTTAGCTCAGGAAGCATTTAAACTTGCTGCAGCAAAACTACCAATCGGCACCAAGTTTGTTAGCAGGCAAATTATATGATTGATATCAAAGAAATAAGAAACAAGGGAGCGAAGGATCTAGAAAAGATGCTTGATGACCTACTAGATGAGCAAATGAAGTTAAGGCTGCAATTTGTCACTGGACAAGTTACAAACTCAAGTCAATTCAAAAAGATTAGAAGAGATATAGCAAGATTAAAAACAGTTTTGAGTGAACAGAGTAATGGCAATGGATAATCAAAAAAATACAAGAAGAACTACAGGCATTGTTGTCAGTGACTCAATGGATAAATCTGCCACAGTTGCTGTACAGAGAAGGTTGAAACATCCTCTCTATAATAAATATATATATAAAACTACAAAAATCATGATCCACGATGAAGAAAATGCTTCTAAGGTGGGTGACAAAGTGACAATTAGAGAATCCAAGCCTATTTCAAAGAATAAGGCCTGGATTTTGGATCAAATTCTAGAGACGAAAAGGGCGGAATAAAGATGATTCAAACTGAAACAATGCTCAATATTGCAGATAACAGTGGCGCAAGGAAAGTGCTCTGCATAAAAGTCCTTGGCGGATCAAAAAAGAGGTATGCAAGAATTGGAGACATCATTAAGGTGACAGTCAAGGATGCAATCCCAAGAGGTAAAGTCAAGAAGGGTGATGTTTATGATGCTTTGGTTGTAAGGACTAAACATGGAGTAAGAAGATCAGATGGTTCACTTATCAGATTTGATGGAAATGCTGCAGTTCTTTTAGATAACAAGCTGGAGCCTATTGGAACAAGGGTATTTGGGCCTGTAACCAGAGAGTTAAGAGCAAAGAAACAGCTTAAGATCATTTCTTTAGCTCCAGAAGTAATATAGGAATATTGAGTTGAAAAAGATAAAAAAAGGCGATCAAGTAATAGTGCTTTCTGGAAAGGATAAAGGAAGGACTGGGACTGTATTGAGTATTCTCAAGAACTCAAAAGTGCTTGTTGAGAATGTCAATATTGTAAAGAAACATCAAAAAGGCAATCCCAATACTGGACAAGAAGGTGGAATCATCGAAAAAGAAATGCCAGTTCATATTTCAAATGTGATGTTGTTAAACCCAATTACAAATCAACCAGATAGAGTGGGCATAAAGAAACTCGAAGATGGAACAAAAGTAAGATATTTCAAGTCAAATAATGAGGTTGTGGATATTTAAAAATGGCAAGGTTAAAAGAGAAATATAACCAAGAAATTAAGAACAATCTTCAGAAGAAGCTTGGCCTTTCAAATGTAATGGAAGTTCCAGAAATCAAAAAGATTACAGTGAATATGGGTGTTGGGGAAGCTGTTCAGGACAAGAAGACGATCGAGAAGGCTGTTGCAGATCTAGAAAAAATATCTGGTCAAAAGGTATTGATTACTCGTGCAAGAAAATCAGTTGCATCGTTCAAGATAAGAGAAGGAATGCCTATAGGTGTGAAAGTAACATTGAGAAGAGAAAGGATGTACGAATTTTTGGACAGACTGATTAATATTGCACTGCCTCGTGTAAGAGATTTTAGGGGCTTAAATAGAAAGTCCTTTGATGGGAATGGCAACTATAGTCTCGGTGTCAAAGAGCAAATTATCTTCCCTGAAATTGATTACGACAAGATAGATAAGATAAGAGGTTTAGACATCAGCATCACAACAAGCGCTAAAAATGACGAAGAAGGTTTGGCGTTGTTAAAAGAATTCAACTTCCCTATAAAAGACGCTCCAAAAAATGCATCAAAGGATGAGGCTGAAGTAGAAGAGGTTATAGAGAAATTAGATGCAGAGCCTGAAGTTGAAGAAGCTGAAGAAGTGATTGAGGCAGCTGGTCAAGAGAATGGTGCGGAAGCCAAAGAGGTTAATGAGTCAGTCGATGCAAAGCCTGAGTCAGAAGAAGAATCTGAATCAGAAGACAAAGAAACAGAAATTGAGGAAAAAGAATGACTAGGAAAGCAATCGTTGAGAGAGAACTCAAGCGAATGAGAACAGTTGAAAAGTATGCCGAAAAAAGAGCATCTCTCAAAGCTATTCTTCGAGATGTCAATGCATCTTATGAAGAGAAAAATGAAGCAAGAATAAAATTACAAAAATTACCAAGAAATGCGAGCCCATCGAGACTTAGAAATCGCTGTTCAATAACTGGTAGACCAAAGGGATACTATCGAAAATTTGGACTTGGAAGAAGCAAGCTTAGAGAAGAAGCAATGAAAGGAAATATACCAGGACTGCACAAAGCAAGCTGGTAAAAAAAGGAAATAGATATGACAATGACAGATCCAATTGCTGATATGTTAACAAGAATTAGAAACGCTCATAAAATAAGCGCTTCCAGTGTTTCTATTCCTCATTCAAAGATAAAAGAAAGCATTGCTTCAGTGCTTTTGGAAGAAGGCTATATCAAAGGGTTTAGCTCTGAAGAGTCTGAAAATAATAAAAGCAATTTGAATATTGAACTAAAGTATTTTGACGGCAAGCCGGTTATTGAAAAACTTGATAGAGTCAGCAGACCCGGATTAAGAATATACAAGCAAACATCTGAAATTCCTCGTGTTATGGGCGGACTAGGTGTTGCAATTGTTTCTACCTCAGCTGGGGTCATGAGCGACAGAAAAGCAAGAGAAATTGGACAAGGCGGAGAAGTCTTGTGTGTGGTGTCTTAAATTAAGTAGGTTATAAAATGTCTAGAATAGAAAAACAACCAGTAGTTATCCCTGAAGCGGTTGAAGTCAATATAGCTGATGCTGAAAATCTATTCACGGTGAAAGGCCCTAAAGGGGAGTTATCACTGGACTTAATTAATGATATTTCAGTCTCGCTTCTAGAAGATGGTGCCGTAAAAGTCTCATCTGATGGTAAGACTCGTTTTTCTAAAGCTGCTGCAGGAACTTTTAGGAGCTTGATTCAAAACATGGTAATAGGCGTTACAGAAGGTTATGTAAAAGAGTTAGAGCTTATTGGTGTTGGATACAGAGCTAAATCTCAAGGTAAAACATTGAATTTAACTTTGGGCTTTTCTCATCCTGTTAACTATGAAGTTCCAGAGGGAATTGAAATATCAACACCTTCTCAAACTGAGATCAGTATTTCTGGAATGGACAAGCAAAAAGTTGGACAAGTTGCAGCTGAACTTCGAGCTATAAGACCACCAGAGCCATATAAAGGCAAGGGCGTGAGATATAAAGGTGAGCAAATTACACTGAAAGAAACCAAGAAAGCTGTTTAAAGAATAAAGTTATGATTTCAAAAATTGATAAAAGAAAAAGAAGAGCAAAAAAGACTAGAGCTAAAATAAAAGAGCTTGAAGCTCACAGATTGTCTATACATAGATCATCAAATCATATCTATGCTCAAATCATAGCACCAGATGATAAGACAATAGCTGCGACTTCTAGTCTCGACCCTGAAGTAAAGAAAATCTTAGGGGATAAAATAAAAGGAAAAATTGAGATAGCAAAAGCTGTAGGACAGCAAATTGCTGAGAAAGCAAAAAAAGCAAAAATCAGCAAAGTGGCATTTGATAGATCTGGATTTTTATATCACGGAAGAGTAAAAGCTTTGGCTGAATCAGCCAGAGAAAATGGATTGGACTTTTAAATATGAACATGAATATAGAAAAGCAAGCTGACGAGCTAATAGAGAAATTGGTAGCAGTCAATCGGGTAGCAAAAGTTGTGAAAGGCGGAAGACAATTTGGCTTTGCAGCAATTACAGTTGTTGGCGATGGCAGAGGAAAAATTGGCATGGGCTATGGTAAAGCTAAGGAAGTTCCTTTAGCTATTCAAAAAGCGATGCAAGCTGCAAGAAAAGATTTACATCAAGTTTCTCTAAAAGATGACACGATTTATTACGAAGTAAATGGTAGGCATGGGGCAACAAAGGTTTATATGCAACCTGCAGCTGATGGTACTGGTATCATCGCAGGCGGTGCGATGAGGGCAGTTTTCGAATGTGTTGGTATTCGAAATATTTTGGCAAAAAGTTATGGATCAAGAAATCCAATTAATCTAGTTAGAGCCACAATTAATGCTCTGGACTCTATGCGCTCTCCTCAAAGAGTTGCAAAAAGAAGAGGAATTCCAGTATCAAAAATATTTACATAAAACATGAATAAGAAAGTAAATAAAGTGAGAATCAAACTGGTGAAGAGTCGCTTCGGCAGAATCAAGAAGCATGCTGCATCACTTTCAGGGCTTGGCTTGAGAAAGATCAACCAAGAAGTTCTTATTGATGCCACTCCTGAAAATATGGGAATGGTTAATAAAGTTAGATATCTGCTAGAAGTTGAGGAAGTGAAATGAAATTGAATGAGCTAAAACCTAATCCAGGCAGTAAATCTAAGAAGTTTAGAAAAGGAAAAGGACATGCTTCTGGCCTGGGAAAAACTTCTGGTAGAGGCCACAAGGGTCAGAAATCTAGATCAGGTGGTTTTCATAAAGTAGGATTCGAGGGCGGTCAAATGCCTCTACAGAGAAGAGTGCCAAAAAGAGGTTTCACATCTAACCAAAAAGATTCTGCAGAACTCAGACTGGATCAGCTTGACAAGATTGAAGCTGATGTCATTGACATTGATGCACTTAAGAATGCAAACATGATTCCAAGATACATTCAGAGAGTTAAAGTTATTGCATCAGGCTCAATTGAGAAAGCTGTCAAATTACAAGGTATTAAATTGAGCAAAGGCGCTGAAGAGGCTGTCACAAAGGCTGGCGGAACAATACTGGATTAATTATGGCTAACACTATCAACACTGCAGGTGGATCATTTGCTGATATGTCTAGGTTTACTGAACTCAGGCAACGCTTGTTTTTCTTGATAGGTGCATTAATTGTATACAGAATTGGAACCTATATACCTGTTCCAGGCATAGACCCAAATGCATTGCAGAGCTTTTTTGAAGAGCAATCTGGAACAATCCTAAGTATGTTCAATATGTTTTCAGGGGGCGCGCTTGAAAGGTTAAGCATATTTGCACTTGGAATCTTCCCATACATTTCATGCTCAATTGTGATGCAAATGGCAAGTGTAACCATCCCCACTCTTAAAGAGCTTAAAAAGGAAGGCGAGTCTGGTAGAAGAAAGATCACGCAATATACTAGATATGGGACGGTTTTTTTGGCTGCATTTCAGTCATTTGGCGCTTCAATTGCACTTCAAAATCAAGGTGTTGTTGTAACTCCAGGGTTCAACTTCCTATTTACTGCTTGCGTGACACTTGTAACAGGAACAATGTTTCTAATGTGGTTAGGGGAACAGATTACAGAAAGAGGTATTGGAAATGGTATCTCAATGATTATATTGGCCAGCATTATTTCTGGTTTGCCATCGGCAATAGGCGGTACTTTAGAATTAGCCAATACTGGTGAGATTTCATCTGCCCTTGTTTTGATTCTTCTTATCCTTGTTGTGGCCGTTACATCCTTTGTGGTTTTCGTTGAGAGAGGTCAGAGAAGAATTCCAGTGAATTATGCAAAAAGACAGCAGGGCAGAAGAATGATGCAAGGACAATCCACTCATCTGCCATTTAAAATCAACATGTCAGGGGTTATCCCTCCGATATTTGCATCTAGTATCATTTTATTTCCTGCAACAATAGCAAGTTGGTTTGGTACATCAGAAGGTTTTGATTGGCTTCAAGATATTGCTGCAAGTTTGGCGCCTGGACAGCCGATCTATATTCTGCTTTATGCTGGTTTGATTATGTTTTTCTGCTTTTTTTATACATCTTTGGTATTTGATTCTAAAGATACCGCCGATAACTTGCAGAGGTCTGGTGCTTTTATGCCTGGAATTAGACCAGGAAGACAAACTGCAGAATATATAGATAAAGTGTTAACAAGGTTAACTTTTTGGGGCGGATTGTATATCATGCTCGTCTGCTTGATTCCAGAGTTTATGATTCTCTACTTTAGAGTGCCATTTTACTTTGGTGGTACATCGCTTCTGATCATTGTGGTTGTGGCGATGGACTTTATGGCTCAATTGCAGGCATTAATGATGTCAAAGCAATATGAAGGGCTTATGAAAAAAGCAAACTTAAAAAATTATGGAAGAGGCGGGCGGCCTAGATAGGAAAATGAGATGAAAGTTAGAGCATCAGTAAAGAAAATTTGTAGAAACTGCAAGGTCATTAGAAGGCATGGCGTTGTCAGAGTTATATGTAAAGACCCAAGACATAAACAGAGGCAAGGATAATCATGGCAAGGATAGCAGGAGTAAATATACCAGATAATAAACATGTCAGAGTTTCACTAACTTATGTATATGGGGTTGGAAATTCACTAGCAGCTTCGATATGCGATAAGCTCAGCATTGCTCAAGATACAAAAGTTATGGATCTATCAGAACAAGAGCTTGAGAGTATTAGAACAGAGTTAGGTAACTATCTTGTAGAGGGTGATCTTAGAAGAGATACATCAACCAATATAAAAAGATTAATGGATCTAGGGTGCTATAGAGGCATTAGACATAGAAGGGGTTTGCCTGTCAGAGGACAGAAAAGCAAAACCAATGCTAGAACTAGAAAAGGCCCTAAAAAGCCAATGAGAGCTTAAGGAAGAAATATGGCTGTTGGAAAGAAAAAGAAAACTAAGAGAAATGTTATTGAAGGCGTTGCGCACATTCATGCGTCATTTAACAACACAATCATCACTATAACAGATAGATCAGGAAATACATTGGCATGGGCAACTGCAGGCGGATCAGGTTTTAGAGGTTCAAGAAAGAGCACTCCATTTGCTGCACAAATCGCAGCCGAGAGAGCTGGCACAAAAGCTCAAGAATATGGATTAAAAGATATTTCCGTAAAAGTTAAAGGGCCTGGGCCTGGCAGGGAATCTGCACTTAGAGCTCTAAATGCAATAGGACTTAATGTTGTCAGTATAGAAGATGTTACACCATTGCCGCATAACGGTTGTCGTCCGCCAAAACAAAGAAGGGTATAAAGAGGTAAATACTAATGGCTAGATATTTGGGACCAAAATGTAAGCTTTCAAGAAGGGAAGGCACAGACTTATTCCTCAAAAGTGGAATCAAACCAATTGAGAGTAAATGCAAACTCAATTCAATTCCTGGATCAAAGGTTGGTTCAAGAAGGGAACGACTGTCTGATTATGGTAATCAGTTACGAGAAAAGCAGAAACTAAGACGAATGTATGGCGTCATGGAAAAGCAGTTTAGAAATTATTACAAAAAAGCTTCTAAGCTCAAGGGGTCAACTGGTGAAAACTTGTTAAAACTTTTGGAAGGTAGATTGGACAATATGGTCTATCGGATGGGTTTTGCAGTAACAAGAGCAGAAGCAAGGCAGCTGGTAAGCCACAAATCTATTATGGTTAATGGACAGGTTATTAATATTCCATCATATCAAGTCAATGCTAGCGACGAAATTTCTGTTACTGATAAAGGAAAAGATCAGCTTCGAGTTAAGAATGCAGTAAATATTTCATCACAGCTCGGGATTAGCGAGTGGTTAAGTGTTGATCAGAAAAAGTTGAAAGGCATTGTGAATTCAATACCTGAAAGGGAAGATATCTTGCCTGATATTCAAGAAAACTTAGTAGTTGAGTTTTATTCAAAATAATTTTTTTGGGAGATTTTTATGTCTGAAAATGAAAATGAAATCTTAGAAGAGATCGTTGAAGAGGAAGAAGTTGAAAAAGAAGAAATTGTCTTAGATCTTCTAAATCCAATGGTCATTAAGTTGGAGTCTCAGAATGAGCTCCATTCAAGGGTATCCATAGAGCCTTTTGAAAGAGGTTTTGGTTATACATTGGGTAATGCGATCAGAAGAGTGCTCCTATCAAGCCTCCCAGGTTATGCCATTACGGAAGCTCAGATAGATGGTGTATTGCATGAG
>LUMG01000205.1_pt1 | contig 15160 bp, 37 predicted proteins | sample 729691 | NCBI WGS metagenome assembly LUMG01 (sample SAMN03860269, study PRJNA289734) | marine metagenome | biome: seawater column; feature: ocean; material: water; isolation source: Red Sea water column Station 34 - depth 50m | place: Saudi Arabia: Red Sea | collected 2011-10-15 | depth 50 m
ATATTTAGCTGGATATCCATCTGTTGTGTCAACATATATCGTTTTTGAGTAATTTTGGGTATCCGTAGATAATCCAGTGTACTCTGTCAGAGCTGTACCAACAAAAGTTTGTAATTTTGTATAACGATCTAAATTTTCCGCAATATCTATAGTTCCACCTTGAAATTCTTGTGAAATATAGTATTGTTTCATAAAATCCACAAAAAGTGGATTTTCTGCCTGCACAAATTCAGGTAATTGGTTCTCAATTACCTGACTTACTTTAACCCTTTGTACTGAAGTATCGATCATTAAGTTGTATATCCAGTTGTTGACGATGTTGTATTAAATGTACTGCTAGTTGTACTAGTAGTTGATGAAACTGTAGAACTTATTGCTTTCTTTGTAGAAACGGTAGAGTTTGAAGATCTTGTATATGTTGGAATATCATAACTTGACCCTCTTATGAAACTCGAACCAGATGTATTTTCTCCAGAAGCAATAATATCCTGTACCATAGTGATGTGTGTATTAGACATATCAAGTTTTACATACAAATCGTTTAATCCAATAACATCATTCGAAGAAGGAATAGCTTGAACTTCCACAATATTATTCTCAATGACTGTAGAGGTTATGCTAACAGTATCTATAAGGATTTCACCGATGTCATATTTGACTGTACCTGCATTCTTCTTAATAATAGATGGTTTTCCACCTTCTGTATATGTAAAGAAGAATATTCTACCTCTTGTATCATTTATTACCTCATCTGCAAGATAAACAGTGCCAGGCACTCCCTGGACGGTGAATCCAGTGGATGTGATGTTATATGAAGATTGTGCAACGTGGAATGCATTTCCATAACATAATTCATATTGAGCAAATTTATTAATTTCACATATCAAATTCCTTCTAATAATAACTCTGGTGATATTTGACACAATTGCGGTGTCTACACCATCAATTAATCCTAAAGTCTTACTATATTTAAACCTACCACCAAATCTATTAACATCAATTGACTTAGAATACTGATTTAATGAGTTAGTAACCAAAGATTTTAAGTTTTCTGGGTCACTAATGTAATTTGTATTGTAATATGCATAAGCATCTAACTCAACATAGAGGTATTTTAGGTCAACAAACTCTGGAACAATACCAGCAACCGCATAACTCTTCAATTTTTGCACTAAATCACGCTTTGTAAAGTCAGAAAGGTAGTCACCATTCCTTGGTTTTACAGAAATATACACTTTTCCGTATCTTGGAGGGTTTAATTCCTCTCCTCCATACGCTGTAACTGATTCAACATTAGGATAAACGTATGCCAAGACCGATTCATAGTCGGAAGATGTCACGGCACGGTATTGAGATGAGTAAATTCTTGGTGAATAGTACTTTATGGAGGAAATTGACTCAATTTCATCACCATCTCTTGAAGTTTCATTGGTTGTAACAAGAGAAACGTTAGCTGGATTCACAACTCCACCGTCTTGATCAACTAATTGACCAATAAAACTGAATTCTGCAGCTCCATTTCCACCTTTTCCAGCAGTTGTAATGTAACTTACTGTAATATAGTTGTTATTTGCAAGTTTTTTACCAATTACACCATCACCAAACATGATTTCATACCTTTCATCCTCAATTTCTTGCAACAAATAGGAAGAAGATGTCGAAGTTATACCAATAATATTGTTAATTTGCTTATATTCAACAGAACTTGTAGCATTTTCTGTTGATCTTACCTTTACATTGAGTGTAGATGTGTCAATAAACGAATTTGGAAGAATAAATCGCTGATTATACTGTGATGTATTAACTTTAAAGTTTTGTTTAATGAATAATCCTTCAAATATTTCAATTTCATTGAATTGTGCGACTCCCTGAACGACATTTACGGTAATATCTTGAGGAATTGAGAAAATATAACTGGTATTTCCTGCAGCACCGTTACAAATTAAACCAGCTTTAAGTGTAACAGTGACAGAATCAGTAATTCCAGTGATATTAAACGATATTTTTGCTCTGGCAGCACGTCTTGAACGAGGAACATATCCAATATTACGTGCTAAGGCGACAACGTTTTCTCTTAATGTAGCGGAATCAAGAAAACTTTCATTTGCCGCCATATTTGTGTTATATGCGGTAGTATATGTATTGTATGCAAGTGCATCAATTATGATTGAAAGGTTCGAACCTTCAAAATCATAATCTGTAAAATCACTATTCGCCTTCAAATAGTCTTTGATAGACGTTTTTATTTCATCGAAATCTAAATTAACGTATTGACCGAATGCCATTATACTCTAGCTGGTTGGAGAAGAACATCTACTGTTTGAGCAGGAACAGGAAGACCAATAATATCATATTCAACTGATGCGAAAACTGCATTACTATCAGGTTCCACACTCACATTAACACTAATATTATCAATTCTTGGCTCTTGAAGAGACAAGGAACTTTCAATTTGTGATTGAATGGCTGACTCACCACCATATGAAGTATTTAACTCAAACAGTAACGCATTAATATGTGTTCCGAAGTCAGAGTTAAATGGTTTCTCACCAACAATAGTAAAAATGATATTTTTAACAGATTGTTTAATTGCATCCTCATTTTTGACCGTAACAAGGTCATTAGTCACTGGATGACGCTTAAACGACAAATTTATATCTTTGAATGACCTTGAAGATGACACAATTTATAAAATTAATCTACCTCTTTATATTTAGTAGCTAAATTATAACAATTATAATACAACTCTCTTGTTTGTGACCTCAAAATCATCAAATTCACTGTTTTTTTCGTGTAATTCCTTATTCATACGTGATTTTTTGGTCTTTTTCAACATATCGTCGTTATAAACCTCTTGAATTAGCTCATTCGTATCGGAAGCTACGTCCATTTTGACCTCCTCTTCTTTTAAATTTGATTTGACGGTGTATACTATCTATCTTTTCTTCTAAAGTTCTTAAATCAATATGAATTAAATCAATTCCTTTATTCCAATATGAATGAAGGGGTGCGATCATCGACCTTGACCCCTATATGGTTTCTTTTTATGATTTCTACTTGTTGCAGATAATTTAGTATGAGCTGATCTACCCTGCCGAGTTTTTTTCGGGATTGTTTCTCCTACAACAAGAGTACCCATTAAACCTTTTTTTGCCATAATTAATTTACTTAGTAACTTTTTTTGTGACTTTTTTAACTGTTTCAGTTGGTATTAATGCAGTAACGATTAATCCAAGAAAAACAGCTAATAGTATTTTAGAGGATAAGAGTTGTAAAATGAAGATCGTTAGTGCAGCAACACCAAAGACCTGCCATTTTGCTTTCACAATCTCAATGATTTTTTCAACGGTCATTTTGTTTCAGTAATGTCAACAACTTCGACCTCATCAGGATCGATAGCATCAGGTTTACCCTCATCAAATAAACGAATCAGTATTTGAAATGCATCAAATTTACCTGCTTCGCTTAAAGGGTTCTTATTCAATTGTTTACCTTCATGAAAAAGGTTGTATTTAAATTCAAGTTTTTTTGGCATTTGTATCCTCCTTAGTACAGATTATTCGGAGTCTCGCCGAGATATTTCGGAGAGACACGCCGCCATAAAGTATCAGATAATTCGTGTCTTCTCATGACCTACTCTGATACGTGGGTCACACCATGTCACCATACCTGCTTTCTTTGCATCAAGACAGAATGAAACATCCTCACCACACATATCCTGTACATTACCACTCTCAAAGATCTGCATCTTCGGAGCAAACCAAGGATACTCAAGTCTCTCAAATACACCATGTTTGATTAGTACCCAACCAAATCCAGTATAATCGACTGTGAACGGTTTCCTTTTACGAGTGATAGATTCAACAGTTTCGTGGTTCATAACACCACCATTCTTTGCAAAATTCTCCTCGTCTAACCAATGTGCAACAGATGTAGTATGTCCATCTTCTGTGGCATACCAACCAGCAGCAATCTCATTTACCTTATTATCATCAATACTAAGTTGACCATCTACCTCTGTCTCTGCATCCTTAGTAGCAAGATCTACTAATTGCCAAAACTTATTAGTATCAAATACAATATCAGAGTCTATCCATAACTGATAGTCGTATTCTAATTTACCATCCCAAGGTATTTGTTTTGGTCCTCTTAATACATTTGCTCCCAAGACCTTGCATCGTGCAAAGTTAACCATAGAAGAATAATCTTGAGAAATTTGTATTTGATTACCATTCTGTACTAAGTCAAAACATAACTGTACAAAATTCTTTAAAAAGATATAAGAACATCCTCTACCTGGTAAACAGAAGACTATCTTTTTTCCCCTAAACCTATTCTTAATTCTATTGTTTTAGCTTTTGCCATAAAGTTCAGTGTCCAATAATTATATCATACTACAATATTTATTCGTTGTCAATTAACCGTTAGGATATAAATCTTTTCTCCACTTCCTGCGATCACCACTTCTATAGTTATCTACAAATAGAGGTTTGGTGTTAGTACAACGTCCGACAGTTGCAGAGGGTTTTCCAGTAGCAGCTTTCATGAAAGCAGAAGCAACACCTATTCCGAATGCGACCTTGGCGGCATTTTCAGCCGTGAAAAATTTTTTCATGAGAGTGAAATAAAGAGCTCGTTTTTGGTTCGTTGTAGGTTAGGGACTTAAGCGTTTTTATAACCCGATACGCCCCACCCCACATCATCAACCCCCACCGAATTAACTGCTCAAATAGGGGTGTAATCTCGTGACTGTTTATCTCGAATACCTTTATAATATGCAGAGATAAACTGCTCAAATGCAGAGGCAATCTGTGTGGGTTAACTGCTCATAAGGTACTGTTCCATTTGCTTATATTATAGGATGTAATTATAAGACTGTCAAGTGTTATAAACCTTGTGTAATATTGTGTCAGTTTGTGATACTCAGAGTTGACAAATCGGGGTTGATAGTTTATAATATCGGAGTCGTTATCTCTCCCCCTTAGACAACAAGAACTCGACACAATTAACCCTCTATTTATTATACTTTCCAGAACGATATAAAACACTTAAATATATTTAAAAATACATTTAAAATAGTAATTAACACTTATTCGGTAACATTTGATACCATTTGAGCAATAAATCAATCTGTAATCTTGTCTGAGTTCTTATTAACAACTGGGTACATATTGGGGTTGAATTTGCCCCATCTCCATTCATAATCTTTCAGTATTTCGTTATACATTTCAGGTGGGTAATCGTTCATCTTATGTGTTACTTTATCCCATGTAATACAACTGACTTCAGTATCATCTATATAACACTTTATCTCTTCATTCTTGTTAATTTTCATGGTAGTAATTGCATTGGAATAAGTGTTAATCTACTGCATCAATTTCGTATATATCAATATCATCTTCATCAAGTAATTTCCATTCAATGTTATCATTTTTGGTTGCAATATTGTAAGCATCAATATCATTTTCTGCTTCTATAAATGCAATGTAATGTGTTACTTTTGAAGACGTTAATCTGTACTGTTTCATTGTTATAATCTGTTCGGATATTCATTAACAATAATGTCTACAATATTTAAGACTTCAGTATCATTTAATCGATACAAATAATCATCAATTATATACTCTAATAACTCTCTACTTTTCATCGTTTGAGTATTACAAACGTCAACTAAATCTCTTGTTAATTGTTGTGCTTCTTTTGGTGTTAATTTGTTATTCATTGTTTATACTATCCTCCAGTCATATTTACACACAGATTCTCTACAACTGTTACACACTAATTTGCTCCAACTGAAGTGAAATACGGTAGCAATTTGTGAACATTGTGGGCAGATTATCTCTTTTCCGTTATAACCTGCTCTGGTGAATTTGGATACAGTTTGTGTCATTTAATCCTCCAAAGTTACAGGGAATTGTGATAACTTATAGTCCGCTAATCCGTAGATCATTGTCCACACTTTTTCACCAGATAATTGTTCACTATCACACAAATACTCGACTGAATCTTCCAGACATTCGAGCACTTTAATTGCTTCAGATTCGATTGAGTTGTTCATAATTAAGAAAGAAAATAGAGGGTTTAAAAATAAGCGGGCAATCTCCGAATATCTCCGAATTGTTCAATTATACATCTCTAAATCTTCGAAGGATTCATGTAACATAGAAAGACAATCTGCAATGTCTATGTTATAATCAAGTTCTTCAATTAGATCTCTTAACTTAATTTTAAAATCAAGCAATTGATCATCATTTGCTACACATCTCTCAGGAAATGCTTCGTGTATGTTGCTCAAATACTGTCGCAATATGTCAGATCTTTTATTACTCATTGACATAAATCCTCAAATCTTTGTTTAGCAATAGTCTCCAATTGTTCCTCACTATATGAGGGAAACTCCTCGCAAACTTCTTCATATAAAGTTTCAAGTAGTGATTCGTGATGTAATACTGACATGATTAAATTAACTCCTTAATAGTTGTGAATAGTACGATACGGTTTATAACAATATTTCTGTTCACTTTCATCTTGTTTATTATCATTTAACTGACGTAATTTGTCTCCTTTGATAAACTCTTCTTTTGTTAATTTGTAAATTTTCATTGTTATTAACCTCCCTCCAATATACAGTTTAATTCTTTAATTTGTCTTTCCATATCTCTTGCATCTTTTAAACAATTAAGACGTTCAGTTTGTAAGTAATAAATCTCATCTTTTAAAGATTGTTTCTTCTTTTTTGTTAACTTAGTCATGGCAATAATCCTCCTTTCTGATATACTGTGCTGGCATATATTCTGATGTTATATTATACTTATGATTCACATATTCTTTAACTTGATAATAAAACTCGTCACGACTAATTAACATTTTCTTTTGCTTATCACCTCTAAATCTTAACACTTTGAGAATACGATTGTCAATTAGATTATCATCCCATGTCTTTACAGGATAGAAATCAACAACCATATTACCGTCCTTACTTGTTAGTTCCATTATACAATTCCTCCGTCAAGTAATATCATTCCATCGGTAAAATCAACAGTCTGATTATTACGTTGTAGATACCAATCCCAATTTTTTTGAAATACTCTACACCCATACTTTACTTCACTAAGTAAAGCATTTAAACGTGATTTTGTGGTATTAGTTTGATAACCACAAGATGACAATTTGACTGCATTTGTGTTATGATCTACAGTGGCAATATTATGTCCATGTAGATAAACTTGACTACAATTTGTGTTATCATTGTAGATAACTTGAGTGTTAGAATTAGACCAGTTGTTTCTGTTAACAACTGCTCTATTCATTTGTGATTCAATTTTTCTCATGTTAGAAACTCCGTTGAATAGTTTGGTTGTTTACAATTTTATTATAAAACATAAAATAACCCCACACAAGTGAGGTTGTGACACTTATTTAACTGGTTTGAGTGTTAAATAAGTCATACATTTTTTGACCAATAGTTGACATTAACTCACTCTCTTTGTCACCATAATCTTGATAATCAGCAAGAGCAGAATCAATGGCATTCCATTCATCATCAGAGAAGAAATTACGGATCAATTCTTTCTCTTTTGAGTTGTAATCCATTTGAAGAAACATAAGCAAAATGACTTTAAAAGTTGTGTGGTAAGGTGGAAACCTCTTCCACTCTTTTAATATACCACGAAAAAACCCCATTCAGGGGTCAGAGTGGACACTTTGTTGACTGTCACAGACTAATTAATAATTTTACTGAGAGATATTATCATTAAAAAGGTTAACATAACCACCACATCATAACCCTTAGTTTTTATAAAGAATGGAAGACTAATTGCGTTTGCAGCAAAATACATTAATGAACCAATATATGCACTTACATGTAAAACAACATAATAAGCAGTTACTATCAAGAATGAACCAATAATACGACCAGTTGTGTATAACTTAAGATCCATATTTACTGACCATTAGTATAAGAACCCATAGGCACTTGATTACCATTTAATGCACAAAATAGCACTTCTGAATATCCATATTCTTCGGATAATTCTAAACATAATGTCCAACATTCATCCAATGTTCTAAACATTGTATTCTCAAAAGGTGCAGATGGACAATTAACTTTATACTGATAATAAGACATGGAAATAATGAAATAGTGGTGTTATATTTTTAATATAACATAAAAAAACCCCGTTAGGGGTTTTAGTGTTCAGTTTAGAAAGTGTCACTCAATAACTGTTTAGTGAACTCTTCCAAGTATAGAATTGGAAGTAATAACAACTCAAGGGCATTTAATTCAAGTATGCTTCTCTTAGGACTCACATTTACAACCTTTTTTGTTACTTTGGGTTGTACTTTCACAACCTTTTTTGTTACTTTAGGTTGTGTAGTTTTGGGTGACTCCTTAACAAGTTTTTCAACTTGTTTTAGTTCTACTTCGCTCAAACCGAAGGCAACTTCCTCTGGTTTTTGTTCAGATTTGGTTGCAACTTTCTTTGCAGTTGTAGCAACTTTAGATGCAGACTTTCTTGGAGTTGTTGAGGTCTTACGGGTTCTTCTCTTACGTGTTGTTGTATTTGAAGAGGTTGAAGACTTAACTGGCATAAAAACGAAGTTCGTTTGTTTACTCCCATATTATACACATAAAAAAACCCCCAAAAGGGGGTTTTGTAACAAACTGAAACAAAAAAGTCCAGTTTATAAAGTGTCACTCCGTCCGATGTTTCTCTTTATTCTTGACTTGTTTATACTTTATCCCGTTAAACTCCTACAGAGTTATATATAACATTTTGACCTTTTACCCTCTCTAAATGTTACCAAATATCGTTAAATTCGTACTCCTCTTTTTCAATATAAACATCTAATTTCTCTTCTCCCTCTATCTCAAATAACTTGTTAAAGTTAATATTATAAGGATCAAAATCCTCAAAAACGTCAAAATCAAGAGTGACTCTGTATTTAGTTTTTTGAAGGTGAGTGGGGTACATAAGAAGAAGAAAGATGTTACCTTAAATTATACTCACTAACGACACTTTAGTCAAGTGTCGCTAATGTTTATTTAGTATATTTGTATTTACAAAATGTTACTTTTGACTCTATTTTCGACCACTTCTTGTGTTTTTAGTCTGGCAATTTCATTATTTGTTTTCATACTATCCACTAATGTATCAACACAATCTCTATAATCGTGACCCTCAGTTATACATTGTTCCACATAATCTACCTCACTATATGTTACATTGTCTTTGTTATTTGATTGACATTGAATATCATTTTTTTCATAAAATGTATCAATAACTCCCTCTAATTCACTAAAAATACTATTAATATCCCTATTAAAATCGTCATCAAGTTGATAATCATCATTTCCTTCAATATATCCCTCCAAAACATAAAGAATTGTAGAGATTTGACCTTCAGTTAGTGTTACTTTGTGAGGACGATTTAAATCTTCCTCAATGTTGGAAATAAAGGGTTTTTTTGTCATAATTAATGAGGATTGTAGACGTTAAGTATAATTAATGTAGTTGCAATTACAACTATAGTTATTACTGTTATAATTTGTAACATATTATCCTCCAAATGTAAATTGTGGTTTCTCAAGTATAATATCTCTTACTCTTTCTCGATCTAAACTATCACCACCACCCCAACTATATGATACATTAAACCATCTTCCGTTATTACTTTCTGCTGCTTGTATTCTCTTACGATATACAACAAAAGCATCATAAATGTCTTGCTTAATTAAACCTTTAATAGGATAAAGATCACTATGTGGTGCATAAAATGACCAGACATATTCTATAAATTCTGTTAAATTGTTCATAAGATTAAACTCCCTGAAGTGATAATGAATTGTGATGGTCTTGTTTATTAAATATACATGTTTTGTGTATTTTAAGAAGTAAATCCATATTTACTCCCTCGAAATCGTTCCAGTCTGATACATAATCTTCATTATCAAAATCACCAGTCCCATTATTAAATTGTGGACATGATTTCAAATCGAAGTTATCATCAACCCAGAATAATCTTCCAAATGTTTCACTTGAATACATGATAAATTCTCCTTAATAGTTTACAATAATGTCCCAGACTTCGATATAGTTTTGCAACCAATTTATCTGGTATTGTGTTAAACAATCTATCTCAGCATATTGATGTGAGTATAAAATATCATCTGCACTTTTAAACTCTAAGTTATACTTAGTGCAGAAGTCTTCTAATACATCCGAAAGAAAATCAAGTTTAGTCATTGTTAATCCTCGTTATGTTATAATAAAAAAGATGATTATCTCATATAGAGATAACCACCTGCCCAGTCACAGTTATTAAATATATACTCTCTTTCTGTTATAATTCTCATGTCATATCTAACATGTTTTGCTGGTGATTTCCAACTGGCAGGTTTATAAACTTCACCAGTTTTTTTATCAACAAAAGCATGAACACCTGATGATTGTGTGTTACCTTCATCATCCAAATCTTCCATGACAATTTTATAATATTTGTTACCTTTTACAATAACAAATTTTTTGTCTCTGAAAGCAGTAGGATAAACTGACCTATATTGGTCTTGTAAACATATACATAAGGTTTGAGTCCAGTTGAGAATCCTAACATCAAGAGGTAGAATTTGATCCACTGTTACTTCTTTTTCTGAAGCAATTTGCTCAAGAGTTTGTGTCATAAACTAATGTAAATTTGTTTACTCTTATATAATATACGATTTTAAGGTAAAATGGGAAAAAAGTGGACACTTTATAAAGTGTCCACTATCTGTTGACTTGATGTTTTTTTCAATATACCATTTTAAATGTTAGTATAAATCTGAATCTCTATGTTCTTGAGATTTATATGTACTAACATTGTTATCATTATCTCTTCGGTTCTTAATGTACTTTAATTCATGCCAATGTATTTCATAACATAATAATAATGTATGAATCATTTTATGTGGGTCATTTTTTGAATACTCACAATAGGGTTTAGGTTTAACACCAGTTTCTATTGTTAAGTATCTTGGATTTTCTCTAAATCCTTTTTTATGTGGTTCTTTATCACACTTAAAATATACCCAACCCTCCTCAAAATCGCCATTAGGGCGCTCCCAAATGACGTAATCTCCAACTTGAGGATCATAACCAGCGGTCATTATTTAAAGTCCATTGTGTAACTTCAGAGATTCTTTGCTTCACTGATTTAGCAGGTTTCCATCCAATTTCTTCTAATTTGCTACCATCAAGGGCATATCTTAAATCATGTCCAGGTCGGGAAGAATGAAAATCTACTAACTCAAAATTCAATTCTTTTCCTTGTGATTGAGCAATTATTTTCGCTAATTGCAAGTTATTAAGTTCTTCGGAACCCACAATATTGAATTTAGGGCATTTTTGACCACCCCAATTCTTCTCACTAATGTTATCTTTTTCTAAGAGAAATAACACAGCATTTGCTACATCTTCAGCATGAATATAGTGACGGGAACCAGGAATTGTACGGGAAGAATCGCTATGAATTGTAACTCGTTCTCCATCTCGTACTTTTTTAATACACAATGGAATGTATTTTTCAGGATGTTGTCGTTCACCAAATACATTCATTGTATGAGTAATATAAACGGGCAATCCGTATGTATTCTCATAAGCAACTGCTAATTCTTCACCACCTGCTTTAGTTGCTGAATAAGGATTAGTAGAATTATATCTATCTAATTCAGAATATTTAATCCCATCAGGGGCAGGTCCGAAAACTTCATCAGTTCCAAAATATAAGAATCTCGTAAGTCCATCAAGAGATCTCGCAAACTCCAAGATATTACATGTACCGACTACATTATCCAATACAAATTCCATCGGATAATCTATACTACGATCTACATGAGAACTGGCAGCAAGATGTAAAATGTAATCAACTTTACCCACTTCTCTTCGGACAAGTGGGTTTAATTCTGCTTTTAGATCGTGAAATACTACCTTAACTCTCTTTCTTTCTTCTGGCGTACATTCATACTCTAAAATATCATTGAGACGGTTGAGATTACCACTATAATCAAGTCTATCAAGTGTAACTACATTCCAGTCTGTCTGTGTTAATATACGGGCAATAAGATGATGAGCAATAAACCCAGCACCTCCAGTAATTAAGGCAGTTGTCATTCTTCAATCTCTCCAATAAATAACCACTCTTCTGGTTCCTGATGGTCAACTACAAACTCCTCAAATATTGACATAGACTCAGGTATCTTATTTTGATCTACAAGTTTAGTCATTCTATCAATATAAAATGACTCTAATTTACTAATACAATTTTCTTGAGTTTGAAGTTTACGATCAGGTTCAGTCATGGGAATTAGTAACTAAGGTTATCATATCACAAGTTTAAAAAACCTGCAATTAGTACGATGGTGATTCACACTTCGTATTATAAGATTCAAGTATCTCTCTATCTATCTTAGTAGTATCTAACTCTTTATAAACCTCCTCTAATCTATCATAAATTGCTCTTACACTTCCATATTCATTTGATATTAATAATCTATCAGATGTAGAAAGAGATCGGAGTGCTGATAACAACACTCCAATTTCATAACCATTAAGTTTAACTTTTTTTTCAAACATATTAAACAGGTATTGGAACATTTTTAGGTGTATCATAATGTAAATCATAACATACCCATTGATTATCTTCAAATAGATAAGCAAATTCCTCACCATTATCAAGATAGTCTTCAATATTAGTATCTAGTCTTGGTTCAGTCTTCTCTCCATTATCATTGTAATATAAAACATGATTGTCAACCTTTTCACGTTTCCAATTAGTATCAGAATCACAGGATGAAATGTCTCCACCATCAAGTAATTCAGCAACCTTATCAAAAGTGTTAAACTTTTTATTAAGAGTAACACCTAACCACTCAGGATAACCATCATAATGATGATAGACTGATAAAACGCTATCATCTTTTAATTTTAAACCAATTCGTGAATGTGTTGACATGTGATTCAATAATATAAAAAAAAGTGAGAGAGTGGGGCATCGACATAGGTTTCACCTATATGCCCAAATTTACCTACTGGGAATCGCTTACACCTGAACCCCCAAACTTAATCGGGGCAGTAGAACCACATATCTCTCATGGGACTTACACTCCTAACCAAAAATGGATGTATGATGCCCAGAGGGGAATATTATTCGCCCCTTAGATATGCCTCAATAACATCCAACAATTCACGACCATTTTGTGCAGACTCAAGTTGTGCAAATAATGAAAGATTTGCCATGATGATAATAGTAAAATAAACTACGGTGAGAGAAACAAAAATCGGGGTCAGTGCATTACTCTTTCAGTCATGTCTCTGCTTCTTACTGCGGATGGGCAAAACCAGTTACCGTCAGATGATTGTGTCAGAGTAGAAAGAAACCGTTTTTGTTTCCCATACATGTATTATAACGCATCCATGTCCTTGACAACCCTTCTTTGTGACACTTTGTTGACTGTCCCAGTATCGGGAGTCCATTCATACCCACCTAATTTTGCAATTTCTTCCTGACTTATTACATCAAATAGTTCCAAGAGTCTATTGGCACTCCTGATACAACTCTCATGGTAATCTTTTTCATTTTGTATACTTGATATAATAACAGCATGTATTTCTTCAGGCGTTGCTTCTGATGTCACTGAATCTCTAATCCAGTCACTTAATGAATTAAGTGAATAAGTCTTACGATCTCTCATAATGTTCTCCTTAAGGTTTGTAAATACTCAATTACTTCTGACCGAACTCCCATCAATTCATTAAAACATTTTTGATTATGGGCACATCCTCTTAATGATGGGTCAGGTTTATGTACTGATTCTATGAATATATCAACAGCACGATTCCACTTTTCATCCTTAGTTTCATTTTCCAGAATTGCATTTTGATCCTTCATAGTTAACTTGTGTCATCCTCCTATTTAAGTAAATTTTAGAATGTTATTTTTTAACTACAGATATAGCAGGTTCACCTTTCTCAAAAACAGTATTAACTACTGCCTCAACTTTTTTAGCAGTTGATATACCCACTTTACCATAAACAGGTACACAAATCAACCCATAGGTCTTTTCTTCTTTGCCTGTTCTGATAACTCTACCGATTGTCTGAGAAATACCAATATAATCCATATTTCTAAGAAATAAAACAGTCTCTAACCCCTTTACATTAATACCTTCACTCAATATACTATGATGTAATACTACAAATCTCTCATCACTTTTACCCCAAGCATTTAATACATTAAAAAACTCTTCCCTACTTACTTTCTCACCATTAATAACAGCACCAGTCTTAGATGTAATATACATGTAAGAATAACCACGATCTGATAATTCATTAACAAAGTTAGTTAATGATATAAGTTGTGTTATCTGTTTGGTAGACTTAGCACAAATAAGAATCTTATCTGTATCATGGTCATCAATAGTAGACAATACATGTTCACACTCATGCTCATACTTAAACCTACTATCATCAACAACATTTATTTTTTTAATTGCAACTTTAGGTGGTAAAATATATCCTTCCTCAACTAACTTAGGAGCAGGAACATTACAAATAACCTGACCAAATATATCACCATCATTCATACCTGCTTTCATAGGTGTTAGACTATGTTTAGGTGTTGCAGTAAAGAAATAACATCTCTCAGCATACATTGAAAAATGTTCTACTGACTCTATAAAGTTCTTCTGAACTGAATTATGTGCCTCATCAAAGTATATTGTATCAACAGTAATATCTGATTCCTGTACTCTATGAAGTGAATGATATGTTGTAAAGATTAACTTATTACCTGAAGTATTATCTACCCACCATTTAATAGTTTCTGGGTTAGTTGTACTATCGTGATGTGTTTTACCACTATGAACCTGTAAAACACTAACATCAGTAATATGTTCTAAAAACTCAGATGATAATTGATCTGCTAATAGAATACGAGGGGCAACTACTACAATAGTATCACCAATAGTTGATCTAAAACGCTGTTCAGCATCATCAATCATACACATGGTCTTACCACCACCTGTAGGTACGATGATCTGACCTTTATCATGTTGAAACATTGCCTTGGTAGCATCAATTTGGTGAGGACGTAACTGCATTAAAATTCTTAAGTACCTCTATTA